>ERZ808252.146-NODE-146-length-76112-cov-12.291466_pt1 | contig 76112 bp, 74 predicted proteins | sample MGYA00521242_ERZ808252 | MGnify/ENA primary metagenome ERZ808252 (study PRJEB31516, sample SAMN03275581) | gut metagenome | biome: mammalia-associated habitat; material: feces | host: Papio cynocephalus | place: Kenya | collected 2012-08-07 ... | reverse complement strand
CTTACAAGAAAATGCTCAAGACTCAATACGAGGATTTTTTCAAGGAACGCTCAAACACAGCATATAATTTCAGGCACAATCTGTCGGTGTTCTGCCGAAAGGAGGCGAATTCTCCGTGCGATGCCTTGAAGGTTGCTAAAGGAATTATCCGAAAGATGTCTCCGGCGGAACAGGACAAGACAAAGAAACTGCTGAAGAAAATCGCAAGGGAAGGCGAGAGCTTGAACCAGCTCATAGTCCGCACTTACCACGAGGCTATAAAGGAAGTTCCTCTTAACGAAGAGTATATAAAGCAGTACCAGCCAGAAAACCGGATTGCGCGTCCGTTCTATGATACGCTTTCTTCCGATGGACAGAAAATCGACAGCGACCCGCAGCTTTTGAGAACTGACAAGGACTACAACCTTAAAATCGGAGATACCTTGAAAGACATCGATATTAAGTCAGACAAGATTTTTGGACACGGAAAAGAGAACGTTCATTTTTCCGAGCTGAAAGTAATATCCGCCTCAAAAGAGGGAAACACCGTAACTCTCATGGACAAGGAAAAATCCTTTATAGAAATTCCGCGCGACACAGTCCTAAAAGCCTACAAGGAGCAGCAGCTTAAAGAGATGAATCATCAGCAGAGCCACAGCCGCCGTAACAGCATGGAAATTTCTTACAGGTGATGTTTCGACCGATCTTGTAAAATTTTCTGTGTAAAAAAGTTTTACAAGGTCAAAATTCTTCGGTTTTGATTATTCAAAACCGAAGAAAATAATTTTATTTAGAGTCTATGAACAGATTGTTTGCCTGTTCAAATGAACCTTGGACTGCTGCTATAAGCTCGGGAATGGAACTTCTAGTGTAATATTGAGTCATTTCTATTGATGAATGACCTACTATTCTTTGTACTTTTTCTATTGAAAGTCCACGACGCATTCTAGTTACATAAGTAAACCTAAGCGAATGCGGCACAATTTTTCTGTCATTAGTTAAAATTCCTGCTTTTTTCAACGCTGTTTTAAAGGAATCTTCTAAGTGTCTTTGTGTCAATGGACATCCATATTTATCAGTAAAAAGGTATGCATTTCTGTCTATTATTTTTTTTGAAATAAGATATTTTTTTATAATATTTATTGTTGAATCAGGTATAGGAACTACTCTAATTTTGTCATCATCAGCAGAACCTTTTTTATTGTAATTTGTTTTTGTTCCATCGTATTTACAGAAGCCGTTTATGATAAGAATTTTCTCATCAAATAAAAATTGTTTTAACTGTAATGCCCTTGCTTCTCCTATTCTGAGACCGCAAGATGCGATGCATGAAAAAAGTATGAATTCAGAGTATGCTTTCCAACATTCCGGACGTAATATAGCAGCAAGTTCTTCTGTACTTAAAATATCAGCTTTCTTGCTGTTACGCAAGAATCTTTGGAATCTTGGCTTTGGCACATGGACAGGACATTTCCATTTTGTTTCTTCATATATGCTGGCAAACGTTTCAAGGTAAAAGTTTTTCCAGGAACCTGAATGTTTTTTGTCATTTATCAAAAAATTTTCAATATCCCTTATAGGAATTTTTCTTATGTCTTTTTCTCCGAAATCTTTGCATATAAGATTTGTTACATATCTTTTTTGGAGAATTGTTTTTTCATCTAGTTTTCTTCCGAATCCCTGTAATCTTAAAATATGTTCTCCATTTAGACAAAACATATCCTTTGCAATTTCTTTAACTAGGTAGACATTTAGCTTCTTTTTTCCAAGAGCAGCAGCATAAGCTTCAGCTTCTTCCCTTGTTTTACAGCCACGACAAATCCTAGTTTTTTTACTATTACCTTCAAAGTAATAAAAAATCCATTTTCCATCAATTTTTCTCTGTGAAATCTCAAAATCCATAAGTTAACTCCTTCTATAAAGATTTTGGATTCAAGTATAGAATATGTATGAATTTCTGTATTCCAACTAATATTGGTTTTGGCAGAGATAATAATTCTTGAATTGTTGGATAAAGGATTGGATATTTTTCTTTAAAGCTCGATTTTGAAACATCTAATTTTCCTGTTACTAGATATTCAACAGAAACATTTAATGCTTTTGCAATCTTTACAGCTATTTCAGCATTAGGAATGATTGCTCTGCTATCTAAATATGACAGCATTGTTGTATATGGAATTTTTACTATACTTGCAAGTTCTTTGACTTTTATGTCATTATAAACAAGTTCATTTTTAAGGTTTTCTTTAAAAGACATATAAAAATAATATCAAGAATTTTAATTAAGATATTGACAAAAAATAAGATATTGTAATATGTTTAAAATAAACCAAAATCATGTAAGAAAAATACATCTTATTACACGATTTTGATTCGAGACAGTAGATTAAATTTTCACTTAATCCTTTATAAGATAAATAATTAATCGGGATGACAGGATTTGAACCTGCGACCCTCTGGTCCCAAACCAGATGCGCTACCAGCTGCGCTACGTCCCGAAACGAAATGGGCTCTGAGGGGATCGAACCCCCGACATTCTGGGTGTAAACCAGACGCTCGTACCAGCTGAGCTAAGAGCCCGTTTCAAGTGTCGCTATATTAACAAGTCATCACTTTTTTGTCAATAGAAAAATATGAAAAACTCAAAAAAAATTAATGCTTTAACTTGAAATTTTTTCTGTTTCGCTTGGATGTGTTTTTCTGCTCGGAAAAAGTTTTGTCAACTAGCTCGGATATTGTTTCTGTAACGATGTTTTTGTATTTTATAAAGTCTTCTTTTGTTTCCGTGAATAACTGAAACGGCTTTACTTCTAAAATTTCCAAAAACTTTTCTATAGTTTCTTTTTTAGGCCAGGTTTTTCCTGTTTCAATTTTTGAAATTCCTACCGATGTTATTCCTGATTTTTCTGCCAGTTCCTCTTGCGTCATTTTTAATTTTATTCTGTAACAGCGGATGTTTGAGCCCAAAATTTTGCATAAATCCCTAGGTTTGTCCATGAGGCAATTTTATACTTGCAGTTTAAGTGAAAAGAAGAAATCTGCAATTGCAAAATTAAGTGCTGATTAAATTGTCAGTTTAAATAATATGTTTTTTTATTGCTGATATTTGAAAGGAAAGATTGTTTTTGCAAAACATTGAAATTTATTCTATGAATTGCAAAAACTTTTGAAACTGATTTTTTATTTTTTGTTCAAGCGGTCTTTGAGTGCTTTTCCAGGCTTGAATTTTGGTGTTTTTGAAGCTGCGATTTTGATAGTTTCTCCAGTTGCAGGATTGCGTCCTTCTCTTGCAGCTCTTTTTCCAACTGAAAATGTTCCGAATCCGATGAGTTGTACGTCATGTCCTTTTTCAAGTTCCTTTGAAACAATCTCAAGAAATGATTTGAGCGCGCTTTCTGTGTCTTTTTTTGGCAATCCTGTCGATTTTGCCATTTTTTCAATAAGCTCAGCTTTGTTCATTTTTTTTCTCCCATAAAAAGTCAATGAGGAAATTTCAATTTCCGATTTGGCTTTTTGAGCATATTCGCAATGAAATGAGAATATGCAGTTGATAAGGAAGTTTGCAACGCAAACTTGTGAATAAAAACTTTGACGCTATTTCAGACGAAGTTTTTATTGCACTCTCCTAATGTAAAAACTTTTGAAATCACATCGAACTTAAAAAATAAGATCTTGGTATTTTTCAAAATGCAATAGGCAGGAGTATACTTGAATATTTATAAAAACTCTAGTGCAAAATTAAATTTTTCTAAAAAATACTGAACTTTTTTGAAGTTTCGTTGACTATCCATATAAAAACTGCTAATATCAATTACCCCTTGGAGTTGCGTATGCGGCTCCCATTCTGACCATAAGGAGAAACATACGATGAGAAAGTATGAACTTATGACAATCTTTCCTTTAGAGGAAGAAAAATCTAAGGCCGGCCTTGAAACTCTTAGAGCTGACCTTGCAAGTTTCGGCGCAGAAATCGAAAAAGAGGAAGTTTTCGGCGACCGTGATCTTACATACGAAGTAAAAAAACAGAAACGCGGACACTTTGTTCTTTTTACACTGAAATTGAATCCTGCTAAAATCATTGAGCTTGACGGTAAATTCAAATTCAACAACAATCTTTTGAAATATCTTTTTGTTTTAATCGAATCAAAGAACGTATAAGACAAAAAATTCCGGAGTAGATTATGGCGAATTCTGATATAAACAGCGTTGTTATTGTAGGAAGACTTACAAGAGACGCAGAATTAAGGTATCTTAACAGCGGAACTGCTGTCGCTTCTATTTCTATTGCTGTAAACAGCAGCAAAAAAGACGGAGACCAGTGGATCAGCGAGGCAAATTTTTTCGATGTTTCATATTTCGGAAAAGGAGCGGAAGGTATCAAGCCTTATCTTACAAAAGGAACACAAATTGCGGTTCAAGGTTCTTTGCGCCAGGGCAGATGGGAAAAAGACGGACAGAAATTCAGCAGGGTAAATATTCTTGCTGACTCAGTTGAGCTTTTGGGCTCAAGGTCTTCTGGAACTCAGAATAACGGTGGCTCTGATTCATTCGGGGGTTATCAGCAGCGCGCTTCTTATTCTCAAAATCAGTCTTCCGGCGGCGGATATGAGCCTTCTTCAGAAGCTTTTGGCGGAGACAACGCTGGTTTCCCTGAAGATATTCCGTTTTAATTCGGTTTCCGCAGTTTAAAAAAACTCTTAAAAACAGGAGCTATATTATGGCAGACGAAAAAGAAGTAAACGAAAATACAAATGTAACACAGGAGCAGCTTCAGGATTCAGGACGTGAAGATGAAGTTCGTGGGGCTCGTGGAAAAGGAAAATTTTTCTCACACAAGAAAGTATGCCGCTTTTGCGCAAACAAGGGAAAAATTGATTACAAAGATGCAGATGGACTTCGCCGCTTTACAACAGAACGTGGCAAGATTCTTCCGCGCCGCATAACTGGAACTTGTGCAAGACACCAAAAAGAAGTTGCTGCTGCAATTAAACGTGCGCGCGCAATTTGTCTTCTTCCTTTTGTTGCAGACTAATTTTTTAGCAGTGAAACCAACTCCTGGTGGAGCTGCGTAAAACTAAAATTTTATAGGAGCTTGAAAAAAAATGAAAGTAATTCTTAATGAAGATGTAAAACACCTTGGAGAAATGGGTGATGTAAAGAATGTTGCAAATGGATATTTCCGCAACTATCTTTTCCCTCGTATGCTTGCAGTTCCATGCACGCCAGAGACAGAAGCTTATTTTGCTACAAAAAAGGCTGAAATTGAAGCTCGCAAGGAACAGAAGCGCAAGGACAGCATGAGCTTGAAGGAAAAACTTGAAGCTCTTGAAGTTGTTATTTCTATGCCTGCTGGAAACAATGGCAAATTGTACGGAGCTGTTACAAATCAGACAGTTTCTGACTTCTACAAGAAGAGTGGATTTGAGATTGAGCGCAAGAAAGTTGAAATTCCTGGACACACAATCAAAAATACAGGCTCTTATTCTGTAAAAGTTCATCTTTATGAAACTACAGTAGCTGAAGTAAAAGTTACAGTAAAATCACAGGATGATGTAACTGCTAAGAAGGAAGAAGCTCCTGCAAAAAAGGATGAGGCTCCAGCTGAAGAGGCAAAGTCTGAGTAATATCTAAAATTGCTTAGGAAAAATAAAACCGTGAGATTTTTCTTGCGGTTTTTTTTATTTAGGGTTTACTGAAACCGTAAAAATGGACGAGTCGAGGTTTTTGTCGTTATTTTGCCTTGACCGTGTATTGCAAAGAGGAAAAATGGATTTAAAAGATAAGATACCTCCGCATAATGTTGAGGCAGAACAGGCTGTTCTTGGAGCTCTTTTGTTGGACTGGAGCTCTGTAAGCGATGTTGTAACATATTTGCGAAGCGAAAATTTTTACAGTCAGCAGAATCAGCTTATTTATGAATCCTTGATGCATCTTTTTTCAGCTGGAATAAAAGGCGACTTACTGACTCTTGTTGATGACCTTACAAAAAATGGAAAACTTGAGGCTGCCGGCGGAGTAGCGTATATTTCCTCTCTAACGGATATTGTTCCCACAAGCGCGAATGTTGACTATTACGCTAAGATTGTTCTTGACCAGTCTACTAGGCGGAATCTTATAAAAATTTCCTCTGAAATAAAAGCATCCAGTTTTGATGAAACAAAAGAAAGCCGCTCTATTCTTGAAGATGCAGAGCAGAAGATTTTCAAGCTCACTGATATAAATCAATCTGCGCAAGTTCTTGCAATGAAAGATGTTGTGCCTAAAGTTATTCAGATAATCGATACGAGGTACAAAAATAAAAATGCGTTTTCCGGAATTCCATCTGGACTTAACGATCTTGACAGCATGACAAGCGGTTTTCAAAACAGCGAAATGATTATAATTGGCGCGCGCCCTTCAATGGGAAAAACTGCCCTTGCATTGAGCATGATGCAAAACATTGCGATTGACCGTGGAATTCCGTGCGGATTTTTCAGCTTGGAAATGTCTGCGGATCAGATTGCTCAGCGTCTTCTTTCTCAGATTGCGAGAATTCCTGGAACAAAGCTTAGAAACGGAATGCTTAAAATAGAAGATTTTAAAAAACTTCAGGATGCGGCGGGAGAATGTTACAATGCGCCTCTTTATATTGTTGATACGCCAAACATGAAACTTCTTGATCTGCGGGCGATGGCAAGGCGCATGAAAGTCAATCAGAAAGTTCAGATTATTTTTATCGACTATATTGGACTTATTACTAGCGAAAATCCTGATGCCCAGCTTTTTGAGCAGCAGTCTGCAATTTCAAAGTCCTTGAAAAGCCTTGCGCGCGAACTTGAAATTCCGATTGTTGTTTTGTGCCAAGTTGCAAGAGCAGCAGAAGGAGAAGAGCCGAATCTTGCACAGCTTAGAGGCTCAGGCTCGATTGAACAGGATGCCGACATGGTAATGTTTATTCACGGAAAGCGGAACGACAATAAGGAAACCAATGAAGGCTATAATCCGGTTCAAGAGCGAAAGCTGATTGTGGCAAAACAGCGCAATGGTCCGATTGGCGATGTTGATGTTATTTTCCTTTCAAGCTATACGAAATTTGAAAACAAAAGCAAAGAATAATCTGTTTACAGTTTGTTTCAATTTCTGTATACTATAATCTCAAAAATTCTACGGAATTTTATGGAGGATGAAAGTGCTGATTCATTTCTGGGGAGTTCGGGGGTCTTTGCCTACGCCGCTGAAAAATTCTCAGGTACAGGCAAAAATTGCAGCCGTTGTTTCCCGTATTTCCCCAAAGGATTTGGAAAGCGCCGAGTCAAAAATGAAATTCCTTTCATCTCTGCCTGAATGGATTTATGGAACTATAGGCGGAAATACTCCTTGCATAGAACTTAGGTCAAAATCAGATGAGCTTTTTTTGCTTGACTGCGGAACTGGTCTAAGGGAATTTTCTGTTGCTGGCCGTCAGCCGGAAAGTGGACATTATAATATTTTTCTTTCGCATTTTCACTGGGATCATATTCAAGGATTTCCGTTTTTTGGGCAGTCTTTTTCGCCTAATTCAAAAATCGATATTTATACACCTTTTGCTAATGCCGAGGAATATCTTGAGCGTCAGAGCAGCCTTCCGTATTTTCCAATAAATGCTTGCTTTGAATCTGTGAAAAATCAGCTTTCGTTTCATCTTATGCAAGAAGGAACTCCAATAGAAATCGGCGGTCTTAAAATAGAATGCCACAGAATGTTTCATCCGGGAGATTCATATTCTTATTCATTTGAAGAGGACGGAAAACGCTTTATTTACAGCACGGATGTTGAGCTTCAGACTTCAGATTTTGACAAGAATTGCTCAAGAAATAAATTTTTTGAAAATGCTGATGTTTTGGTTTTTGACAGCCAGTATACAAATCCGGAGGCTGCAAAAAAAGTGAACTGGGGGCACAACTCTTTTAGTTCTGCAATAGATTTTGCTTCTAACTGGAATATCAAGAACCTTTACTTTTTTCATCATGAGCCGAATTACGATGATAAAAAACTTGATTCAATTCTTGATGCTGGAAACAACTACAAAAAATATAAGTCGAATAGAAATTTAAATCTTTATATTTCAAGAGAAGGTCAGGAAATTCAGCTTTGAAACGGATTTTATATAAGATTGTTGTTTTTTTTACATGGATTCTGGCGGCGCTTTCAATTCTTTTTGTTGCAGCTTTTGGAATGTGGGCTTATGTTGTCAAGCCTGTTGATTCCGTGGAAAATAGCCGTGTTGAAAAAATCAGCGTGCCTTCTGGAGCTTCTGTAAGAAAAATCTCGCTTCTTTTAAAAGAAAAAGGGCTTGTGAAATCGGCTGATGCTTTTTATTATGCCGCAAGATTCAGTGTTTTTGACAGAACAAAGCCATTCAGCTTGAAAAGCGGCTCATATACTTTAAGCACTTCGATGGGACTAAAAGAAATTTACTTGATTTTGCAGTCTGGTGCAAGCGAATATATTTCTGTTGTTATTCCAGAGGGACTTACAATGTCAAAAATTGCAAGAATTCTTGAGGATAAAAATATTTGTTCCGCTGAAGATTTTTTGTTTTACTGCAAGAATTCAGAACTTTTGGAAAAATATAAAATTCCAGCCGAGAATTTTGAAGGCTATCTTTTTCCTGACACTTATTTTTTTATAGCTCAAATGAAAGCGCAGGATGTTCTTTGCATTATGGCTGACAACTTTTTTTCTAAAACCGCAGAAATTTTAGAAGCTAAAGAGATGTCTCCTTTGGAACTGCATGAGCTTGTTACTTTGGCTTCGGTTGTTGAGCGCGAGTACCGAGTCAAGTCTGAAGCTCCTATTATTTCCAGTGTTTTTACAAACAGACTTAAGCATGGAATCGGACTTTATTCCTGCGCCACAATTGAGTATATTTTGACTGAAATTCAAGGAAAGCCGCATCCAGAGCGCATAACTTACGATGATTTAAAAATTGACAGTCCTTACAACACTTACAAGTGGGCAGGGCTTCCTGCAGGACCTATTTCAAATCCCGGGCTTGTTGCGTTGACAGCTGCATTTAATCCTGCTAAAACCGACTATTACTTTTTTGTTCTCACAGACCCTGCGACTGGGCGCCATACATTTTCAAAGAATTTTGACCAGCATAAGGCGGCAGAAAATACAAATTACTATTCAAAAGGTTTTTAAAATCAAATGCCCGGTCTGATAGCTAAAGAATCAATTGACGAAGTTGCGGAAAAAACTGATATTGTCAGCCTTGTTTCCGAGTACGTTCCTCTTGAACAGCGCGGCTCAAACTGGTGGGGCTGCTGTCCTTTTCATAATGAAAAAACTCCTTCGTTCAGTGTTTCACAAGATAAAAAATTTTACCATTGCTTTGGTTGCGGAGCTTCTGGAAATGTCTTTGATTTTGTAAAGGAGATGGAAAAGCTTTCTTTTGTTGAATCAGTGGAGTTTCTTGCAAAAAAAGCAGGGGTTCAGCTTTCATATTCAAGTGGCTCTGCAAAAAGTTTTGATTCTTCAGCTTCAAAAATCAAGGATGAATATAAGAATTTGTATACAAGAGTTGCCGGAATGTTTCACTATATGCTTATGGAAACTCCAGCCGGAAAATTTGCACTTGACTACATTTTAAAGCGAGGACTTTCTCAGGAAACACTTGAAAAATTCAAAATTGGTTACAGTCCTTCAGACCGAAAATGGCTAAAGCAGTTCCTTTTGAAAAAAAATTATTCCGAAGACTTTTTGAATAATTCAGGTCTTTTTAGTAAAAATTATCCGGACTGCGCTTTTTTTTCAGACAGGCTGATGTTTCCGATTTTTGACAAGGACGGAGATGTTGTAGCTATGGGCGGACGTTTTTTGCGCGGCGATGCTCAAAAGTCTCCTAAATATCTTAATTCAGGCGATTTGATTCAATATAAAAAGGGAAGCACTCTTTATGCATTTAATTTTGCAAAATCTTCAATACGAGAAAAGCGCAAAGTAATATTTTGCGAAGGCTACATGGACTGCATTGCTTATCATCAGTGCGGAATTACTTGGGCGGTCGCTCCTTTGGGAACATCTCTTACTGATGAGCAAATTTCACTTGTAAAGCATTTTGTTGAAGAAATTTATCTTTCTTTTGATTCTGACGGGGCTGGACAAAAAGCTACAAGACGCGCAATTCTTATGTGCAGAAAACAAGACGTGGCCGTAAAAGTGATAAGGCTTTCCGGCGGAAAAGATCCTGCTGAAATTATGCTGAATTTCGGGGCTGAATACTTGACGAATGAAGTCAATAATGCTATATTTGATTCTGATTATCTGTTGTCTAAACTGCAAGAATTTTATCCTAAAGATACCCCTATGGGCAAGTCTAAGGCGTCGTTAGATTTTTTTGAGTACATAGATTCTTTGCAGTCGGATGTTCAGAAAGATGCCTGTCTGGATCAGTTGTGCCAGACATACGGTATAGAAAAGGAGGCTGCTCGAAGGGATTATTTCAACCGGGACAAGGTTTCATACCGTTTTAGAAATGTAAGTACGGAGCAGAAAAACCAGGCGGATTCTGAAAAAATTAAAGTAACCGCTGAACTGCAAGCTGTTATGACAGCCGTAACTGAAGATGTCAGTCTTTTCCAAAAAATGCGTGAATGTGTTTCTGTTGATGATTTGTCGGACAGTTATTCCAAGCAACTTTTTGCTGTTATGCAAGAGTGCCAGAAAAACGGTTCTTTTTCAGTAAGCAATATACTTAACCGGATAGATCAGGAAAATTTCAGAAAGCTTATAATTGAAGCTATAAGCAAAAATACTGGGCGAATTCAAGAATCTGCCGAAAGTTGTATAAATTACTTGAAAAGAAATGCTTACAAGCGAAAAAAAATGTATCTTATGGAAAAAATTTCCTCTTTGTCGAGGAGCATTTTGCCGGAAGACAAGGCTCTTTTAGCGGAACTTGCAAAACAAAAAATGGAACTTGATTTCCAAATTGAAAATTTGAAGGATTAATCAATGGCTAGAAAGTCACCTGAAAAAAAATCTGAATCAGTTAAAAAAGAAAAAAAAACACTTGAATCAAAATCAGAAAAAAACAAAAAAACTGCGGATTTAACCGAATTTGATGAATCAGAAGAAAATGACTCTGATCAAGAAGAAAATTCAGAAGATGAGGAAGAGTCTGCGGATTCCGAGCAGGATTCAGAAGAAGTTCTTGATCCAAATGTAAAAAAACTTTTGGACTATGCGTGCAGCAAGCAGATTATTTCATGGGACGAAATCACTGAAATTTTAACGCCTGAATTTGTGAATTCTCCAAAAATGGAGGAAGTTCTTCAGCTTCTTACAAAAAACAATATTCAGGTTATGGAAGAGGACAATCTTCTGGACGATGAAGAGGAGGAAGATGAAGACGACGAGGATTCTCTTTCTGATTCCGAAGATGATTCTAAGTTTGACGAAAAGCACCGTCTTGTTTCAAATGACAAGGAATCTGGAATTGATGATCCAATCAGGCTTTATCTGCGTGAAATTGGAAAAGAAAATCTTCTTACGGCAGAGCAGGAAGTCATTCTTTCAAAGCAAATGGAAGACGGTCAGAATATAATAAAAAATGTCATAAGAAATTCCGGCATGATTATTCCTGAATTTTATCAGATTTGCCACACAATTTATAAAAAAATAGATCCTCATGAGCCTGGAAAAGCCAGAAAAGAAATTAACGAGCTTATGGCTGAACGTCGCCGCTTGAGAAGCTGCTATGTTGAATATGTTAAGCCGATCCGCGAGCAAATGTCTGAATACATGGCATTGAAAAAACAGCTTCATTCTGAAGATCCTACAATAAATATTTTTTCTGATGAAAATTTAAAGCGAGTAAGAGATTTTATAAAAGAATCGCTTTTAAATGCAGATCTCCAAACTGAAGAAATTGAAACTTTCAGCGCAAAATTTATTACGGCTTCAAAAAAAATTGACGAGTACCACTTGATTCAAGAGCGCCGCATGAAAAAACTGCGGATTACGGATGCTGTTGGCCTTCGTTCAATTGGTCGTCGTCTTGCAATCAGAACTGAATCCGCAAAGCTTGAAAAAGAGCTTGCTATGACTGCTGATGAAATTCGTTCTGATTATACTGAAATTCAGAAAATTGACCGAAAACTCCGCGAGCTTGAATACGATTTTGAAAATTCCGTTGATGAAATTCTTGAAATGAAGAAGGAAATCGAGCGCGGAAGATTGCAGCTTGAACAGGCAAAAAACCGGCTTATAAATGCAAACCTTCGACTTGTTGTTTCAATTGCAAAAAAATACACAAACCGCGGACTTCAGCTTTTTGACTTGATTCAGGAAGGAAATATTGGTCTTATAAAGGCTGTTGAAAAATTTGAATATCGCAAAGGCTATAAATTTTCAACTTATGCGACTTGGTGGATTCGGCAGGCGATTACAAGGTCTATTTCTGATCAGGCAAGAACAATCCGTGTTCCGGTTCACATGATTGAGCAGATAAACAAAGTTGTCCGCGAGAGCCGACAGCTTATGCAAAAATATGGAAGAGAACCGACTGATGAAGAAATTGCAGCGCAGCTTTCATGGCCTCTTGCGCGTGTAAAGCAAGTTAAAAATGTTGCTAGAGAGCCTATTTCTCTTGAAACTCCGATTGGAGAGGAAGAAGATTCTTCTTTGGGAGATTTTATTGAGGACAAGGAAATTGAAAATCCTGCTAACCAGACTGCGTATACATTGCTTCAGGAACAGCTTCGTTCTGTTTTAAGCACATTGCCGCAGCGTGAGCAGGAAGTTTTAAAAATGAGATTCGGACTTGATGACGGATATTCTCTTACACTTGAAGAAGTTGGTCTTTATTTCAATGTAACAAGGGAAAGAATCCGCCAGATTGAAGCAAAGGCTTTAAGAAGACTTAGACATCCGCGCCGTTCAAGCGGTCTTAGGGACTACATTGATTCTTAAAGGAAATCGTGTAGACATAAAAGTCGAAATTGTGTAAAATACTGCACCTATATATAGAATTTACAAGAGGTTGCCATCTATGCAAATGACAGAAGAATTAGAAAAATTAAAAAACTTGCAGGACGTGCTTGCTGAAAAATATGAAATTGAAGCAAAAGTTGAGGAATTGCCGAAAACTCTTGATGGCAGCACGGAAAGCCTTGACCGTTTCAAAAGAGAATATATCGAAAAAAATAAGCTTTACGAAGAAAAAAAAGATATTGTCGCCCGTTTAAGAGTTGAGCTCGATGAAGCCCAAAGAAAGCGTGAAGAAGGCGAAAAGGGAATGGATTCGATTTCCACACACCGTGAATATGAAATTCTTGAAAAGCAGATTTCAGAAGCGCAGGCTTTGGAAGATTCAAAAAGAAAAGAGCTTCAGCGTGAAGAAAAAAGCATGGCTGAGCTTAACGATTTGCTTAAGAGCGAAGAAGATTTGATTGCTTCAACAGAAAAAGATGTAAATGAAGCCCGGGAAAATCTTGACAAGGAAATTGCTTCTTGCAATGAAAAACTTGAGGCTTTAAAATCAGAAGAAGCAAAATGGTCAGAAGGCATTGATTCTGAAACAATTATGAAGTTTCAGAGAATAATAAAAAGAAACCGCAAAGGAATTGTCGCTGTAAAAGGAAAAGTTTGCGATGGCTGCCACATGATTTTGCCGGCGCAGTTTGCAAATGAAGTTCACCATGGAGAAAAAATACTTTTCTGTCCTTATTGCAGCAGAATTCTTTTCTATGAAGAAGCCGCTGATTTGGATGAAAACTATGTTTCAATTCATGATGACATTTCAGCTGATGACATGGATGAAGATCTTCTTGATGATGAGGATCTTATTGATATTGAGGGCGATGATTCAGAAGAGTCAGATTCTTCTATCAAATCCCTTGATTATGAAAATTAAAAAAATAAGGATATGTTGATCGCGCTAAAAGAGATGATGATTTCTTTTTAGTGAGGTAAAGTCCGGGCTCCTCCGGAAAAGATGCCGGGTAATAACCGGGCGGAAAAGAAAAACTGCTGGTTTTCAGTAAAGTTTCTTTGCCGACAGAAAGTGCTACAGAAAATTACCGCCTGTAATGGGTAAGGGTGAAAAGGCAGGGTAAGAGCCTACCGCGTTTTTGGCAACAGAAACGGCATAAGTAAACCTCATCAGGAGCAAAATCATATAGCAGTTTGGTTTTCCGGCCTTATGCTGCGGGTAGATTGCTGGAAATGCCGGGCAACTGGCATTGCAGATAGATGGTCAACACGTTTTTTAATAAAACGTTCCAGAACCCGGCTTACCATATCCTTTTTTTTATTTTTGTTTGCTTCAGTTTTTCTGAAAGCGGATTTGATTTTGTTTATTGCATTTTTCGGGTGGGGAAAATGAAAGCTAGATACGGTTTAGACTTATTCTATCATAAAAGGAAAACCTTTGTCATTAAGTTTATAATCGCGTCTTTTGCAATTGTTTTTGTAACGTTGCTTTCTTTTATTTTTATAAAATTTATCGGAAACAAATTTTTTAAGCTTGATTCAGTTGATTCGATGTACAAAAACTGGTCGCTTCACACGGAAGATGGTTATAAATCTGTTTATAGTTCAGCTTCAAAAATTCTTGATGAAAATCCTTATCATAATGCTGCTCTTGCTTTTTTGGGCTACAGTTCATTTATGCTGGCTGAATCAGAGACTGACAATATAAAATCTCAAGAGCTTTTGGATAAATCGATTTTCAGCCTTAGAAAAGCAATGCATGGATGTAAAAAAGACACGCTTCCGCAGATTCAATATATGCTTGGCCGAGCGTATTTTTATAAGAACAAAGTTTCAGCTTACCATTATTATGCTGACTTGGTTGTAAAATATCTTTTGCTTGCGGTTTCAAATGGATATAAATCAGTTGATATTCCGCTTTTGCTTGGTTTAAGCTATGCGTCTCTTGGTGAAACTGATGAAAGCATTGCGGCTTTTACAGAGGCGCTTCTTGTGCGTGAAACTGATACGCTTTTGTTCAACATTGCGAAACAGTATTGCAATAATGGGCAGGAATCTGTTGCAAAGCAGTATCTTGTCCGTGTTATGGAAACAAGCCAGAATGAAGAGCTTTTGGACGACAGCCATATTCTTCTTGGGCAGATATATACAAGTGAAGGTAATTTTTCGGATGCGGAAAAAGAATTTAATTCAATTCTTGAAAAAAATCAAAATTCTGCTGACGCGCATTACGGACTTGGTGTATTATATGAGAAAAAAGGCGATAATATAAAAGCTCGGTCTGAATGGCGCAAATGCCTGAAAATTCAGTTCAACCATAAAGGCGCGCTGAAAAAAATGTCAGGTCTATAGAAATTTGAATTTTACAGAAAAGCTTGGAGGAGGAAAAATGAGCTTTCTTGATAATTTTACAACTGATATAGGAATTGATTTGGGGACTTGCAATACACTGATTTATGTCCGTGGACAGGGAATTGTTATTGACGAGCCTTCAGTTGTGGCAGTTGAAAAAGGAACTGGAAGAATTGAAGCTGTTGGTGTTGAGGCAAAAAGAATGCTTTGGAAGACACCTGGAAATATTGTCGCTATAAGACCTTTGGCGGATGGCGTTATTTCAGACAGTGATTCGACTGAAAAAATGCTTAAGTATTTTATTTCAAAAGTAATTCCGCGGCACAATCTTTTTAAGTCTATAAGAATGAAAATCGGAATTCCTTCTTGCATTACTCAAGTTCAGCAGGATGCGGTAATGGCTGCCGCTTTGAAGGCTGGTGCAAAAGAAGTAAAGTTGATTGAGGAAAGTCTTGCCGCTGCAATTGGCGCTGAAATTCCGATTTACGAGCCAGCCGGACACATGGTTTGCGATATTGGCGGCGGAACTACAGAAGTTTCAGTTATTTCTTTGGGCGGAATGGTTGTTACAAGCTCAATTAGAATCGGAGGAAATGCTTTTGATGAGGCGATTATAAAGCATATTCGTTCTGTTCATAACCTGATTATTGGACAGCAGACTGCGGAGCGCCTTAAGATTGAAATTGGAAATGCAATTGCCGAAAAAAATATCGATGATGATAAAATCCGGAAAATGGAAATCCGCGGAGGAGATGCGATTACAGGTCTTCCACGCCGCCTTGAAGTTGATTCTGTAGAAGTGCGTGAAGCTTTGAAAGAGCCGGTTTCAAAAATCATTGAAGAAATAAAGAAAACTTTGGGACGCACTCCTCCTGAACTTGCAGCTGATATTGTTGAGCGTGGAATTGTTATGTCTGGCGGCGGCTCAATGCTAAAGGGCTTGAAAGATTTGATAAAGAAAGAAACTGGTGTTCCTGTGTTCCTCGTAGAAAAGCCTCTCGAATGCGTTGCAAAAGGCGCAGGCGAAGCATTTGAATTGTTCAAGGATATGTCTACTCGTCGTTCAATTTATGAAAATTTGAATGACTAAAAACATCGGGTTGTTTGCTCATGGCGGGAAAATTTAAAGCTTCTATCCGCATAAAAACTGCGGAAATTCTTTTGGCATTTCTTGTTGTTTTCAGCGGAGTGCTTTTAGGTTTTTCTGGCGGCGGATTTGTTGTCAATTTTAATAAAGTTGGTTTTTCTGTAGTTTCTTTAATTCAAAAAGGAAGCAGTTCTGCGATAAGTGCTGTAGCTGGAATTGTTACATCAATAAGAGATATTGCAGTTCTTCAAAAAGAATACAATGAGCTTTCAGAAAAACTTAAAGACTATGAATTCATGCAGCGCAACAATGTCGAAATCAGAAAAGAAAATGAACGTCTGCGCGAACAGCTTCAGTTTGCCTCTGAAATTGAATATAAAAATATTCCTGCACAGATAATCGGACGTGATCCAGACAATCTTTATTCTGGAATTACAATAAACAAAGGTGCTAGAAGCGGAATAAAAAAAGGTTTTCCTGTTATTGCGATTCAAAATGGAAATGTCGGCGTTGTAGGCAAAGTTGTTACAGCTGGTATTGATACAAGTCTTGTAATGCCTGTTTACGACACAAAATGCAATATTTCCGCGCGGGTTCAAAATACTCGTGATATTGGAATTGTTTCAGGAAATGGTTCATATGGAAGTCCGTTAAATCTTCAGTATATACGGAAAAGAGTTTTTGACAGCTTGAATCATGGCGATATTGTCGTTACTAGCGGAGAAAACGGAAACTATGTCAAAGATATTCCTATTGGCCGTATTTCTAAAATCAAAATTCTTGATTACGATTCATCGCTTAGCATTGAGCTTGAGCCTGTTATAGATTTTTTGCGTCTGGAAAACGTGCTTGTTGTTGACCAAAAAAATTTAAATGACAAGCCGCCGCTTGCAAAGAATTAGCGCTTTTATTGTTTGGAGAAAAAATGTTACGAGCTTTTTTTTCAAGTTCTGCCATTCTGCTTTTTGTTTCTGTTTTTGAAGCCGCAGTTCTTTCGAATATTGTTTTTCTTCCGGCTTTGCCAGACTTGTCTTTGATTTGCGTTTTGTTTTTTTCTATAAATAACGGAAAGTTAATCGGTGAAACTACAGGTTTTGTTTCCGGCTTGTTCTTGGACTTTTTGAGCGCATGTCCGCTTGGACTGAACTGCCTTCTTAGATCTGTGCTTGGATATTTGGGAGGAATTTTCAATAAGTCCTTGAATACAGAAGGATTTTTTGTTCCGCTTTTTCTTGGAATTTGTGCTACGATATTGAAAGTTCTTTTTATTTATCTTATTTCCGTTTTTTTTCCTCTTATTGTCGCTTCGTATAAAATTTTTTCTTTCAGTTTTTTATTTGAAATTTTATTGAATGGATTTTTGAGTCCTTTTGTTTTTAAATTTTTGAGGCTGTTCAGAAATAGCATTATTTTAAAACCGGAGAACATTTTTCAATGAGCGGAAAAAATCGTTTTGATTCAGCTTTTGAAGATTCAAAAAATAAAAGCGGCTCGCTTAAAAAAAATTATAAAGTTTCATTTTTACTTGGAATTATTTCTGTTTTTTTTGCTGTTTATGCGCTGAAACTTTTTAGTCTTCAGATTTTGGAAGGTGCGCAGTATCAAACCCGCTCTGTTCGAATTTCAAGAACTATAACAACAATTGCGGCTCAGCGTGGAGAAATTTTTGACAGAAAAGCAAAACTGCCGATGGTTATTAATACAGATTCTTTTGCTGTTGATTTGATTCCAGGCGAAATTCCGCAGGGATATTTTGATACTGTTGCAACGAAACTTGCCAAATTTCTTGAAATTTCAAAATCGAATATTGACGCAAAAATTCCGCAGCGGCTTAGAAGAAGCTTTTCGCCTATTGAAATAAAGACGAACGTTCCCTTTGAAATTATTTCGAATATTGCCGAAAATCTGACTGATTTGCCTGGAGTTTCCTGGAGAAACAAGCCTGTCCGCTATTATGCTGAAACGGGTTCTATGAGCCATGTCTTGGGATACGTAGGCGATATTACAAATGAAGAACTTAAGCTGATGTACAATAAAGGCTACACTTCAAATTCAATCGTTGGAAAAACTGGAATTGAAAGGCAGTATGACAGTTTGCTTCAGGGAAAAGAAGGAAGCATAAGCCGCACAGTTGATGTTCACGGGAGAATCTTGAATGAAGATCCTGTTGTAGTTCCGCCTGTAAGTGGAAAAAATCTTGTTCTTACAATTGACAGTGAAATTCAGACTTTGGCAGAAAAAGCCCTTGGAGAGCGGGTAGGGGCTGCGGTTGTTTTAAAGCCTGCTTCCGGGGAAATTCTTGCCATGGTTTCATATCCGTATTTTGATGCCAATATATTTTCAAAAGATGACGCTTCTGTCCAATATGCAAAACTTGCTGCGGACAAAAATAAGCCAATGCTGAATAGAGTTGTAAATGCAGAGTATCCTCCGGCTTCAACTTTTAAAATTATTATGAGCACTGCGGTTCTTTCGGAAAAAGTTTTTCCTGCGGAAAAGAAGATAGAATGTCCAGGAAGAATTACTTATGGAGACCGTGTTTTCCGTTGCCATATCGGGCTTCCTGGCCATGGCTGGCTTGATTTAAAAAATGCGCTTGCCCAGAGTTGTGATGTTTATTTCTGGGTCATAGGAACTGATCATCTTGGAGTAGAGCGAATTGCAAGTTATTCCAAGGAATTTGGATTCGGTCAGAGCCTTGGAATTGATTTGCCTGCTCAAAGCAATGGTTTTGTTCCTACGCCGCAATGGAAAGAACGCCGTTACCATGAAAAATGGCTTGGCGGCGATACAATGAATATGTCAATCGGGCAGGGCTATACTCTTGCAACGCCTCTTCATGTTGCCAATATGATGGCGATGGTTTGCAACAGTGGAAAAATTTATAGGCCGCATCTGCTCAAAGAAATTCGTGATTCTTCAAATGATTCAGTTCAAGAAATAAAGCCAGAAGTAATGCGTGAGTCAACTGTAGCTCCTGAAATCTGGAAAGAAATTCAAAGGAATTTGAGGTACACAATTACAGATGGAACAGCAGTTTATCCGATGCACAATACTTCTGTTCAGATTGCGGGAAAAACTGGAACTGCGGAAGTTAATGGTGTTGGAAAAAATCACTGGCATTCTTGGATGGTTGCCTATGCGCCTTTTGATGCTCCGCCTGAAGAGCAAGTCGTTGTCGCAGTTTTAGTCGAAGCTGTAAACACTTGGGAATGGTGGGCGCCTTATGCTACAAATATAATTATCCAGGGAATTTTCAATAATCAGACTTTTGAAGAATCTGTGGATGCTTTGAAATTCCGCTATTTACTGAACAGGCAAAGAGCAGCCGGAGGAAGACGCGAATGAAAATCAGATTTTTTAGTTCAATTGACTATATTCTTCTTTTGTGTGTTCTGTTTTTGATAACTGTTGGCATTGCGTTTATATATTCTTCTGGAATAAATTCTGAAGGCGTTCTTGTTTCCAATGAATATATAAAGCAGATTATCTGGTTTTGCATTGGATTTTCTGTAATGACCATAATGGCTTTGCTGGATTACAGAAGACTGGAACGATATTCCCATTACTTTTTTATTTTTATAGCGGCAATTCTTGTATATACAAGATTTTTTGGAAGATATGTAAATGGAGCTAGAAGCTGGCTTGGAATTGGGGATTTGGGAATTCAGCCTTCCGAGCTTATGAAGATTGCATTTATACTTTTTTTAGCGCGTTTCCTTGACAAGTCGTCTGCAGAAAAGCCGATGAAGCGTTTTGCGCTTGCAATTTGCATTATGATGGTTCCAATGGGACTTATACTTCTTCAGCCTGACTTGGGAACTGCAAGTGTTTTTCTTCCTATCTTTCTTTTTATGTGCTTCATGGCTGATGTTCCTGTCCGCTATCTTATGATTGTTTTTCTGACAGGAATGTTTACCATTGTTTTTGCGGTTCTTCCAATTTGGGAAACTGAAATTTTACGGAAATCTGTTCCTGTTATTCATGTTCTTTCAAATATGAAACTTAGAATTCTTGTTTTTTCAGCTTCTCTTGGAATCTGTATAATTGGAATTTTGGGAAATATGTTTTTTAAGAAAAAATACTATTACTGGATTACGTATTTCTTTGGAATTTTTTCATGTTCAATTGCTGGTTCTTGGGCTTGCGGAAAAGTTTTGAAACCTTATCAAATTGCAAGGCTTATAGTTTTTATAGATCCCAATAGCGACCCTCGTGGAGCCGGCTGGAATATAATTCAGTCCAAAACCGCAATAGGCGCCGGAACTCTTTTTGGCCGCGGATTTATGCAGGGGTCTCAAAGCCATTTGCGTTTTCTCCCTCAGCAAAGTACTGACTTTATATTCAGCATTTTTTCAGAGGAAATGGGATTTTCAGGCGGAATTATTTTATTCTGCGCATTTTTTGCAATCTTGCTTCGAATTACGCACATAATAAGGCAGACTAATAATTCCTATAGCTGTTACATTGCTTCAGGAATTCTTGGTATGTTCTTTTTTCATTTTATTGTAAATGTTGGAATGGTTATGGGAATAATGCCAATCACGGGAATTCCTCTTCCGTTCCTTTCTTATGGCGGTTCAGCGCTTCTTACAAATATGCTTGCTATCGGTCTTTTGATGAGCATTAACAGCCGCCGTCTTGATTTTAAAACGACTTTATGAAAACTTCTGATTTAATTGAGCCACTGAAAATTTTTGGTTCTAAGCTGAATACTGTTCAGTCGCCATCGCGTTATGTTGGCGGAGAATTTGGAATCACTGTTAAGCCGCATTCCGGGTCAGATGAATATTTTAATTTTGCAGTTGCATTTCCTGATTTGTACGAAATTGCAATGTCAAATCTTGCAGTAAAAATTATTTATAATGGACTGAATCTTCTTCCAGATGTAAGATGTGAGCGTGTTTTTGCTCCTGATGTTGATTTTGAAAATCTTTTAAAAGAAAGCAATGTACCGCTTTACACGATTGAAACTGGAATTCCGTTGTTTAAAACAGATATGATTGGCTTTTCAATTGGATACGAGCTTGGAATAACGGAAGTTTTGGCAATGCTTGATTCCGGAAAAGTTCATCTTCTTGCAAGCGAAAGAAATGAAGATGAGCCAATCGTTATTGCTGGCGGCTGTGGTGTTACAAATCCAGCTCCTTTCAGCGATTTTTTTGATGCGTTTTTTATAGGCGAAGCCGAGCCTGCGCTTTTTAACTTAGTTGAAGATTTGTCCAAACTGAAAAAAAACGGCGCGTCAAGAAAAGAACTGATTGAATTTATAGAATCAAAAAATTTTATTTGGACTAAAAAAAAGCATCTTGAAAAAAAAGTTGCAAGAAGAGTAGTGCAGTCTGATTTTGGGCTTGTTCCATCTGTGCCCGGATGGTTTCCGCTTCCATCCAGCAAGCCTGTGCAGGATCATGGCGTTGTTGAAATTATGCGCGGATGTCCAAACGGATGTCGTTTTTGCCATGCTGGAATTTATTATCGGCCTATGCGTGTAAAAAACAAAAACTTAATAATTGAAGAAATTGACCATCTTGTTTTTGACGCAGGTTACAGAGAAGTCAGCCTTAATTCATTAAGCAGCGCGGATTTTCCTGAAGTTTCAAGTCTTCTTGATATTTTAAATGAACGCTACAAAGGCTTTAATGTTTCGTTTCAGCTTCCATCCTTAAAAGTGAATGCGTTTTCACTTGATATTCTTGAAAAGCTTTCGAAAATCAGAAAAAGCGGTCTTACATTTGCTGTTGAAACTCCAGAGGAAATGTGGCAGCTAAGCCTTAATAAGGAAGTTTATGCAAGTCATCTTGAAGAAATTATAAAAGAAGCAAAGAGCCGTGGATGGTCAAGCGCAAAATTTTATTTTATGATAGGCCTTCCTCTTGGCGATTATTTTGAAGACAGAAATTGTGTTCCCGGATCTGAAGGCAGTGAAGAAAAAGCTATAGTTGATTTTCTTCTTGAACTTCAGGCAAAGACAAAAATTCAGTGCAATGTAAATGTCGGCGTTTTTATTCCCAAACCGCATACTCCTTATGAGCGTGTAAAACAGATAAAGCAAGAAGTGGCAGAAGCGAAAATTGAATATATATTTAAAAGCCTCCCACGTGGAAAATTCAAAATGGGACGGCATAATTACAATGCGACTATTCTTGAAGGGCTTTTGAGCCGAGGCGATTTTAATGCAGGCAAAGTTATCTTGAATGCTTATAAGAAAGGCGTCCGTTTTGATGCTTGGGATGATTATCTGCGCAAAGATTTTCCTTTGTGGGAAGAGGCTTTTTCTGAAGCTGGTTTTGATGTCAAGAACTGGATTTTTCATACTTGGAATGAAGAGGAATTGCCTTGGAATTCTGTCAGCCTTGGTCCTGCGCAAGGTTTTTATAAAAATGAATGGAAAAAATCTCTTGAACATAAGCTTACTGAAAGGTGCAGCACAGACTGTACCCATAAATGCGGTGTTTGCAATACAAAAGAAAAAATAGAGGTTTTTACAGAGCAAAAGGTAGAATCGGCTTTAAAATGTATAAAAAATAATACAGTTAATACTCCTTTGCAGATGCCTGAATGCAATATTCCGGTTCTTTATAGAGTAATTTTCAATTTTACAAGAAAAAATGGCGGAGAATTTACTGCTTATTTGTCTCAAGTTGAAATTTTTCACAAGGCTGTTTTACGTTCTGGGCTGAATTTCGTGTTTTCTTCTGGTTTTAATCCGTTGCCGCGCTTGGAATTTGCTTCTGCAATGACTTTGGGAATTCCTTCCTTTGAAGAAACCGCATCCTGTTTGCTTTATTCAAATATGGAAAGTTCCGACTTTGTTTCGAAAATGAATAAAGTTTTGCCTTCAAATTTGCAGATTACAGAGGCTTTTATTTTTCCCGTGACGAATATGAGAAAACGTGAATCCCTGAGCCAGGGACTTTGGGGCGGAATTTATAGATACAGTTTTTATTTTCCAGCAGAATCTTTTTTTGAATCATCACAATATAAAGAATTTCTCGAAAAAAATTCAGCCGCAAAAATTGAGTGTATTGGAAATAATGAGTATCGAGCGACTTTGCCAGTCAGTGATAAAAGTTTCCGCATTGCAATTGAATCCTTTTATGAAAAAAAGTGGTATGAAATTGTCTGCATAGAAAAACTTCATACGCTTGCAAAAAATCAAATAAACGGCTGGACTGCGGAAGATGAAGAGATGTGGAGAAAAAATAATAAGAATTTTGTAAAGTCAACTTCCTGCAAAATCGAGCAAGCTCCGGTTTCATATATGGAACTTTATTCGCAAATAGCAAAAATAAATATTGAGCTTATAAACAAACGGAAAGAACTGCAAATTGAGCAGGAAGAATTTTTAAAGTTGCATCCTGATTTTAGAGGAAAAATTTAGCTAAATATGAAGAAAAATAAGAAAAAAATGAGTTATAATATATTTTGGTAGACAGAATGCGCATTATAGTCAGTTATTTATATTCCCAAAACTTTATTTTTTTTTGGAAGAAAACTGAATTTAAATCAGTTGCTCGAGTTTTTCCTTTATAAATTCACTTTTACTTTTTAGGTCGATTGCTTCGGTTTGCAAGATAATTTGGTTTGGCTTGGCTGAGTTTAGTTTTACGCGCCCAGAACTTGTTTTTATCAGTCCTAGAAGTTTGTCAATGTTTACTTTTGAAACTTTGCTGAATTCGACTTGGACAATTCCTTTTTTTTCTTTTAAAGAACTTATTGATAGTTTGTTGCAGATTATGCGGATTTTTGCAAGGCTTAAAAGGCTGCTTACTTCATCTGGAATCGGACCGAATCTGTCAAATAGTTCTTCCCAAACTGAATTTAATGAATCTTGAGTTTGAACAGATGCGATTTTTTTGTAAAGCTCCATTTTTGTCTGTGCGTCTTTTATGTAGGTATCTGGGATGAATCCCGTGTATTCCAGTTCAAGAAGAACTTCTTCTGGCGCTGTCCAGTTGCTGCTTGAAAGTCTTTCTATTGCGGAATTTAGAAGCGTTAAGTACATTTCAAATCCGACTGCGTAAACTTCACCGCTTTGGTCTTTTCCAAGAAGATTTCCTGCGCCTCGGATTTCCATGTCTTTCATTGCAATTTTAAATCCAGAGCCTAATTCTGTAAAATCGCTTATTACTTGAAGTCTTTTCATTGCAACTTCGCTTAAAGCTTTGTTCTGCGGATAAAAAAGATATGCATAAGCTTTTCTGTCGCTTCGCCCTACACGCCCGCGCAACTGATAAAGCTGGCTTACTCCGTACATATCCGCGCGGTCGATTATTATCGTGTTTACGTTTGGAATATCGATTCCATTTTCTATTATTGTAGTTGCCACTAAAATATGAAATCCGCCCATCTTGAATCTTCTGAAAATGTCATCAAGTTCTTCGCTAGTCATTTTTCCGTGCGCAGTTTCAACTAGCATTTCGGGAACAAGTTTTTCAAGTTTCAGTCTTGTTTCTTCAAGCGTTTCAACTCTATTGTGAAGGTAAAAAACTTGACCTCCACGCTGAACTTCGTTTCTTATTGCCCGGGCGACTTTTTCATCATTGTATTCTTCGATTGCAGTTTCGATTGGCTGTCTGTTTTGCGGCGGCGTTGTAAGGAGCGACATATCACGGATTTTTAAAAGACTCATGTGCAGCGTGCGTGGAATTGGAGTTGCGCTCATTGCTAGGCAGTCGATGTTTGTCTTTAAAGTTTTTAGCTTTTCTTTGTCTTTTACGCCGAATCGTTGCTCTTCATCAATTATCATAAGGCCAAGATTTTTAAAAATGACATCTTTCTGAAGAATTCGGTGTGTGCCTATGAGAACGTCTATTTCTCCGCTTGCAAGCCTTGAAATTATCTTTTTTTGTTCCGATGGAGAAACAAATCTTGAAAGCTGTGCGATTGTAACTGGAAAATTTTTGAAGCGTTCCTGACAGTTTTCAAAATGCTGCTCTGCAAGAATTGTTGTCGGCGCAAGAAATGCGACTTGTTTTCCGCCCATTACAGCCTTGAATGCTGCTCGCATTGCAATTTCTGTTTTTCCGTAGCCAACATCTCCGCATACAAGACGATCCATTGGAACTGGTTTTTCCATGTCCGCTTTTATTTCCTGTGTCGCTGAAAATTGGTCGGGCGTATCTTCATAAGGAAAGGCTGCCTCAAATGCTGCGTTCCATTCTGTATCCTTTGGAAACGGAAAGCCACGTGAAGCTTGGCGTTTTGAATACAGATCTATAAGTTTTTCTGCAATTTCTTCAACTTTTTGCTGGACTTTTGCTTTCCTTGCGCTCCAGCTTTTTGAGCCGATTCGGTCGAGCCTTGGTTTTTCGTTTTCGCTTCCTATATAACGCTGAACCATATTTACTTGCTCGATAGGAACAAAAGCAATTTCCTCATCGGCATATTCAAGTTTTATATAGTCGCGTTCTGTACCCATTGCTTTTACGCGCTCAATTCCTTTGAAAAGTCCGATTCCATAATTTACATGGACAATATAATCTCCCGGAGTCAGATCCACGAATGTGTCTATTGGCTTTGAAGTTACTTTTCTGATTGACTTTGGCGTATTTTTTTTGCGGCCGAAAATTTCGTTTTCCTGAATGACAAGAAGTTTTTCGTCTGGAATCATAAATCCGGCTGTTAAAGCCTGCGGAAGAACTTGAACTCCAGAATCACAAAATTCCTTTATAATTTCTTTTATTCTTAAAGCCTGGTTTCCATTGTCTGCAAAAACGAAAATGTTATATTTTTCTTTTAAAAATGATGAAAGCTGCTCTTTTAAGTAATTTATGTTTCCGAAATAGCTTTGCCCTGCTTGTGATTTTATTTCTAGCGATGTGCTGAATGAAATGGATTTGTCTTGAATATTTTCTTCCGAATTGCTTAACGTGTCTAAAGTTCTGAATGCAACAAGTTTTTTACATTCTGTTGCCAGATTGAAAAAATCAAGCTGCATGGTTGCGGGGGGAAACACTGGAATGTTTTGACGCGCGAGCCTGTATGCCACCGTATATTCGTTTTCTAGCATTTTTTCTGCATTCACAAGTCTGTCCCAGTCGAAAAAATAAACATCTGTATTGTTTGTTAAGTAGTCTAAAATTGAATACAGTTTGTCAAATAGAACCGAATAATACAGTTCTTCGCCTTCTGTTTCTTTGAATTCGATAAGTTCGGCAAGTGTTCTGTCTTTTTCTTGTTTTGCAGCATCTGTAAGAGCAAGGTGTATATTTTTTTTGTCTAACAATCGATTGTTGGTATCGGTTTGTATTTCTGTTTTATTTTTATTGATGTCTGACTGTCCGTTAGTTTGTGAATTGTTAGTTTTGTTATTACTTATTTCTGCCGAACGTTCGTTTGTTGATTGTTTTTTTGATTTATCATAAAGGGCAAAATCATTTTTTATGCCGGCCTCATCCTCTTTTTGCCATTCACTTTCTAGTTTTTCAATAAGTTCTTCTGTCCAAATAATTTCCTTTTGTGGATAAATTACAAGATGCTCTATGTTTTCCTTTGAAGTCTGAGTTTCTGGATCAAAAAGTTTTATTTGGCTTATTGTGTCAAAATCGAATACAATTCTGTGCGCGAGTTTTTCTCCGCTCATAAAGATTTCGAGGACTTCACCGCGCAAAACAAACTCACCTTTCATTCCGATTTTTGGAACTCTAAGATAGCCCTGCTCCGCCAGTTTTTCCGCCAGTTTTTCTGGATCAAATTCCTGTCCTTTCTTTAAAACTGTAACCAATGTTTTTGTGTATGAAACCGGCGGAACTGGAGTTAAAAAAGCTCTTTGCGTTATTATGAAAACTCTTGGCTTTTCAGAAAATGGATTTTTTACTGCAAGTTTTGCAAGGATTCCTGCTCTTTCTCCAAAAACAGCTGAGCCTTTTGCCGCAGGTCTGTATGGAATTGTTCCCCACCAAGGAAATTTAAAAATTTCTACAGAATCTTCAAAAACTGTATTTAAATCTGTTTCGCATTCGTCAGCTTCTTTTTGAGTCGGAACAATTATAACAATATCTTTTTGGAACTGGAAAAACTTATTTTCATACTGAGTTTCATGGATGCAGTTCTGTCTGTACCTTTCTTCAGCCTGCCTGATGAAAAAAGCTGGAAGGCTTCCTTTTAGCCCTGAAATTTGCAGCGGAAAATCTTCTGGCTTTGCGTCTGCGCACTTTATTGCGGCCGAATGAAATTCATTGCAGGAATTGATAAGATTAAACAGCGGATTTTGACTTTTTGTTGATAATGTATTTTTCATAATTGACCGATAATTATATAGAATAATCTGCTTATTTTAGCTTTATTTTAGGGAATTGCAAAGCCCTGTAAATCAAAAAAAAGAGGTTTTCCTCGGGAGTATTTTTGTGAACATTAAACGCTTTTTGCTTATGGTTATATCAATTTCCTGTTTTTTTGCCTATGCGCAGACTCCAGAAAAATCAGAGCAGAAACTTGAAAATGCGGAAGTTTCAATAAAGTTTTATGATAGAACTGTTTATTATCCTGGAGACTCAGAAAATAATCCTGTTTATGTTTATATAACAGTTTCAAATAAAGGTTCTTCTACTTTGAGATTTAAAATTGCTGATGACAAAATGTTTTCCGTGGATTTTATTGCTTTCAATGTAAAAAAAATGCAGCTTCCTTCAACACAAGGACTGATAAGAAAACGCACTACAAATCAGACTGTATATTTCCGCGAAATTTCCCTTGAGCCAGGAGAAGAGTATTCTTTCCGTGAAAATCTAAAAGACTACCTTGAAATAAAAGATCCTTCTATTTATTATGTTGAACTTAGATTTTATCCGGAACTTTATAGAAATAAAAATATCAGCTTGACTTCAAACCGACTTAGCCTTGAAGTCCGCCCTAGCCCGTCCGCAGCCTCGTCATCGGTACTTCCTGTTGAAACAAACAGCGTGGTTGTCCTTCAGCCTGAAGACATAAGCCCTGATCGTGTTGTTGAGCAGACAATTGTTGCGCGCCAAAAAAGTCTTTGGGATCAGTTCTTCCTTTATATGGACTTGGAGGAAATGCTCAAGCGTGATCCTTCCCGCGGAAGAAAATATAATCTTGTGAGCGCAGATGAGCGAGCTGATATGCTTCGGTCATTTAAAGCTGACTTGATGCTTCAGCGGATTGACTATGACATTGTTGCGATTCCGTCTAAATTTAAAATTGAAACAACTTCATATTCTCAAACTGAAGGAACTGTAAAAGTAATTGAATGGTTTAAAAATGACAACTTCATGGAGCGCAAACGCTATACTTACTATGTCCGCCAGCGCGATGGAATTTGGCAGATTTACGACTATACAGTAGACAATTTGGGAACTGAATAATGGCTGAAGCAAAACGAGCCAAATATTTCTGTGAAGGTTGCGGTTCAGAAGTTGCTCCGAATGCAAAATTTTGTCCAAAGTGCGGACGTTTTTTTGCTGCGGTAAGATGCCCGAACTGCGGCCACATAGGAACTGTAAGAAATTTCTTAAAAGGCTGTCCGGCTTGCCATTATGCGGTAACCCAGGAAGAACTCTACGGAACTTCTGAAAACGTAAAAGATTCAGAAAAAAAACAACTTTCACGAAAATCACGAAAAAAAATAAAAAAAGCTTTTGAAATCCATGAAAGTTCAATTTTCTCTGATGATGTTCCTGCATGGCTTTTTGTGGCGAGCATTATAGCTTTGATTGTAGTTTTTGCGATTTTATTTATGAGATGCAAAAGCTGAAATTTTGTTTTCTTTTTATGAATTCAGCTAAATATATTTGACAAAAAACTGATATTTAAATATACTGTTCAAATCTTGCCCAGGTGGTGGAATTGGTAGACACGCTAGTTTCAGGTACTAGAGTCCGTAAGGATGTACGAGTTCAAGTCTCGTTCTGGGCATTTTTTTCAGCCTTTTATTGCATTTTCTATTATTCCAGTCATTTCATAAAGATCTTTTACTTCTGCGTACAGTGGATTTTTCTGCTCTATTTTTAATTCGCCTTGCCGCTTTCTGTTTAGGTACAACGTGTTTATTCCAAGTTTTTTTGCTGGAACTATGTCATGCTCCGTGCTGTCTCCGATGTACCAAGTTTCGCTTTCTGATGAATTTGCAAGTTCCATTGCTTTTTGAAAAATTTTCAGGTCCGGCTTGCTGATTCCAACTTCTGAAGAAATTACAATCGGGTTGAAAAAATCTGTTACGCCGGCTTTTTTTAGCTTTGACCGCTGATTTTCAGAATCGCCGTTTGTTATAATTCCCATTTGAATATTTAAATCTGAAAGTTTTTTTAATACAGGAATTGCATCTGAAAAAAGATTGTATTCCTTTTCATAAGTTGACCAATAAAGGCTGAATCTTGAATCAAGTTCATTTTTTGATTTTATTGGGTTTCCGTTGAGTTCGAATATTTTTGCAATTCTTCCCTTTCGCTGCTCGTCAAATGTAAGTTCCCCTGCTGAATATTTGTCAAAGAAATGCTGAGCCCATTTTTTCCATTGAATGCAAAACTCATCAAAATCCATGTAGATTTCATTTTTATATTTTTGAAAAACTGCTTTTATTCCAAGATTTTCCGCAGATTCAAAATCCATTAACGTTCTGTCCAAATCGAAAAAAACTACCATAAACTTAAGTTATCATTTTTTTTGCTTATATTCTATAGAAAGAAATGGTTTTGGCTGGGATAAGTTTGAAAAGCTCAATTACTACAGTAATAATATGTTGATTAGTGCACTAATAAGGAGTCAATTACTGCACTAAACGGGTGTTTATTAGCGTACTAATAATGAGGCATTTAGTGCAGTATTTAAAAGGCAATTTAGGAGAAGTTGCTATAATTTGTCTTTGCAGTGTCTGTCTTGCGGCGCATTGCATAGGAATAATACCAAAATGGCTGCTTTTATTAAAACTCGAAATTAGAATTATATATACTTTTTTATGAGATTGATGATTTCATTCTTTGCTAGTTCTCTCTGGCTATCTGTAGGTGTGAATAGAATTTCTGGGCGGATTTTTAGTGCATCACAGATTTTTATTAGTGTATATAAATTTGGAATGTTTCGTCCTGATTCAATGCAGTTTACTTGGTTTTGTGATAATCCTGCGGCAAAAGAAAGTTCTATTTGAGACATATTCGCTTTTTGTCGTTCTTCTTTTATTCGTGTAATAACAAAATTCAATTGATCTTGGTATTCTTGTTCAATCATTCCTTATAAATATGCACGGAATAACATTGACAAACAACACGAATAAACATTATATTTAATAATGGAATTTCATTGATAAAACAAATGAAAGACTGTTGAAAAAAGGTGGATTGTATGAAGGGAAAAGTTCTTTTATTAACATTTATTATCTATGGATGTTTATCTTGTTATGCACAGCAGTTTGTTATTACTTTAGATGGCAATGCTCATATTCTTTCTTATAATGATTTAAAGATAATTCATGAATCAAAAGTTAAGAAATATTCAGCAAATGCGTTGTATCTTGATTATGATAATTTAAGAAATTCATGTGGAAATAATGAATTACTTTTTGATCAAAAACGAGAAACTGAATTTGCAAATAGGATTATAGTAATTTCAGGTTATGTAAAACAAGTAAGAAAAAGTTTTTTAGATGAATATATTGTCGAGTTAGGGACAACTGAAACTTGGGCATTTGATATTGGCATAGTTTATCCAAAACGAATTTCAAATGCGATGATAAATGAACTTTTGACTTTAAAAGCTGGAGATTATTTTGAAGCGTTTGCAGTTACAAGGAATACATATATGTATGTTGATGTTCCTGTTTGGAATTCAAATGGAGTATATCGTACAGAACCGTAATTTTTTTTGTAACTAAGGAATTTTTAGATGAAGAAATTAATTTATATTTTTACATATTGTTTGTTTTGTAGTATTGCTGTATTTCCAGAATCACAACAGACATCAGAAATTAGTGTTTCTGAATATGAAATAAAATCAGACATTATTGACAAATTACAGCGACCTTTAAATTTTAACTTACCAGTTGGTTTTAAAAATATTAGTCGTGAAAACTTTGAGTATTATGTAAAGGGTTCTGGTCAGTTTTACTGGGATCTTTATGTAATGTCTGGTAAGAAACTTGGAAATAGCATGTATGAAAAAAAAATAGAAATAAAAGATAAATATCAAGTTGTTGAAATTTGTGGCTTAGAAATCAAGTCAGAACAAAAAGTAAATATGGTTGGATTTGTTTTTACTTCATCTGATAAAGAGTATCTTGAAAAGTTACAAACACAGTTCCTGTGTGAAGCTGAAAAATTCTTTAAGAAGAAAGGAGAAGTTGGCGAGGATGCTGTTTATTGGGACGCAGGTTGGGTTCACTATAGCTCATGTAAAATTCAATATAGTGATAATGGAAATTGGATTTATCTTATTCAATCATTAAGCTTTTTGAATTCCCAGTATTGAGGTTTTTTATGAAAAATGAAATTAATCTTATAGATGAATTAGAATTATTAGTTAAAAACAATTCTATTATACCAAAACCTATGTCGAACAATATCTTTAGAGTTTTACGAAACGGAAAAAGAAGAGGTTGTGCAGCAGTAATATATTCAATTCCTAATCATAAAGATAAGAATAAATATTATGAAAAAGGTATAACTCTTTTAGAATTTTCTTCTGTATTGGAAGAAATTCGTAAAAATGGTTTTATTACACGTTCTTGGTTTAATAGAAATTTACCAGCTTGCGCAAAAGAAGGTTCTTGTAATTTTACAAGTTTATGTGGAATTCTAGAATTGCTTGGCTATGTAAAGTATGCAGGCTATGGTAAGTATATAGGAGTTGAAAAATGAAATCAAAATTTTTACTGCTTAGTAAAATATCACTTGTTTTAGTTTGTATAGGATTTTTTATGCCTGTTTCATGTAATTTAAGCTTTGCAGATATGGTAAGCATATCAGTAAAAGGTTCTTTTAGTTTTTGGGTAATACCAGTTACTTTGATATTTGTTGCAGCTATTTTTAGTATACTTATTTCAATTTGGCATAAAAATAATTTTAAAAATGAATCACTTGTTTTGGATTGGATTTTGTTAGTTTTGAGCACTTCATCAGGATGCACTTTTTTTCTTTACAACAGATATGGTTTGCAGTATGGTGCTTATGTTATTATTAGTGGATGGATTCTATCCTTGATATTTTTATTGCTTGCAACAATATTTAAAAACAAATGAATGAAATTTTTTTATGAAAAACTTAATAATTAAAAAAGAGAGAACAAACTTTAAAAGAAATGCGTCTATTTTAGAATTAACATTCTTATAATTCCTCTTTCTCTTGACAAAATTTGTGATTTGGCTAGACTTTTTGATTATGCGTGCTACAAGAGCTTTGATTCACTTGGACAATTTAAAAAGCAATATTATAGAAATAAAAAAATGCTTAAAGCCTGAAACAAAAATGTGCGTTGCTGTAAAAGCTGATGCTTACGGACATGGAGCTGTTCCTTGCGCAAAGGCTGCTGTTGAAGCTGGCGCGGATTATCTTTCTGTTGCGACTTGTGAAGAAGGCGTTGAGCTTAGAAATGCTGGAATTTCCTCGCCTATTCTTATGTTAAGTCTTTGTTCTCCAAATGAAGTTGAAGAAGTTGTTTCCGCTGGAATTACGCCTTTTGTTTTTGATGAAGAATATATAGAGCTTTTTTCTGTTGCCTGCAATAAACTTGGAATAGAAAATTTTGCGGTTCATCTTGCAGTTGATACAGGAATGGGCAGAATTGGATGTCTTCCTTCCGAAGCTGGAAAAATTGCGCTCAAAATAAAAAACTGCAAAAATCTTGTTTTGGGCGGAACTGCGACTCATTTTGCGCTTAGCGACTGTGTTTCAGAAAAAGGAAAATCGTATACAAAGTTTCAGTTTGAAAATTTTCTTGAGGCAATCAGCAATATAAAAAAGGCTGGAATTAATCCCGGGCTTTGCCACTGCGCGAATTCTGCCGCTACGCTTGATTCTCCTGAAATGCATCTTGACATGGTTCGGCCAGGAATTATTGTTTATGGCTATTATGCAGATGAAGTTTCAAAAGAATATTTAGCTTCAAAAGGAAAAAATGTAGAACTAAAGCCTGTTATGACTTTGGAAAGCTGTATTTCTTCGATCCGGCAGTTTGAAAAAGGAAAATTTGCAGGCTATGGATGCAGATGGGAAGCCAAATCTGATACCAACGTTGGAGTTATTCCTGTTGGCTATGCAGACGGATGGTTCAGGCGGTTTTCTGAGTGCGGTGTGAAAATTGCAGTAGATGGAAAAAACTATCCTATTTGCGGCCGTATTTGCATGGATCAGTGTATGATAGACTTGGGTGCAGACTGTAACGCAAAACGATGGGATAAAGCTATTTTGTTTGGGGACAGTTCGGACGGAGCTTTGCAAACTGCCGATGACATTGCGCGTCTTACAGGTACAATTTCATACGAAATAACCTGCGGAATCTCAAAACGTGTCCTTCGTGTCTTTTTTCAGTGAGAAAACTGAATAATTGTTTTCTGCGCTAAAAGATATTTTTTTACTTCCGCAACTAGATAGAACGAGCCTGTAACTAGAACTGTAGCCTTTTCTTCTGAGGCCTTGGAAAGTATGTACGAAATGGCTTTTAAGTAATCAGGAATTGCAGTATATTCTATGCCGGATTTTTCAAAAGCTGCCTTTAGCCGCGGAAAGTCGGATTCTTTTGTTCCTCCTGGCACGGTTAAAATTATTTGGCTGAATTTTCCTTTGAATAATTCTGCGATTTCCTCTGCATTTTTGTCTGCCGCGCAAGCAAAAAGAAGGTACGAATCATTTTTTTCATTTGGAAAAAGGTTACAGAATGTATCCATTGTAAAGCCGATGCTTTTTACAGTGTGCGCCCCGTCTAATATTAAGTTTGAAATATCCTGAAACTTTGAATTTGCCAAATCGACTGGCTCAAATCTTCCGGGAAGAATGGTTTTTTCAAGTCCTTTTTCAATTGTAGTTTCATCAAGATTTGGAAGTATTGTTTTTACAGCAAGTGACGCAATAGCTGCGTTTTTTGCCTGGAACTCTCCTAGCAGCGAAAGAGAAACATTTAAAGGGCGTGAAAATTTTTCAGAATCCAAGGAAAAACACATTTTTATTGAATTTTGTCTAAAAAAGTGTACATTATGAGAGATTGTTGAATTTTGCTGTATGTTTTTGTATACAACTTTAGATATTTTACAGTGTTCATCTGTGAAAAGAATTGGAGCATTTTTTTCTTTTGCAATTTTTCTAAAAACATTTTTTACTGATTCTTTTTGCCCGGAAACGATTACGGGAATTCCTTGCTTTATAATTCCTCCTTTTTCTGTGGCGATGAGTTCTTCTGTGTTTCCAAGATATTCTGTGTGTTCAAGTTCAATTTGGCTTATGCAGCTGCAAGCTGGAGTTATTACATTTGTTGCATCAAGTCTTCCTCCGATTCCAACTTCATAAACTGCATATTTTGTTCCGGCATTTTTAAAGCACAACATTCCAAGCAATGTTGCAAGCTCAAACCAAGTGACAGGCCTTTTTCCGGGAAGTTCTTCGGTTTTGATAGAAGTTATGTTGGCTATAAGTTGCTTTACAGATTTCTCGTAAACTTCTTCTGGAAAGCGGCCAGAAGCTGTACCTATCCGCTCGTTGAAATTCAAGATATGTGGCGATGAATACAAACCTGTGTAATATCCGGCTTCTTCCAAAATACAGGCAATCATTTTTGAAATTGAACCTTTGCCTTTGCTTCCTGCGACATGAAAGCTCGGACAGCAGTCTTGCGGGTTATAAAGACGTTTGCAAAGAAATTCCATCGTGTCGAGCCAAAAAATATTCTTCTTTGGAGTTTTTTCAAAGTTCAAATACTCTTCGGCAAAGTTTTCAAAGACACCGATTGCAGATTTTTTTTCATTCATTTATTTGCCTCTAGGAATTTTTCATAAGTCCATTGGCTTATTGAATATCTGTAATTTATTGATTTTATTGCCTCTCCATTTTTTTTCAGAGAAGAAAATGAAGGTATAACAATGTAAGAGTCATCTTTTTTGTAAATTGAATAAACAGCTTTATTCGTATTGCTGAATATTCTTGAAATAACTTTTTCCGGCTTGATATTTTCTGACGGTGAAAGATACACAAGCTGCCCTCTTCTTAGCTTTGCGGAAGCTTCATTTTCATCAGCTACGCATAAAGGCTCTATGTACGGATCAGCCCAGAACGAGGCATCTTTAAAAAGAAAATTTGAGACAGAAGTTTTTGTTTCCCAAACTGTCTGTTCTTTTGATGTTCTGAATGAAATTCTTTCAGTAACAGAATCTTCTATTCCAAAGAAAAATTCTGAAACTTTTTCACTTTCTTTAAAAAAACTTACGCGGCATGAAGTTTTTTCATCTACGCCAAGACTTGTCCAAGATGAAACTTTTTCGGCTTTTTTATATAGAGTATTTTCTTTTTCGGCTTCTGATAAAAAACTTTTTATTGTCTGAATGTCGCAAGGCCAGTTTAGCGTCATGTTTGAGTCGTCATCTGTTCCAAGCCATATATTATCTTTCTGTGATATTATAATTTTTTTTCTTTCCTTTGCGTTATAAATTTCAATGGAAGAAATTTCTTTGGCATTGTTAATGAATTTCAGTTTTGAAGTTTCTGGAATATTTTTTCTTGACAGCGGAAGAAAAAGAAGCAGCAGAACTAGAACAAGAATTATGTCGAATCCGTAAAATATAAGAAGAGCTTTTTTTGATGAAATGCGCTTCATTTGTTGAACCTCCTTCTCTTTGAAAAGAAAACAAAACCTATTGTTAGGTTTATAAATATTGGCAGAAAGCATGTTGTAAGAAGTGTTTTTATTGCGGCTTCTCTTAAATTTTCATTGCTGATTTTATAAACTGAAGTGTTAAATGTTGTTTTATTTTTTAGGCCTAAAAGCTCATCTTCACCATTTAAAATAAAAATTCCATTACATAAAAAATCAAGGCTTCTTGAGTCAACATCTAAAATAGAATTTGAATTATATGAAAGCAGCGAATCTGAAAAAGCATATTGATCTGCAAAAAGTATTAGAGACGGGGATTTTTCATTTTCCTTTGCAGAAAAAGCGCAGACTGAAAAAGATGAATATTCTTGCTCTGATTCAGCTGTCTTTGGAACTGCAAAAGGATTTGTTATAAAACTTTCTGTTCTTGGAATTTGCCATGAGCGACTGCTTGTAAAAAGAATCGGAACTGTTTTTAAGTTTTCAATTTCTGCAACTTCATCGTCAATATCGAATGCGCAAGGCCAAAAAAGTGAAAGCCCGGAAGCTGCATTTTTCTGCGCCCTTAAGGAAATCCAAAGTGGATAATTTATATATTCTGTCTGAGATGCTTTTTTATTTCCATTGACATCGGAATTGCTTGTCATTGTAATTCTTAAATTTGAAATGTCGCAAGTCAGAGTCTGTTTAAAATAAATTCCAAAAGTGAACATAAGCCGCTCAAAAAGCTGATTGGATTCATTTTGCTTTACAGACCAATTGTCTTCAAAGTCTATTGAATAAGGCTGGCTTGCAATAAAAACTTTTCCGCCATTGAGAATAAATTTTTCAAGAACTTTGCAATCGCTTTTTGTGAACTTGTCGCTTCCGAAAATAATCAGAGGAATGTTAGGAAGTTCATCAAACGAAATATCAACGCTTGAGCTTTTTTCAGAAGGAAGCGATGTTTGGATTACTGAAAATCCTTCCGCCTCAAGATATTGAAAAGCAAGATTGTAGCCGTTTGCAAAAGATGAGGCACAGACGACTTGAACTGGATTTTCTTTTTCTTCAACAAGAGATTTTATTTTTCTAGTCAAATCAAATTCTAGCCTTGATATATTCAGCACAAATGGAATTGTTTCGCTTTTTCCAAGGTAGTCAATTTTTATAGCTGAATAAACATTTGTGATACTTGCAGAATCTGCGGAAGAAGTTCTAATTGGATAACCTCTTATTCCTGCGTCTGAAAGTTTTTTTGCAATGTTTTCTTTTGCCGGATTTATAATTTCAAGTGAAACTTTTTTTGATTCCCCTGCATAGCTTTGTAAAAAATCAGTTACATCTTTTACTTGCGGATAAAGGCTTTTTAATTTGGGGCTTAAATAATAAGAAATTGAAACAGGATCTTCAACTTGGCTTAAGATTTTTTTGCTGTATTTACTTACGCTGAAATTTTTTGATGAAGTAAAATCAATTTTAAAATTTAAGTTTTCATTTACAATTGTAAAAAGTAAAAATGAAAATAAAAATGCGCGTTTTAATTTTTTTAAATAAGCAGACTTGTTCCCTTTTTTGTGCTCCTGAATAAAAAATGCAAGCACGTAAAAAAATACAGCGCATGAAGCAAAAAAAAGAAAATCAGAAATGCTGAAAATTCCTTTTGAAAAAGAATCAAATCTCCAGGCGAATGAAATAAATTTTATTATTGAGCTTAAAAATTCCGGCTGATTAAAATAAAGCGGAATGTTGTGAATTGAATTTATAATTGCAAGAAAAAATGCGGAAACTACAAAAGAAACTCCAACGGATTTTATTATGCTGAAAATAAAAATTACAAAAGAAACTGCGGCGGAAAAGTAAAATAAAATTCCTATAAAGCCAATGAAAACTTGAGAAATTTCAATATCGCCAAAAAAAGAAACGCAAACTGGAACTAAGACAGAAAGCAATGTTGCAAAGCAGCAAATAAAAAAAACTGAAAAAAATTCTGGAAGAAATATAAAAACTGATTTTAAAGGAAAATCTTTTTTTACATTTGAAGAAATTGAAATTAGCCCTGGCAAAAATAAAATGCAGGCTGGCGGAAATGCTGAAAAAAAACTGTGCAAGTCTGTAGAACCAGCTCCAAGAAAAAACTGCTGCCCAACAAAAAATCTAAGGCTTATGAAAATTCCGAATGCAGCAATTAAAATATATGTGAACGGATTTATTGCAAAGTTAAAAAAATATCTTTTTAAAATATATTTCATTGTGATTTTTCCGTGGCGAGAATAAACGCTTCTTCAAGATTTTTACAGTTAAATTTTTTTACTATTTCTTTTTCAGTTCCGCAAGCTGCGACTTCTCCGTTTGCAATTATATAAATTCTATTGCACATAGAAACTGCTTCTTCAATATGGTGCGTTGAAAAAATAATTGTCATTGAGCTTGAAAGATTTTTTAGCTTTTTTCTGAACGAAGCAATTTGCGCTGGATCTAATCCTGCTGAAAATTCATCAAGAACAAGGATTTTTGGAAGTTTACAGATTGCTTTTGCAAGGCTCGTTCTTTGTTTAAATCCTTTTGAAAGCTTTGAAATTTTCTTATTGAAAACTTCTTCTAGTCCACAAATTGTAGCTGCCTTTTTTACAGTTAAATCAGCTTCGTTTTTTTTCTGTCCTGAAATTTCAGCTTCAAAAAAAAGAATTTCTTTTACTGTAAGGCTTGAATCAAGTTCTGGAATTTCTGGAACAAAAGCCGTTGCCTTTTTAAATTCATCAGTTTCTTCAGTTCCGCAAATTCTTACAGTTCCGCTGCTTTGGTAATGAAGTCCGCATATTGCTTTTAAAACAGAAGTTTTTCCGGCTCCATTCGGCCCAAGAATTCCAGTGATAGAATTTTTTTCTGCATAGAAATTTATATTTTTGCAGGCTGAAAATTTTCCGTAATTTTTGCAGAAAGAAATCAGTTCAACTTCATTCGACATAAGGAATCTCTATTCTCATTCTGTCTTTTGTAAGGCGTGCTTCTGGATAAATTTCTTGCGCCTGCTCTAAAAGAACATTAAGCTCTTTGTCGTTGTAACGCGGACTGTAGTGAATGAGACCCATTCTTAGCGCATTGGCATCTCTTGCAATTGTGGCTGCCTGACGGGATGTCATGTGTTTTTTTTCTTTTGCCTGATCTTCACATCCGTCTGCAAACATCCCCTCGCAAATCAAAAGATCGCTGCCCTTCACTTCTTTTGCAATCGACGGAAGATACATTGTATCTGTTACAAAACTAAATTTACGTCCGCTTCTGTTTTTTCCAACAACTTGCTCAGGCTTTATTTCAATTCCGTCTTCATTCACAACGCTTTCGCCGCGCTGAAGTTTTCCCCACAAAGGGCCTTTTGGAATTTTCAAACGTTCTGCTTCTTCCGGATTGAATTCTCCTGGACGGTCAAGTTCTTCCAATGTATATCCTACACAAGTTTTTGTATGCTCAAGAGGAAACGACCTTATATAAAATCCGTCGCCTTCATAAACTACGCCCGGCTCTGTTATTTCTTTAACAACAATAGGATAATTTATGTACATATCCAAAACTTTGCGGCTTGTTTCTATATATTCTGCGATTTTCGGTGGACCAAAAATATAAAGAGGTTCGGTTCTGTCAACTTGAGAAGAAAGCATAAGAATTCCGGGAAGCCCTGTAACGTGGTCTGCATGCGTATGCGAAACAAAAATCGCATTGATTTTTTTCCATTTTAAATTAAGCCGCCTTAAAGAAACCTGCGTGCCTTCTCCGCCGTCAAATAAAAACAAGTCTCCGTCGCGCCGAAGCAAAACTGATGTAAGGTGGCGATATGGCAACGGCATCATTCCTCCGCAGCCCAAAATAAAAGCTTCCATATTCATGGAAACGATTTTATACAAAAAAAAGACTTTCTTCAATCTAGCGTATTTAAAATTCCTGATGTAACCTTGCAAGTTTGATTTTTATTTACTATAATAATTAGTCTTTATTTTTATAGGGGAAAACATTGAAATCTATTTTTAAGAATATTTTTGCTTTTGCTTTATTTTCTGCTGCTTTTGCCGGCGTTTTTTCAGAATCGCCTTATAATAAAAATTTGTCAGCTGAAGATATTGAGTCTTTGAACAACGGAAAAACTATAATTAAAAACACAGGCTCATACAAGAAGATGTGCATGAAAGGTGAAAATCCGGGCTTGAAAAAAGCTGTGGAAACCGTCAGCAGCCTTAAGCCTGCTTATTTTGCCGAAGTCATAAAAGAATATCCTTATGAAGGCAATGAGAATCTTCTTGAAAATTTTTCTTCGCTTGTGATGGATATTCCGTCTTATGCTGGAATTCCTTATTATTCGGAGCGAGCAGAAGAATGGTATGACTTGTATACTTCCGCGGAAATAAAATCAACGCAAGAAGATGAAAACATTCAGATTGTAAATGCTGATTTTGAAATGAAACCTTTTGGTCTTGTTCCAATGAAAATCACTTCTGAAAGAAACGACGGATATTATTACTATGAGTCAACAAATCTTTCAACAATGCGCTACTACGACAAATTCAATTGCGTTAGTCCGGAAAATATGAAGTCGATAATTGTAATTTTCAAATCGGAAGATAAATGGATTCTTTACGGAATCGGAGCGGTAAAAGCTCCAAGCGTTTTTTTTCTTAGAGACCGTGTTGACACATCTTTTATGAACAGAATAAAAACTTTCTGCGCCTATTTCTTTGCAAAAATGGAAAAGCAGAAAATGCAGGAGCAATAACAAAATGAAAGATTCGAATTTTACTGATGTTGTGATTCTTGCCGGCGGATTTGGTGAAAGACTTTGGCCTGCTTCAACTCCGGAATTTCCAAAACAGTTTATGGCTTTTGCAGACGGAATTTCTTTTTTGCAGAACGCAGTTATAAGAGCATTGGCTGTTGAGCCTTCTGGAAAAATTCTGATTATTTCACGTCCTGAAATTTGCGCAGAGCTTACAAAACAAGTTGAAACATTAAAAGGAAAAGTTTCCGAGCAGCAGAAAAAGAAAATTGAAAACGATTTGTATGTAATTGCAGAACCTTGCTCAAGGCACACTTGCCCTCCTCTTTTGCTTGCCTGCAAATTTCTTGAGCTTGCGGAAAAAAAAGAGCATTTGATTTTGGTTTTGACAAGCGACCAAGTTATTTCGCCTTTGGAAAATTTTGTTTCGGACTGCAAGAAGGCTGCGGATTTTGCGCATCAGGGAAAATTCGTGTGCTTTGCAATTCCGCCTTACGAGCCTTCAACTGGATTCGGCTATATAAACATGGGAGAGTCTTTGGATTCTGAAAATTCAGTTTTAAAGATTGCAAGCTTCAAGGAAAAACCTGACTTGGAAACTGCAAAGATTTATCTTGCAAGCGGAAAATATGCCTGGAACAGCGGAATGTTTGGATTTTCAAATTTGCTTTTTGAATCTGAAATTAAAAAGTACGAAAGCGAAATGTACGAAACTTTTAAAATTTTTGACACTGCTGAATTTCCAAAAACAAAACTTTTAAATTCGATAAAATATATAGAAAACTGGCAGCCTCTTAATGAAGCCTACAGTTCTGTAAAATCAATTGCAGTTGATAATGCAGTTGCCGAACGGACTCAGAATGCGGTTTGTGTAAAAGTTTCTTTTAGCTGGGATGATGTTGGAAGCTGGGATTCATTTGAAAAATATTTTGAGCAAGGTGAAGAAGAATTTATTTCAGTTGAAAGCGGCGGAAACTTTGTCTATTCCGATATGCCGGTTGCCCTTTGCGGAGTGCGGGATTTGATTGTTGTTGTGAAAAATGGTAAAATCCTTGTTATGAAAAAAGGTGCGAGTTCTTCTGTTAGAGACGTTGTAAAAAAATTCAAGGAAAAACAGTAAAAGCGTTTTATTACTTTGGAGCAAAAAATGGTTTGGCTTATCGGTTGCAAAGGAATGCTTGGAAGTGAAATTGCTAAGCAGCTTACAGAAAATAAAATTGACTGGATTGGAAGCGACAGAGATGTTGACATAACAAATCCTGCAGAGCTTTCAAAATTTGCTCATAATCATGGAACGGCCGCCGGAAGAACTGGAATTTCTGTTGCCCGAGGAACTGTTCCAGAAAAAATAACTTGGGTAATAAACTGCGCCGCCTACACTGCCGTAGACAAGGCTGAAGAAGATTCTGAGCTTGCAGAAAAACTTAATGCTGAAGGTCCTAAAAATATTGCAAGGATTACACGTGAGCTTGGCGCAAAACTGATTCACATTTCAACAGATTATGTTTTTGACGGAACGGGAAATTTTCCATATACAGAAGATATGCTGAAATGCCCGGATTCAGTTTATGGAAGGACAAAAGCGGCAGGCGAAGATTTTGTGGAAAAAGAAATGACCCAGTACTATATTTTGCGTACTGCATGGCTTTACGGATTCGATGGAAAAAATTTTGTCTACACAATGACAAAAGCGATGAATTCAAAAGATGAAGTCAGTGTTGTTTGCGATCAAAAAGGAACTCCGACTTGCGCTGTGGACTTGGCTTCTGCAATTTTAAAAATTATATCCACATCAGAAAAAGCAAAAAGCCTGTTTGGAAAAAAATCAGCTCTGCCTTATGGAGTTTATCATTTTACAAATTTAGGTGAAACGACTTGGTTCGATTTTACAAAAAAAATATATGAACTTGGAAAAAAGTACGGCAGAATCACAAAGGACTGCGCTATAAATTCCTGCACAACCGAAGAATATCCATGCGCCGCAAAACGCCCGGCATATTCAGTTTTAAGCAAAGATAAAATTCAAACATTGCTGAAATTTAAAATTCCTGAATGGCAAGAAAGCCTAGAAAAATTTATAAAGAATGACAGATTTTTAATAAAGTAAATGACAACTAAAAATTAGGCAAATTTTTTCTTGATGTTAAAATAAAGAAGGCTTCAGTAAAAAAAAACATTACCGAAGCCTTTTACTTTTATTTTGCTAAAAAAAATGATGTTTACTTCCTCACCTTCCCATGCAGAAAGTCGTCATAACTGATTTCAATTCCCTTGCGGACATCTACTTTTGCTTTCCAGCCGAGGTTGTTCAGGCGGGTTACGTCGCAGAGTTTTCTTGGTGTTCCGTTAGGCTTTGAAGAATCCCACTCAATCCGGCAGGTTCTTCCAGTTTCCGCAACATCAGCATAAACAACCTCACGGATTGTCCCGGCAAGTTCCTTGATTGTCAGCTCCTTTCCGGTTCCCACGTTCACGAAGTCTCCGGTCGGAGTGCGCAAATCTTCTGCATTTTTGTTTTCCATAAGATAGACAACCGCATCCGCCAAGTCTCCGGCAAAAAGGAATTCGCGCAACGGAGAGCCGTCGCCCCAAAGATGAACGACATCCTCGCCGCTTGCCTTCGCCTCATGAAATTTCCGAATCATCGCAGGGAAAACATGGCTTCCCTGCAATTCATAGTTGTCACCTATTCCGTAAAGGTTCGTAGGCATTACAGAAAGAAAATTCGTTCCGAACTGTTTGTTGTACGCCGTGCAGAGCTTTATAACGCTGATTTTCGCAAGAGCGTAAGCGTCGTTTGTAGGCTCAAGCGGACCTGTAAGAAGCGATTCTTCCTTTATCGGCTGCTCAGCCATCTTAGGGTAGATGCAAGTTGAGCCGAGATTCATCAGCTTTTTTACGCCGTTTTTGCGTGCAGCCTCAACGACATTGAATCCAATAACCATGTTCTGATAGATAAAATCCGCAGGATAAGTTGAATTCGCCCCGATTCCGCCCACATGAGCCGCGGCAAGAAAAACATATTCCGGTTTTTCTTCCTCAAAGAATCTGTTAACATCCGCCTGATTCAGAAGGTCAAGCTCGCTGTGAGTTCTTGTAATAATATTCGTATAGCCGCGCGCCTGAAGTTCACGGAGAATCGCACCGCCGACTAAACCACGGTGACCAGCAACGTAAATTTTTGATGATTTTTGCATTTTTATTAATCCTGATAAGCTTTATTAAAATCCGAACAAAGACTTTTCAAGTTTTGAAGCCCTGATTATAGAATAAAGTGTTCCGATAGGCAGCTGATTATTTCCGTGGCAAGGCACAATTGTTGTCGCGCCAAGTTCCGCATTATGCCACTTCTGATGCGAGCCTTTTTGTCCGATTAATACAAATCCATTGTCCTTCAAGATACGGACAACTTCTTTTGAAGACAGTCTGACCGGCATCTAAATAACCATCTGCAGCACTTTTGATTCGGCAGGCACCTGAAAATCTGACGGTTCAAAGAAAAGTTCCGCAGCTTCCTTGAAATTTTCAGAAGCTTCCTCCAAAGTCGCTCCGCATGAATTTATTCCAGGAAGCTCCGGGCAATATGCCGCCCAAGAATTAACAGCGTCGTCGTATTCCAACACAACCCTTAATGTCATTTTTAGCCTCCTATTTTTCATTAATATTAACATGCGGAAAACGAAATGACAAGAATTATCTTTTGTGCAGAGTCCTTTCTTTTTCAACATAATCAAGGTCGTGCTGCATCATTATGTGGACAAGCTCCTTGAACGATGTCTTTGTCGGATTCCAGCCGAGAGTTTTCTTTGCCTTTGTCGGGTCGCCGAGGAGCGTCTCAACTTCTGCCGGGCGGAAATATTTGGGGTCAACTTCTATAAGACATTCGCCTGTAGCCTTGTTGTATCCCTTCTCGTTAACACCTTCGCCCTTGAATTCAATCTCGATTCCAGTTTCAGCAAAAGCGCACTTGCAGAATTCGCGAACAGAATGCTGCTCGCCTGTCGCAACAACAAAGTCATCCGGCTTTTCCTGCTGAAGAATCAGCCACATGCATTCAACGTAATCCTTTGCATATCCCCAGTCACGAAGCGCGTTCAGGTTTCCAAGATAAAGACGCTTCTGGTAGCCTTTTGCAATCCGGCTTGCGGCAAGAGTGATTTTTCTTGTTACAAAAGTTTCTCCACGGCGTTCTGACTCATGGTTGAAAAGAATTCCGTTCGAGCAGAACATTCCGTAGCTTTCGCGGTAGTTTTTCATAATCCAGAATCCGTACAGTTTTGCAACGGCATAAGGCGAGCGCGGATAAAACGGCGTGGTTTCCTTCTGCGGAACTTCCTGAACAAGCCCGAACAGCTCGGATGTAGAAGCCTGATAAATCCTGCAAGTTTTTTCCATTCCAAGGAAGTGAACCGCCTCAAGAATGCGAAGAACGCCAGTCGCATCCGTGTCTGCTGTAAATTCCGGCACCTCAAAAGAAACCTGAACATGACTTTGAGCTGCAAGATTGTAGATTTCATCCGGCTTGATTTCACGGATAAGACGTATCATGCTCTCGCTGTCGGTAAGGTCTCCGTAGTGAAGATAAACCTTGCGGTTCTTGTGCATATCCTCAATCAGGTCGTCAATGTAAAGATGCTCAATCCGGCCTGTGTTAAACGACGAGGAACGGCGGATAATTCCGTGAACCTCATAACCTTTGTCCAAAAGGAATTCCGCAAGAAACGAGCCGTCCTGCCCGGTAATCCCAGTGATAAGCGCTTTTTTCATTTTATTCTCCTATGAAAAATGAGATGTGTATTTCTAAAAATTAGCTGACGACAACAAAAATGACCTGCCGAGAGTACAGCAGGTAGATGGGAGAGAACAATATTGGTTATATTAATATTTTAAAGACTGTCTACAAGAATAGATTTTATCTCTTTTATTTCTAACAGTTGTTTGTCATTGGTTAAAAAGTAATCACAATCCAAAGATTTGCAGCATGATAAATGCAGCGCATCCATTTGTCTTAAAAAATCATACTTTGCCCTAAGATGCGCGGCATAATCACAAATCTCAAGATTTATATCAATCCGTTTAAAATTTAAATCATTTGTAAAGGCTTTATAATTGTTGATTTTAGAAATATCAGCAGTTTTATATGGATAAACAAGATATTCCATATCAGTCAGTACAGAAGTATAAAATTGACTTTCATTATTTATATTCTCAAAAAGAAAATCTCTCATCTTGGTATAATAAAAGGGAGACTTGTCAAGAAAATAAATCAATGGAGCTGTATCAAAATATATTCTATAACTCACGCTCTTTCCTCAGCTCGGAAACATAACCTTGCGCATCCATACCATAGGGAACAGAAGATGATTTGTCAGATGAATAGGACTCAAGTTGCTCCAACGAGATTTTTTTTCTGCTTTTTTTATAGGAGTCAATTACAGAAATAACATAGTCTTCAATGTTTTTCTGAAGAACTTCCGGCAATGTTTTTATTTCTTTCTCTAAAATTGCATAAGACAAAAAAGCACCTCCTAAAAGACAAGACTAATTAAAAGATAGCACAAAATTTTTGACAGAGCAACGAAAAGTTATTCTATTTTCCAAACAAATCGGAGTGAGAGCCAGTTTCAACTAATGTTAGAGTAAGAGTGTTTTTTGTCTTTCTATAGCAAAGAAGCCAGTCCGAACGTATATGCAGTTCACGAGTTCCTTTGAGGATTCCAGCAAGCTCATGGTCGTGGTATTTTTGTTCAATAACTGCATCGGTTCTTAGTTTTTCAACAATATCATGCAGTTCCTGAATCGGCAGACCTCTTTTCTTTGCCAGCTTATACGATTTTTTGAACTGCCTAGTCCAGATTACTTCATAAATCACTTGTCTAAGTCCGCCCACATTTTTTCCATGTCAGTATAGCGAGTTGTTTCTTTTGAATTCTCCAATTTTTTTGCCTCCTCAACAGCAGAAAGCAGTTCCTTGGAATATTCCGGATACTCAACTTTGAACGGAAGTCCGTTATGCAAAACAGACTGACGAAGAAAAAGAGTTATAGCCTGAGACAGAGAAAGCCCCAAGCCTTCAAAAAGAGGCGTAACCTCAGATTTTAGCTGAGAATCAATTCTTATATTTGTCGCTGTCGTACTCATGCCTAAAAAATAATACAAAAAGTTGCATTTGTAAAGCAAATATGAAATAAAATTTTCGCACTCTGATTACTCGCAGCTGAAAGTATGCCCCTGCACTTTCTTCACAAACTCATAGTCGATTATCAAAATGCAGAAATTACAACCCTTCAAATGATTTTATCTATTTCTTCAACTGGCAAACTTTGATTTTGTTTAGAAAAAGAAATACTATCTTTATCCAATCTTTTATAATTATGTAAATCCTTGAGAGTAACTTCATCTTCTGTTACAACTCTAAGATTAGACTCTATGCCTTTTATATCATCAAAAATTTCAAGATAGGCATTTTCAATTCTATCTTTTTCAATATCATCAGAAGCATCCGCAACAATCATTACATTTAATTGATAACATTCTTCTTCTGGTAATTCTCTATCCTCAACTTCAAAAAATATATGAGAAACCTTAGAAGATATTCCTTTTTCAATTAATTTTGGAAATTTTGATTTTGACAAGCGAATATTAAACTCATCAGGAAATGCGGCTCGCGTATATCTATTACCAAGCCATTTCTTTAAAATTTTCTTGTTGTCAGATGTCAATTCAAATAAAACATCAGAGAACTCAAATTTATCAAGAGATTCTTTTTTTACAAAAAATCTGTTATGTACAATAAATTCAAGGATTTGTCCTGCATTTTCAAGATGAAGTTTTCTAGGATTTTTTCCATTCCTGCATGATTTTTCATGTGCAAAATTTCCAATAATAAATTCCAGAAATGGCTCCTCTTCCATTTTTTCATGAACAATATCACAATCTTGAGTAACAATAACACAAAATGATTCTTCAGACAAAACAACATTTAAGTTCACAGGAGATAAATTCTGCAGTTTTTTCAATATCGAGTTATCAAAAACATCACACTGTCTTAAATCATTGAGTGCCTTCATATCTGCTTATAAATTCTCCTCAAAATTTAATTCCTTATCAGCATTGGAATGAGAAATTTGAAATTCAGAAGCTCGACGACTTTCAATATTTTCTGCACGAAAAACAGACTTATTAAAAGCAATTTGAACAAGTTTTTTAACTGAACCTATATCAAGACTGCTATTTTCAATAAATAACTGATATAAAGATTTTCCTTCTCCAGGAAGAGGCTTATCAACAAACCCATGATAAATTGTTTGATTACCAGAAATATCCAATTCCCTTGCCATAGAATAGAGCTGGTCAACTTTTGCAAAATTTTCTATATCAGGTTCTGAGCTGCCATCAAGCCATGCATACAACGCAGGACGAGAAATTCCTATAATTTTGCATAAATGAGACTTACCAAGATTATAGAAAGACAATACCTTTTGAATTTTATCAGCAACAGGAATTGTATCTACTGCAGATTTGTCTTCCATTATATAAACATAAGGAATTGGTCTGTCAAACATAAGCGTTGACACATTTTCTGACACTGAAACAGCAGCTGAACCAATAATAAGAGCAGCCGCCAATGCAGATTTTGACGAAATGCTAATCTGATAGTTTGCAGAGCCTTTCTCAACAGAAACATTAAACAAATCTGTACTTGTTGCAGACATAGTCATCATTTCCATTTTTCTTTTCCTTCTTTGCTGACTACAGACATAAACAAATCATGCGAGTTATCATGCATACCGTAAAACATATTTTCCAGAAAATTTCTATCATATTTCTCTGTACTAACTGCATTATACGAATGATCTATATCAATAAGTCCAATAATACCATTTGTTTCTACCTTTCTTTTCATATTAGGCGGATTAGACATTAAATCAGGCGGCAAGAACAACCCTTTTTCTCCTTGAGTAATTCTAAATACTACAGCTCCTTTTTTATCCCTGTAAATATCAACTTCACCTGCCTGGCTTATTGTACAGATTTTCTTTGCAGAACCAAAAATTGATGCTTGAGTTACCTTAAAACCATCACTGATATAAGAATCAATCGAGTCATTATCATCGATTGGAATAATACGGTCTACATAACGCAATCCAAGACGTTGAATAAGTACTGATGATTCAAGATTTGGAACTGATGTTATAACAGCATCGCAAATCTGCTGATATTTAGCATAATATTTTTCAAAGATGTCGTAATCGGATGTCTGATACGTAAGTTGCTTTGCATCTAAAACAATGTTTTCATATCCATTAAAAGAACTAAATACCCATTGCCTTGCATTTGCAGAAACCGGTCCATTAGGGGTTATCTTTACTTCAAGACATTGATTTTCTGAAAAACCAGTAAATCCCAAAGCAACAAACTTTTCTTGAATCTGAGGAATATAATCCTTTATATTCATAAATGGCGAAAATCTTATTTGAATTAGCACTAAAGCTAGAGGTTGCTTTGATAGTTTTTCAATTTTTCCCTTTCGGTGCGCCATATCTTACCCCACTTTACACTTTACTTTACATTATATACAACAAAAATGCAAAATTCAAGGTTACAAAAATTTTATGACTAATTCTATACAATGTTCCCCTACTCGCAGCTAAATGTATACTCCCTGCACTTTCTTCACAAATTCGTAGTCGACTGTGCGGTGAAAAGAGTTTCTCTTATTTAATCAGGCCATTGTTGCAAGTAATAAAAATGTTGTTTTTAGTTATTTCATTATGCCAAAGGTGCTTCTGATTGTAAAACTAATGTATCACCCAATCCTATTTTTCCTAAATGATTCACAAAATATTCTGTAACTGTTTCTTTCTGTTCTACTTTTGGACCTAGCACTATTTGCTTTAAAAAATTTTTTTTATTATATCTATTATCCCCTAATACTGTCATATAGTTTTTATAAAGAGAAAAATTATATGAATCATGTATTAATTTCTTATCATTCACTCCATTAATTGAAATCATTCTTAATTCTTTTTCATCAACAAATGCAACATCCTTTACAAGATAGTTAATATTTAATAAAAGATTTTTTGCAATAAAAATTTCTTTTTCATGAAGCTTACTGAATATGTTTTTTAAATTATAAAAAACATACGCAATATTATTTAAATAAGCCTCTTTCAGTTTTTTAGACTTTATCAAGGATGTTTCAGTTTGATTAATCACTGTCCAAGAAAATTTTTTTTTATTCAAATCAATAACAGAACCTGAATAAATATCAAATGGATTAAAAATTAAAATATTTTTATTCTTATCATAATATAAAACAAAATATAAAGATAATTTATCAAATGCAAATTCATTTTCTTTTATCATCTGAAAATTATTATTTCCATCCAAATTTGATATAGTATTACAATCATTAAAAATAAGCTTGCAATTATTTAAGGGAGTTTTTAAATTATCATTGAAAAAATTATCTCTAAATACAAGATTTACTCCAGTTCCCTCCTTCTCTTCATCTTTACCATACAACCTAAACATCGTAAGGGCATCTTCTAATAAAGAAAATGATGTTTGCATTGAACAATATATGGGAGAACTCTTTTTATCTATTTCATGAATAATATTTATATCTTTAATATCTGAAGAAAGAATTTTTAGCAATACTTTACCTTCTTTCAAATCATTAGCAGAATTTAAAGTGTAAAGTCGAAGAGGACTTATATTCTTATCATCCAAAAGAGCTGACAGCGTTTTAGTAGAAGTATAATGAGAAATATATTTTGTTATTGGATTATCTTTTATATATTTTGAATGAAGAAGATATAATAATAAATTTTGATAAAAATAAAGTTCTTTTAATTCATTTGACATTATCATACTAGCATCAAATAATTCGTCTTTATAAGACGAATTATTAACAAATAAATCATGTAAATATGAAATATCAAATACATCTTCACATATTTGTATCATATCAATAAGAGTGATATTGTTTCCTGTCGAAAAAATGGTATTAAATATTTCTTGACTTTCTTTTTGTTTTCCTTTTATAGCGTATAAAAGGGATTTTATAAAAATTAAAGCCGAATCTTTATCTGTATTTTTTAATTTGCTTTTTTTAATACAATCATAGGCAATATCAACATATTTTTTATCCTTATAGCTTAAATTAAAATATAGGGAAATTAGGTCTTTATATATTTCTTCATTTCCATTTATTTCTGATTCAAGTTTTTGAAAATTATCTGGATTGATATAGAATTTTAACAATACCATTATATTTTTTATAGTCGATTTTTCATATTTTTTATTACATTTCAGATTTAAAATTACACAAATTTTCTCAAGGCATGTATAAGATTCTTTGTATAGTCTTGAATCAAAATTAAAATCGAATTCTTTAAGATATGGTTCATAGGACTCTGGAAACCTTGTTTTCATTTCATGAATAAGTTTTGAAAGAGATTTATTAGATTTTTCTTCCTTATATAAGTCAAATAAAATTAAATAAAAGTTAATATTATTTTTAAAAATTTTTATTTTTGTTTCAAAAGCATTTATTCGTTCCTCAAGAATTTTATCAGCATTTTCACAATCTGTAAGAAAAAGAATATCATTGGGAATATTTTGTTTAGCCAGTTTCATAAAATCATATCGAAAGTTCTCATAATTTTTAATTTTATCATTATAACAATTCAAATTCTTTGTAAGATTCATAAGAGAAACAAACATATTTGAATAACATGGAGGATAAACAGGATTTCTTTTTAAAAGTTCTTGATAGAATTCTATAGATGCTTCGTATTTCTTATTACTTAAATTATAATCACCGATAAACCTTTCTACTACAGAATAATTAAACCCAAAATCTAAACTTTCTTTAAGTGATTTATAAAGACTTAAGTTTTCTTCATTTTTTGGCTCTGTTGTATATAAAATATATTTTGTATTATAAGGACATTTTTCTAAAAGCAAATTTCTAATTTTTTTAGCTTCGTCTCTTTGCTCTGATATACAATAGGCATTATATAATCTAAATAAAGCAATTGTATTATCTTTGGTATTTATAATTAAATCATTTAGAATTTTAATTGCACAGTCAAAATTTCCTAATTTTACATATACATTAGCAATAAAACAATCAATAGTAGGATCATTTCCAATCTTTCTAACTTTTTCATATAAATCTAGGGCAACAGAATATTTGCACTCATCTTCAAATAACCTTCCATACATTCGTAATGCAATACTATTATTTGGATCTATTTCTAATACTCTTTTATACAATGAGTGTGCCTTTTTCCAGTCATTCATAAAATGTAAAATTCTAGCCTTGCCCCACATTGCAGAAACTTTTTCTTCACTAATTAGCTTGTCATAACATTTTAAAATTTTATCTAAGCAATCAGGCGAAAATGGAGATAATTTTCCACAATATTCATAAAGTACAAGACCTGAAAATTCCATAATTTTATTTACATAATTTACGACATTATCATAATCCTTTTCAAAAAGATAGATACGAATTAAAATTGAATACAAAAATCCTAGATAATAAGGATCATCATCTAGTTGCATTAAATTAAATTCTTCATAAATTAATTTTTTTACCATAGTATAGTTTTCTGATTGTTCAAACTGTGTAATGCATTGTTTTGCAAATCGGCTACGAAACTTTAATACTTCTAATGCATTATTTTTTTGTAGATATTCCATTATTCTTTAATTAATTTCAGCTATATGATAAATTTAAGTAACAATGTAATTTTTAATCTGTTACTATTCGCAATAACGATAGACCTTTATCTAAAACAAAAAAACTGAGGAACCTTTCTTAACTTTTTTAAAATCACTGTATACCAATGCTTTTTTAGACCGTTTACTTTCCATGCTAATGAGTCGTTTTTTATTCCGGCAACTCTTGATTTTATTCCATTATTGCTTGTGCCGCCGGCTTCCATGCAGGTTATGATTTTATCTAGCCAGAATGAAGAGAGTTTTTCTTTTTCAAAAAAGCGGAGCATAAGCTCGTAGTCGGCATTTATTCCGCAGTCAAGTCTGAAAACTCCTTTAGTTTTATAAACCTCAGATTTTACAAACAGAGCCGGGTGAGGCGGCATCCAGCCGAATTTAAATGTTCTTGGCTTTCCGCTTTTCCAATATCGGTACGGCTTATTATTCTTCACGTAAAGAAGATTTCCAAAAACCATCTCAACATCGTTCTGTTTGAATGCATTTTCAATAGAAGAAAGTGAATCATCCGAAGCATAATAATCATCAGAGTTCAGAATTCCGACAACATCTCCAGTCGCCATAGAAATTCCTTTGTTCATGGCATCATAAATTCCCCTGTCCTTTTCGCTTACAAAGTGTATGCAAGGATTTTTTTTTGCATAGTTTTTTATAATGCCAAGCGTTCCGTCCTTTGAAGCACCATCAATAATAAGATATTCAAGGTCTATATTTTTTTGTGCAAGAACGGATTTTATAGTCCGCTCGATTGTTGCCTCGCTGTTATAGCAGACTGTGATGATTGAGATTTTCATGATTTTTTTGGAGTCCTGTTTGTATAAAATTTGTTTTTAATATTTATATGTTTTTTAGAATTATTATTCTGTCAGATATTCTTGAAAGCAGTTTTCGATGGCTGTGTTCGGATGTTATGCTTGCATTATTTCCATGACGGCGATAGTGAATAAGCTTGCCTTCTATAAATTTTATTCTATAGCCATTGAACGCTGCAAAGTTTCCAATATAAATGTCATGCATTGGAAGCTCTTTCGGAAAAGGCAATAAGACTTCGCAAAGTTTTTTAGAAAAACACATACAGCACCCAAGATAGCCGTTTTTCAGAAGGTTATAGAACTTTCCTTTTTTGGTATGGTTCAGTTTGAAAAAAGATTCCGCAGTCTGAATTCCGTTTCCGTCAACAATATCCGCATCATGAATCAGCAAATCGCAGTCTTTAAGTTTTTCCATGCAGACTGAAACTTTGTCCACAGTCCATTCATCGTCCTGATCAGAAAGAAAGATAAAGTCGCCTTTTGCGTTTTTCAGAGCATTTTCAAGGTTGTAAATCGGAGAATGAAAAGAATTGTTTTCAAGCAGATGAATTCGGCTGTCATTGAAAGACTTTATTATCTCAACAGTTTTGTCAGTTGAAGAATCGTCAGAAATCACAACCTCGTCATCGTTTCCAATCTGCGAGAGAATCGACTCCAGTTGGATTCGTATGAATTTTTCGCCGTTGTAAGTCGGCATACATACAGAAATCATAGATTATTTGTTCCTTAGTAAAGTGAGTAGAAATGAAGGATTTTTGTGGAGTATACAAAGTTTTACTACTCTTGGAAGAAGAATCAACTTATAGTTTTTACCAAACCATTTTTTGTAAAAAACTTTTGCATCCTTCATATAAATGCAGAATCGTGAAAAATCCTGATTATATGTATTTTTTGTAACTCCAGAAAAATTCTGATTTAAAACAACTTTCTTGCAGAGTTTTATTTTAACCCCATTTTTTTTCGCGCTTAGAATAAAATCATGGTCAACAAAATCCAAGAACAGATTTTCTTCGTATTTTATTCTGTCAAAAACATTGCGTTTTATGCACATTCCAGAATTTATAAAAGAATAAGAAGAAAGATTTTTTTCGTTTATTTCAGAAATTGAAACAATGTGCCTGAATTTAGTTCCGCTCGCAATGCTTGGAGACATAACGCCGACAGAATCAAGAACAACGGGACAAATTATGTCAGCGTCTTTGTTTTCTGAAATAAAATTTTCATATTGAAACTGCATATTCTGCGGAATTACAGTGTCCTGATCAAAAATCACAACAAAGTCATTTTCACTCAGACTCAAATTTGCAATTGTGGAATTATAAGCCTTTGAAAGTCCCTTGTTTCCGTGCATATCAAGATAAAAAAATCTGTCATTTTTTAAATTTTCTGCAAACGAAACATTGAAGCTTTTTATTTCTGCGTCAGTAGAATTATCGCAAAAGACAATTCTTCCATTAAGCATAGAAAATTTTTCCGCAGAAATTTTCTGGTTATAGAGCACTATTATAAATGTGAACATAAGAATTTTAGAAGGCTATAGATTTTTTACTGTTAAATTTTTCAATATATTTCACAGAAGATTTGTCTGAAACAAGCAAAATATAAACTGCAATTACAAGCATTCCTGTCGAATTAAAAATCAGAGGATTTGTAAAAGCATTTATATAGTAAAATAAGAACGGAATAATATATTTTGGACTGATTCTTTTTTGAGGAAAAGCAATAATAAAAATAAACAGAATGCAGCCGAATATTCCCCAGTAACGTAGAATATCAAAAAATGTAACTTCCGTTTGCCAGACTACTCTATTAAATCCTTTTGAATAATATGATGAGCCTGTACCTTGCCCAAGCAAAAGTATAGACGGATGCTCGTTAACAAGTTCATTAAAGGATTCTATATGTCCAATCTTTACAGAATTAGATTCTTCTTTTGTATCAAATACATTTGTACTTGCTAATATAAAGGACAATGCAAAGGCTGCTGCAACTGTAAAAAGAAAAAAGAACCTTCTATATATCTTTTTGTTTATATTAAAAAAACATATCAGATAAATTGATAAGAAAGAAAACAGAATCAGTCCTCTTGAAGCTGACAAAAGAATAGCGGAACCTGTTAATCCGGTAAAAGCAAAGGACTTGAATTTTCTTTTGTCGCAAAAATCTATGAAATACAACGAAAATGGAATAAGCAATATCGGAGAAGTTCTGAAGTGTATCATTGTAAGCTTTATAGAGCCAAAGGTTCTTTCTCCAAGAAAACCAGAATTCAGATTTAGGAACAAAACGTTTGCACCGATACTAAGCGGCTTTGAAATACTAGGGAGTACAGCCAGTAAAATTACAGCTAAAGAAAGTACACATCCCATTGTTTTTATGCATTTTACAGCGTCTACTGTATCCTTTAAGAAAATGCAAAGCAAAAAAGGCAAGCAGGATGTTATCAAGAAAATAGGATTTCTGTTGCTATCAGACAGTGAAAAAATTGCTCCTGCTAGTAGAATAGAAAACAAACAAAAAAATCTTTCAATGTTGTAATTATTAAACTTAAAATCTCTTTGGAAAAAAGCAAAAACGACAGATATCGCCAGCAGCATTGCAAATACAATTTTCTTACTAAGAATCAAATCTGCAGCAGGCAACAATAAACAGAGAAAAGTATATGTGTAAAATAAAAAATTGATTAGTTTTTTCATAACCGAAAAGAAACTTTAAGGATTACTAATGAATAGACGGATATTTTTTAGAATCAAAAACATGTTTTACGAAATGACAAATTCTAAAAAAAGGTTTGTATACCACAGATAAAAGCAATATTAAATTTCCGAAATTTTCTTTAATAAGATTTTTTTTATCATTTTCGAAAATTTTATCACCGGTTTGGCTGCTTCCGCTCTCGTTAAAAATTGACACCATCAGGGGAATATATGAAAAATTATTTTTATTCCAAAGCGTTATGTTGTAAGCCCAGTCAGCATAAATTTTATATTTCAAATTAAAAAAGTTCTTTTTATAATTTTTTTTGCAATAAAAAATAGCCTGATGGCATATATTTTCCATGCAAAGTCTCAATTTAGAAAATTTATAATCATGAATATATCTGTGATATGAAAAGAATGCATCGCCATAATAGTTGCAGTTAAAATCAGTTTTGCTCTTTACAAAAGATTTTAATACAAATGGGGAGAACAACAAATCATCTGCGCCTATAAAAATCAACCAATCCCCATTCGCCAGCTCAATTCCCTTGTTCATTGCATCGTAGATTCCTTTGTCAGGCTCGCTCTGCCAGTAGTCGATTTTATCCTCGTATTTTTTGATAATTTCAAGCGTTCTGTCCGTGCTGTTGCCGTCCACAACGATATATTCAACATTGTCGTAAGTCTGGTTTACGACGCTTTGAATCGTCTGCTCAAGAGTCGATTCCCCATTGAACACAACAGTTACAACAGTAATAAGAGGATGTTCCGGGGTCGATGTTTTTGTTATTCCGCGAGTGCGTAGTCCGCCGTTTTGCATGAGTGAATTCCTAAAAATTTAAGTATGTTATATAGTTAGAACAATTCTAAAATTATTTTTTATCTTTCAATTCTGATATGTATCTATCACATTCATCTAAAATGTAATCTGGTACAATTTCATATTTTGTTGGATTGATCTGAAATAAATAGTCATTTTCAATATGGAATGTTTCATTTACATATTTTTTGAATATACTATCTGCTTTGATATTACAGGTATCTTCAAATTCATTCTTATCAGGATTTTTTAAATTCAGCAATCGATAATATTGAAGCTTTTCGTATCCAACAGAAGAATTATTATAAGCTTCGAATAATTTATCTTGATCTCGTATTAATTTTATTATTTCTGTATATTTAAAACCTGAAATATGTTTTCCTATCTCCTTCTCACCTTCATCAATTTGTTCTGCTGTCATATCTGAATATTTATCATCTTTCTTTATATTAGGAATTTCTCTTTTATGAAATAAATTTGACAGAAGTTGATACCCCATATTTTTTTCACCTTCAAATTCAAATAAACGTCTTAAATAAACAAGTTTTGTTAAAATTGAAGTTCCAGCCTGATTTTTTATATTTTCACAAGCAATTTGCTTATATGACAATATATCTGTTGATTTTATCTCTTTTTCTGTCAATACACCTTTTTTATTTTCAAGAAAAAAACAATTTGCGTTAAATTTATCATGCAGGTTATATATGACATCAATAACAACACTGAAATCATGAGACAGCAATAATACCGTTTTTCCATTAAAATTATTACCTCCCATAAACAGTTTATTTAATATCGAAAATTTTTTATTTCCATCAAATGACGATATTGGATCATCAAGAATTATCAAATCTGGATTTTCCTTTAAAGCATCATACATAAACAGAATTAACGCAAATGCATTTCTTTCACCATAACTCAAATTTTTACTACTGTTATGTATAATCTCATCTGAATCCGTATGATATAAAACCAATTTATACTGCTCATCATTCTCAATTATATCAACTTTATATTTATATCCAGCACATTCAAGAAACGAGTTTATCTCATCCTTATACTTTTCTATTTTATTTGCTATTAATTTTTTTTGTTGATTTATTTCACCCTTTAAATTACCAGCTTTCTCTAAAAGATTATCTATTGCGGAGTTTATAGAATTCACGGCTTCCTGCATTTTCTGAGAATTTAATTCTGGTAAATATGAAATATCAATTTTTAATTCCGTTAAAACAGAAACAATATCATCCACATCCTTAAAAACTTGAAATCCCATCGATTTCATTTTTTTCAACTTTTCATTGAGAGTATTTATTTCTTTATTAATATTTACCAAATATATTCTTTGCTCTTCAGAAATACCACTAATATTTATTTTAATTTCTGTTATATGTCTATTTGCATCAGGGGAAAGATATTCTGACAAAACAGAAAGAAGATTCAACATATTATTCAAATGTTCCACATACTTTGGTTCATATTCTTCTTTCACTTTTTTTATTATATCTGTCTTTGCCTCAATGTTGTCAGAGGAACAAAACGGACAACAACTGGCAATGCTTAAATAATCATTCCCAGAAATTTGCCACTGCAGCCATCTTGCATTATTTTCATTTCTCAAAAAAGGTGTATATACTTCAAGTCCATCCGGAATATTCTCTATTTTATTTCCTTTAGCAAGACCTTTTCCTAAAACACCATTTGCTGACCAACCAGTTTTTGTTGCTTTGAATCTATCTATAAAACTTTGCAATACATTACTCAAGTTTTCAATTACTTTATTTTCAGAAAAGAGTTCTTTTACATCAAAAATTAACGTTTCAATTTGTTTTTGATGCTTTTCATAATTATCATCCTTTATAAAAATTTCAAAACTATTTTTTACAATTTCATCTGCCTGAAAAACAAATTTATTTACATAATTTTCATCAAAAATCAATACACTTTTTATATTATCTAATCCCTGTACAGATGGTAGATGAGTTTTATCATTTATATATTTAAAAGGAGTCAAAGATTCCAATAATTTTTTATCATCAGAACCTGAATATATTATAGATTTTGCTATTGTAGATTTTCCAGTACCATTTATAGCATATTTTATATTCAAAGAATTCTGTTTTATGGATACATTTCCATTATCTATGTTATTACAATTGCATATTGTTAGATTCATCATAACTTTCTCCTACTATAATTTTATAAAAATTCTTTTTTTACTTTCCTATCAATAATCTTCCAAACAACTTTTGCAGCCTCAAAAAATCCTATTGTCTTATACAGCAAGTCCAACCGTCTGTACCCCCCCCCGATATTTTTAACGTGCTCGCTCTTGATTAAAAATTTCTCAAATCTGTTTGAATCATTGAAAAATAAATACTGATAATTTAAATTCATGAGCCCCATTCCATGAGAGGCAGAATTCACCGGCACATAACAAATATTCGCTACATCTTTGATGAAATTATACTGATTTTTATCTTGCTGGCATTTAGTAGGAAAAATATAAACAATTTCCCCTGCATAGTGTTCAACCAAATTTTTAAGATTATACCAGCGGTTATATTCTGAATCATTTCTATGATTCAAAAGCAGACCTCTTGAAACATCCGGTTCAGGAAGAAAAAACTGACCGCTTACTGTAAAGATTCTCTTAGCTTTTAACAAGCATCCAAACAAAACAGCCGCATATCCTCCGGCAGAATTTCCACAGGTTTCTATTGAAAAGCATACTGAATACTAAAAGAAGAAAGCACCCGGCTGAACACTCCTCTCGACCGCTCCTTTTCCGGCCTGACAAGCACCGGATACATTTCTTTTATGCCTGCAACAGTTACAACCGTCAAATTGTCATAACCAATAGAAGTCAAATAGGATTCAACAACATAATCCATTGTTCTGAAATACGGCTTGTGGTATTCCCTTTTTATTACAAACCTCGATTTTTCACTGTCATCAAAATATTCAATCCTGTTCAAAGAAAAAGTGTCGCTGTCTCAGGTAACATAATATTCAGTATCGCACATGTACGCATACTCAAGCTTCAAAAAATGCTGAAACTACCAGCCAGTCCCGCCCCGCGTTCTTACCGCATTTTTCGATACAGTTTTTCACGCTCGTAAAGCTCATTCCCTCAATCAAGGAGTCCTAATTCAGGAACTCTATCCAAAGCCCCAGTATGTCATTTTCAAGCCTTTTGGCGGTAACTCCAGTTATTTTTTTAGGTCTTATATTCACCCTTATGTACGGAAGTGAACTTTTTAAAAGCCCTAGATTTTTTTCATTAATCATCAGAATAAAATTGAATTCTGATAACTGTTACTCTCGGTTACGGAGTAACGGCATCCTCCGTAATCTCATTCATAATTTTTCTAAACCTCTTATCAAATTTTTCCAGACAGAAATTCTCCTGTGCGTAATTATATGCACCTTCGCTCATTGCAAGAATTTCTTCATCGCTCATTGCAAGAACCTTGTTAATGCATTCTTTTAGAGTTTCAATCTTATAATCATTAAGTTCGATTATGTATTCACAAGGTTCAAATCCGGTTTCTTTTGTAACAATAGGAATAATACCATGGGCCATGCATGTTGCAACAGATGTATTCATACCCTCAGAGCAAGATGGCATAATCATAAAACAATGCTTATAAACAACATTGTCTATAAAATGCTGTGTCTGAACATTAATTCTTCCACAATCCTTTGTGTTGCTTGATTTTAACTTGTTAAATATGCTGATTTCATTGCTGGCAAGACCGTAAAAATCAATGCTCAAATCCTTCATATCCTTGAAGGTGTCAAGAAGAATGTCCACCCCCTTATGTACAAGTCCGAACGAGCCGAACCACAGGAAATCTTTTTTAGAGTTCTTAATTGCTTCAAGACGAGCATTTTTTTCAAAACTGAACTGTTTGTTGAATATGATATTTGAATTTATCTGGTAGGTTTTGCGAACATAAGCCCTCATAGGCTCTATGTTAAAGAGGGAACTCATTATAACAGCATAGTCAGAAATTGTAAAGATTTCTTCATCAAAGTATCCGCGTCTTGCAGGAGAGCAATTTATATCCAGCTTCGGATGTCTCTGCTTAAGGTATTCGGCACGTTCCGCATATTTCTTTTCCACCACAAGAGGGAAGTTCTCTGTAACAAAAAGAATCTTAAGAGCATTCCTGTTACATTCAAGTTTACATGCTTTTTTATAAAGATTTCCCTGGCCTACAATTACATTATATCCCCTGTCATTTGTACAGCTGTTCAAGATATATTGGGTAGTCTTGTAATCGTCCAGATAGCACACGTCAACGCAGTAGCCCATGTCTATAAAGCATTTGAGCATTTGCACAGCCTGCTGGAAATTTGCATGTTTTGTTTCTTTTGGCAAATATCTTCTTAAATCAAGATAACAGAATAAAAGACGTTTCTGATTCGGATTACATAAATCCAAATTTACATTCAATTGGCATTTTAAGCTGAATACATTATCACATTTTAATGACACAGCAGGATTTTTGATAAATCTATAAATTATAGATTTCAGTACATTTCTCATATTAAGCCTTTCTAAAAACAAGTTTTCCCACAAAAACGTAAACCTTCTGTCTTTCTTCCTTAGAAAAAAGCACAAAAAGATCTGCAAGCGGAAGTAGAGTTAAATCTATTGCAAAAGAAACAATCAGTCTCATCACTTCTGAATCAAAAGTTTTTATCAGCACAAGCACAACTACTGCTACAAATCCCGCAATCACAACCGAAGGAACAAAAATTCTCTTGATAAAATTTACTATTGGATAATCGTAGCACTTTTTTGCATAAATGATATTTATTACAGCTTGGCCCACCCCCACCACAACCATGTTAATAAAAAGTGCATAATAAAAATTAAATCCTAGTTTGAAGGCAATAAAGACAAACAGAATAGAAAACATATAAGATGAAGATGTCCAAGCCTGCTGTTTAATTATTTTTCCACTCGCATGTACTCCCTGATACTGAAAATAAGTATAAGAACTTATGTTTATACTTATTAAAATCAGAACAACAAGTTGTGCTGAATATTCAGGTGGTTCTTTCAGCCACAAAGTTAATATCCATTGTATAGAAGTTATCAGCGGAAGAGTTATCATCAAAAGCATAATAAACGTTAATTTTGTTCCAAAGTTTATAAGATTATGCATACTTTTCAAATCATTAGCACCATAACTTGCCATAATCTGCGGAACCATAGAAGACTTAAAGTTTGTAACGAATGTATTTACCGCATTCTGTACCTGTACCGCCACAGCGTAAGCCGCATTTATAGTAAGGCCGAAGAACAGATTTATTAGCATTACCACGCCTTGTGTATTCATCAGTGAAGCAAACACAGTAAGCAGAAGCATTGAAACAAATTTCAGCATTTCCTTAATAAGCTCTTTGTCAAAAAGCGGCTTGTTGTGTGTTTCAGGGAACTTTCTTCCAAGGAACACATAAGAAAGCACAACTGCCACAGAGACAACAAGATTAAGCACTGCAAGCACCACAAGCTTGTCATAGGAAATCACGATAAGAAGATACAGGTTTCCAAGCTTCAGAACCGACTGCGCAACATCTACAATCGCAGTCTTAGAAAACTGCTCCCTTGCAAAAAGAAGTGCAGTATAAGGAACTGTAACAATCCCCATGCACAAAATTATTATGTTTATTTGGAATACAATCTGTGCCGCTGTCATTCTCTCTGCAGGTATATTCATTTTCTGCAAAAAGAAAACTGCAAATACTTCACAGGCTAAAAACGTTACAAGAGCAACCATTATATGCAGGAATAGACCAACTCCAAAAACTTTTGAAAGTCGTTCCTGATTGCCTTTTCCAATTTCGTAACTGTAAAATCTTTGAACAGCAGTTCCCATAGAACCGTTAATAAACGAGAACATAGAAACAATGCTTCCAACAAGGTTGTTCAGCCCATAGTTTTCTACTCCAAGCTGTTCCAATGTAACACGCACCGTAAAGAACGATATTAGCATCGTAATTATATAGCGCGTGTATAGGGTAATCGTATTTTTTGCTATTTTCTTACTGTCTATCTGAAAGGGCATTTTGTATTTTTTTATTTATGAAAGGAGTTCTTCTGGTATAGAAGTTCCGTTCTTAAAGTTCTCATAAGCCGCAAACAATGCGGCTTTCTGTTTTTGGACAATCGGCTCATTGTCAAAGTTTTCTTTAAGCAGAAGCCTTCCGTTTTCTATCATCTTCTCAGCAAGAGCCTTGTCATCAATTACACGAAGCATATTTTCTGCCAGAGCCTTATGGTCTCCGATTTCAGAAAGAAGCACTGTTTCTCTTTTTTCATTTATAAGCGTCGTGCCGTCTTTTGTGATGGTCGTAATTACAGGCAAATCACAGGCCATAGCCTCACGAATCGTACTGCTCATAATGTCTATCTTCAAAGGAAGCAGCGCATAGCGCGAACTCTGCACACCCTTAATAACATCCTCACGTGTAGGCAGTCTTCCGGTTATAAAGATGTTCCTCTCCATTCCAAACTCTTTTATTCTAGCGTCCACCTCTGCCTTAAAGTCCGCGTCATAAAACCCCATTACAAGCATCGTCACATCCGGTCTTGTCTGGTGTACAATCGTAAATCCTTCCAGAGCCAAATCAAAAGCCTTGTTAATATTCGCCGCCCAGTAAACAAAATCATATTTCTTTTCTGTTACCATGCTTGGTATCGGTTTTTCACCAATTGCAAGCCTTGTACCAAGCGTTACCGCATCTGGCTTTACAGAGCCTTTTATCACATTCAAAAACTTTGCTATGTTCGTTCCAATGTAATCCGCACGTTTCAGAATATCCACTTCCACACCAGAGCGGAATAAATAATCTTCATGGCTTATAGGATAGTTCTTTTCAAAATCCGGGTCACACATCAGAGTTTGCAACTGAACTATAAGAGGAATCTCTTTCGGCAAGTCCAATGCAGAAAGACCGTAGAATGGGCCCTCTATTCCAATCATATAAGCAATGTCGGGCTGAATCTTCTTAATCAGCTTCGCAATATATTTTCTGTTCCATTTGAATTGCTTTGTGTCTTTATATTCAAAGAACTTTCTTGCAAAGACACGTCTGAACGTTCTGCACTCATCTTGAAAAAAATGGTAGTTTATTCCGTCAAGTTCAAACTCCTGCAAATTCCCTGTAATAAAAGGGTGTGCAGAAATAACGTGCAATTCCACTTCGTCAGTATATTTTTCAAACTCATTCAGTCCGTTTGTAACGTGAAAAGTATATTCACCCACAATCTCATTGGGATTCACATTCCTGTGCATCAATTGCCTTGAAAGCTTTTCCAAAAAGCAGAGCCTTAAGTTAAGTTTTGTCTGCACCTTCGGATTGCTGAAATGACAAAGCATAGCAACTTTCAGTCTTTTATTTTCCATAAATTATTACCTAAAACACCTTAATCATTTTCAGATATTCCGGCCATTCGCCCATATCACGCCATGAATTCTCACTCACAGGAAAGCATCCCACACGCCCTCCGCGAGCCTTTACAACTTCCATCAAATCAGTTATATGAAAAAACTGGTTCTCAGGAATATCATTTATCAGCTCAGGATTCAGAATATAAACCCCTGTATTGATTTTATAAGTAATATCCGGCTTTTCCTTAAGCCCGGTCATAAGTCCGTCCTCACCGGTTTCTATCACTCCGTAAGGAATATGAAAGCTTTTTACAGCCGTCACCATCGTAATGTCATTTTTGTTCTCAATATGGTAGTCATACACATCACGGAAATCCTGGTCAATCAGAATATCGCAGTTGGTAACAAAAAAAGGAGTTTGAATTTTATCTTTAAGGAGGGCAACGCTTCCAATTGTACCAAGCGGCTTTGGCTCTTCAAAAAACTCAATGTCATATTTATGTTCAGTGTGGTCAAGGTAAAACTTCATCATGTCGCTCTTGTAGTTCACCGACATATAGAAATTCTTGCAGCCTATAGACTCAAACTGATTCATAATTTCTTCAAGAATGGTTTTATCTCCCACAGGCACAAGTGGCTTTGGAATAACGTTTGTTATGGGCTTAAGTCTTGTTCCCTTTCCCCCTGCCATGATAACTACAGGTAGGTTTATCTTTTCCCTAACGTCCGTTTCAAGCCTGTCCTTAAATGCATCTTTCCAGAAAATTACATCAACAAGCTCTTTATTTTCATTCAGTACAGGCATACACTCTGCGCGTAGTCTGTACATCTTCTGCCTTATGGAATCAATTTCCTCACCTTCAAAGGCATATACCTTGTTGATGTCTAGAATAGCAGATACAGGCGAATTCATATCAGCTGCATTTATAATAGCTCTCTGAATATCACCGATAGTAAGTATCCCGGCAAATGCACCACCGTCAAACACAAACAAAAGCTTGCATTTTTCGGCATCCATTTTTTTCAACGATTCAATAATCGTATTTGTATTCTTTATTGAACGCGGTTTTATTTCTTCTGATTTATACATAATTTTTCCGTACAAAACTTTGGAATCTTATTTATTTTCAGTAATTTGAATAATTCAAGCCTCACAAAATCAATCAAAATGCAGATTGTAAAAATAGCAAGTGCAGTTCCCAGAATCTTAAAGAACAGCACAAAAGCATTGGAATCTGCATAATGTACAAACTTCTGCTCAATAAAATTATCCCTTATCAGAGGATGCTCATGAATCAGATACACGCTGAACGAGAGGTTTCCCAAAAGTAGAATGATTTTTTGTGCAGCATTTTTTCTTACTTCTATCTGACTGAACAGCTGAAGAAGCATTACGCCGCTTGCTATCGTAAATATCGAAGTATAGCCATATAAAAATGCTATGTCCGTAAATCTCTTTGTAATGTGGTTTCCTATTACGCTAAAAAGAACTATTGCAAAATATAAAAACAACGCTGTTCTTTTTTTTATCTCAACAGGGTATAGCTTAAAATATGCACCTATAATGTACATACATAAAAGCCATATAGAAGTATACCCCCACCCTAAGGCAAACATATCTATCTTGTTTAATACAAAAAGAGGGAAGATTGAAAATAAAATGATAATAATCATACACATTTTTGAGTGTGCTTTTTTATCAAGTCCATTCAGCATCTTATTCACAAATGGAATAAAGAAAAACATACCTACATATTTAGTAAAATACCAGTATTGCCCCGTACATACTGGTATGCATCTCAGTATGATTTCTTTTCCACTAGGCTTTTGAATCTGCGATAGAGCCGGTACAATATAAAAAAGCATCGTCACCCCAGCAGAGTAGAAGAACACCGTAAGCCATAGAGGAATAATCTTAAAGCCGTTGAACTTTCCGCTCACCATAACATAGCCTGTTATCATGGCAAAAACATCAACGGCACAGTAAGCCGCAATCTCCAAGAACCAGACAGAAAAATACCTTGCAGAACCAAGCTCTACATTATACAAAAGTCCGCCATGCCCCCCAGTGTGCAGAAGCACCACCATAAACATAGAAACAGAACGAAGAATGTCAATTCCGTAGTTTCTTTCTGCTTTTATTGATTGTATATTCTCTTTTTCCATACGTTTTTATAACGTGCTATAAAAACCTTGTGTATAATCACTCTCCTTACCCCAAAGCTTTTCAAAACGGTTGTTTTCCATTTCTTTTTTCAAATCCTTAAGGTAAGAAATATAATCCCACTTAGGCTCATAGCCAAGCTGCTCTATAGTTTTTGATATATCTAAAATAAAGTTCGGGGAATCAGGTTTGTCACGGTTTATCACAATCTTTGATTTCTTATTCGGATTACCGAATACATCAATAATTCCCTGAATCTGCTCTAGCCTTGTCACAGGCATATTGTTTCCCACATTGTAAACGCCGCATTCGCCGTTGCCAGTGAGCATCTTTTCAATAATCTGAACTCAGTCCTTTACATAAAAAACATCGCGCTTGCAGTCAGGATTGCCCCACAGCTCAATATCTTCGCCTTTCTTTGCCTGCTCAATAATTGCTCTCTGCCCAGTCCATCTTTTCTTGCCATCCAAAAAGTAAGTAGGATTCGGATGATAGCAGAAAATATTAGGAAAGCGCAGAATATAGTATTTAAAATTATATTTCACCGAATAGTGCTGAACCAAATCTACTGCCGAATTTTTTGTAATTACATAAACCGAATGGTCATCATTAAGCGGAAATCTGCTTGGTATATCAGCCGGAATCGGCTTTTTTTCCTTCAACAAATAATTTATATCTCCCCATGTTCTAGGGAAAATAAAACGCTCAACATTTGCCTTTACAGCCCAATCCAAAACATTCATTGTTCCATAAATATTGGACTCAACGAACATCCTTGGATTGTATCCTTCCATTGTAGCCGAAAGAATAGCCGCCATGTGAATTACACCAAGCACATTACACTGTGGCAGCTTATCAAAATCCCCTTGATTAAGAATATCCAAAGAAACATACTTTATATCATAATCAGCAAAAAATCCGTTATCAGATTTTCGCTTACCAGTAGCTATAACATCATAGCCCATTTCTTTCAGATACAAAGCAGTATAACACCCGACCTTGCCGCTAGCCCCAATCACAACAATAGTTTTCATCTTATGCACAACTCCTTAAATGCAGGAATCGGCATAAGCCGAATACTGAAATACCGATTCTCTAGATTTTTGTTTCCATTGATTTTTTCCCTGCAACCATTTTTGCAGGGTTGCCAACGAATACCCCCCCCATTTTATATGTATAGCTAAAACTAACTATATTTGCTCCGCTTCCAATCAATGTCTTATTCTTTACCACAACATCATCAATCACCGTACAGTTTATTCCCATGAAGCAGTTATTTTCAATTCTTGTATTTCCTGCAATAACAGCATCAACGGAAAAATAATTGAAATCACCTACACAATTATCGTGTGCCAGTACAGCACCAAATTCAAATACATTGCATTTTCCAATTGAACAATTCGGACCGATACATACGTTAGGACAAATAAAAGAACCTTCGTCTATTTTTTCAAGTTCGGTATAAATGTTTGCGTTTTTACTGATATATTTTCCAATTCTAAAATTACGTTCTTCAGCAGTTCATAAACCTTTTCACGCAAGGTATTCATTTTGGAATAACCAATTCCTATTAAAACAGAAAAATCTTTACCAGGTACTAATTCTTCAAATGAAATTACCTTTATCCCGTCAATGCATTCGCGTTGAATAAACTTCTTCTCTTGCGTAAAGGTCGTTAATCTTGCAATGCCTTCTGTTTTTATATAGGAATATAGTCTTTCAGCAAAAGGCGAATCACCAAAAATAATAAAATTCTCCATAGCTTATCCTAGCTGAATTAACTTTTCAGCTTCAGTTTCATATTCAGAATACAATCTATCCAATTCTTCTCTTGAATCAGCTTGTATAATGAATTGCCCGTAACGGTTCAGACTGCTTGTAATCTTATTTACACTGTCACCTTCCTTTAATTTAAAATCAAAAGAAACTACATTCCTCCAATTCCGAACTTCATTTATTTTATTATCAATTCTTGTAATCGTTCCTTCCGGCAGATAGAAAAAACAAACAGCACTTGCTTTGGCTTTCCTTCCAGAATTAACATCAACACTTTCACCCAACGCAATATTAAGCAGCTGATTTTCCATGTTTATTCCGGTAGAAAGCGGAACAAGCGTAGAAGTTATATAATCACCGCCTAACCGCGGGCTTGTTTCAATTACAAATATTCCTCTGTCATTAATTTTCAGTTCCGTATGAGAAGGACAGTTATCAAATTTCAAAGCCTCAGCAATTCTTGAAATTACAGAGCGTATTTCTTTTTTCTGATTTTCTGTAAGATTCGCCGGTTGCTTATGTCCAAGCTCCACATTATACGGAAACTCAGCCGTTTTCTTTTCTGTAAATTGAATAACTTCTGTTCTACCATTATAATGAAGACTCTCGATGCTGTATTCTTGACCCTCAATAAACTCTTCCACCAAAACAGAATCAAGGTGTGAATACTCCAAGGCCTCGTCCATACAGCTCTGCAATTCTTCTTCAGTTCTGCAAAGTCTTACGCCACGGCTTCCCGAATTATCCCTTGGCTTTACAATTACAGGGAATTCAAAATCTTTAGCCTCATCAGCAGACTTTATCAGCCGTCCTTTTGCACAAACCGTTGCTTCATCAGATACTTGTCTGTAGAACACTGTGCAGTTTCTACAGAATAAAATGGTAATTTAAGCTCTTTTGCAACCCTAGCCATCATTACCAAAGGCTTATCAGTTGCAGCCGTAACTATCGCAGAAATATTATATTTCTTTGCGACATCAAGCGTTCCTTCAAAATCCTGTCCGCCTACAACTTCAAATGAATCTACATCATCCTTGCAAAAAGCATCAGCACAGGGGTCAATACCAACCACATAAAGCCCTTTTAACTGCGCTCTTTTTATGATAGATTTTTGCAATTCACCCACACCAAAAACAAGGATTGCTTTCTTATCCATTTACAATCCTCTTTTTGGTATAGTACCAATATGGAATTACAAAACTTCTAGCTAATCTGAGCCCCCTTGATACATTTTATAGTAGTTTTACTGTTCAATAACTCAATTATTTTACTAACGCTTGTCATGCTTGACATTTCATCAGGTTCAAAGGCAACTCCAAATTCACTTTCCAATTCAACAACAAGATTAAGCTGTCTGAGTGAATCCCAATTAGAGTTATTTTCCTGAGAAGTTTCTGTATTAACAGAATCGTCTTCCAAAACAGATTTTAGGATTTCCAAAACCTTTTCTTCCATAAGTTTCTCCTTTGTTAAAAATTGCTATTTCTTAATCACAATAGAATATAAATCATCAACAGAACAGTTATATTCTGCCAATTTCAGTTCATACTTCTTGTTTCTGTCCTTTTCCGAAATAAGAGTAAAACCGCATTTGTCATAAAAGTCTGCAACCTGCATATTCTTCTGTGTAGGAATGTACTCTGCCTTTATAATCTTTGTACCGTCTTCCTTCAAAACAGAAAGAATCGTCTTTACAAACGCTTTTTCAATATTTTTTCCAAGAATACGGCAGCTTAGAAACAGACTGTCTATATAGTCATCCTTTATGATTATAGCCCCAGTAATTCCGTTGTCACCGAATTTATCTTTTACAGAAATGCACCATATTTTTCCGCCATCATCAAGAATCTTCCTGATGTCAGCATCAGAATACCGCCTTGTAGTCAGATTAAATTGGTTGGTTTTCTGCGTCATCTGAGCAATTCGTGTAATATTAAACTCGTTCGCGGCTTCAATCGTTATCTCAATATTTAATGATTTCAGATAATCTGAATAATCCGAAAATTTTAGCTCTTCCTGTTTTCTCGCCGCATTTGCTTTATACTGCTCAGTTTTGTTCTTATCTTCATCCGTTACCTCATAAATCTGAAAATAATTCTTTACAAGACTTTTAAAAAAAGAGGGCAGCTCATAAGCCTGACTAGGAAAATCCGGCACTGTAACCATTGGAAGCATACCTTTTACAAGTTCTCTTTCCGTCGGATTGTCATCAACAAAAACAAAACTGTCTAAACCAATGTTCAGCTCTTCCGCCAGCTCCTTAATGTTAGAAGCCTTATTACTCCAGTTAATTCTATATGCAGAAATATAATCCTTCCTTAAAACAACAAAAGGATTCTTCTCCCAGCATTCAAGAACATCCGCTTCGTTATTTTTTGAACATATAGTAAGAATCACACCTTGTTTTGAAAGCTCGGCTATTGCTTCTTGAAAGTACAAAAATGCTTTTCCCGGATAATCTCCGCCAATTTTAATACCTTCAATACCGTCCTCTCCAAGAATACCGCCCCAGAGCGTATTATCCAAATCAAGGCACAAACACTTTTTTCGTTTCAAAGAAATATTATCAAGTTTTTTATTCCACCAGCTTCTGAAGGCTCCTGCTATCTTCGGATTCAAAAGTATCTGCGAAGTAAAATAAAACTTCCAGTCAACAAGCTCACTTTTCTTATACCCCGAAGCAAATTCCGAAAAATCAATAAACTTGACATTGCTGTTACTAACAGTTAATTCCTTAGCAAAAGAATTGAATTTTACAACAGCATCCACAAGAAGAAAATCAGAATCAGAAAAACTAACTGAATACAAATCAAAAAGTGAAATAATGATAAAGTTTTTGTTCTTAGGAATCTGATTATAAACCAGCTTTAATTTCTCACAAAATGATTTTACCTCAGCTGCAAGCATGGCAGAGTCATATTTTACAGGAACCTGATAAAACCAGACTAAATTTTCAGCATCTTCGGGAACATAAGAAATATCATCATACCCCGAAAAAGCATAATCCTTATTAAAAAAAATCTCTAATGTGTTGTTTCTAAAAACAAAATACTTCATTTACAAATTTCCACAAGCTCAATAAGTCCTGCGTCCTTATGAAACAGAAATGCAACTTTACCACCACCAAAAGGCATCATGCCCGGAGCCTCATGCGAAGCAGAAACAAGAACATATCTCTGTTTTCTTAGTTCTGCTATAGCTTCTTCAATCTTCTCAACTTCATAACAGGTATGATACGGAGTAACACCGTTTTTTTCCAAAGTCTTTACTACAGGCGATTTTTCATCAACAGGGGCAAGTAGCTCACACCTCGGCATCCCCTCTTTTTCAAGCCAGCAGATTTTTACATTTTGGAAAGAATCCAAAAAATCCTCAGACTTTTTATAACCTGCATTCACATACAAAGCAGATGTCGCCTCTATTTCCTTTACAGCAATCCCGATATGATGAAACTTAAAACTACTAAGCATTATTCTTCCTTTTCACCATGTTAGCCCTCATAAACTCCATCATATCTATTGCAGGGTAGCCCATTAAACTCTGGTTATCACCAACATTTTTCAACACGACGCTGCCAGCCGAAATACTATTACCGTTACCCAGTTTTGCCGTATTTGCAATTACAGAACCATTCCCCAAAAGATTAAAATCTCCAATCTTGCACCTTGAGCCAATCGTACAAGTAGCAATTAGATTGTAATTCCCAATCACAGTTTCATGGTTTACGATAACAGTATAAAAAATATTAAAATCCCCGATTCTGACCGCAGCACACAACTTGCAGTTTGCAAAAATAATATTACCTTCTCCAACCTCCACATGATTCAGACTCACATTCGGATGCACAAGGCTTGGAGTATCAAAAATCTTGTAATCATTAAGAAGACGGTCTGTAATTTTCTGGTGTAACTGTGGAGTGTGCATAACATTATTCACAACCGCACACTTAGAAAAGTCAGTTCTTAGCAAGTCATCATTACCCAGAATAGGATATCCTAAAATTTCCTTACCAATTTTATCCTCGTCTTTTTCAAGGAATCCTAAAAAATTATAAGTTTTCTTTTCTGCATTAATGGCTTCAATCAGCTGAACAATATCTATTCCTCCGGAACCGATTACAACTAAATCCTTTACCATCTTAGTTTTCCTTAATAACCTTCTTCACAGTGTCACAGATAAAATCAACCTGTTCAGTAGTAAGAGCCGCATACATCGGAAGCGTAATTTCATGCTCAGTTACATATTCTGTCCGAGGCAAAACTGCACCATAATCCTTGTAAATAGAAAACTTATGAATTGCCGGATAATGAACGCTGGTCTGAATACCGGCTTCATGGATTTTCTCACGAATAGTGTTTCTCCTGTCCTTGTTGCCCTCGGTCAGCACTACAGGCATAATATAGTTGGAAGTAAATTCTTTGCAGTCTGCAAAAGGAACTACAAGCCCCTTTTCATCAACAAGATTGGCAATATAGCGTTTTCTAACTTCAATTCGTTTTTCCAAATCTCCCGGAAGTTTCTTAAGCTGTTCAATCGCAATAGAAGCACGGATATCATCAAGACGGAAATTATAGCCAAGTTCAACAATATCATACTCCGTAGCATGACCGCTTGCCCTCTGGTAACTCATAGTAGTCATACCATGAGAGCGGATCAGCCTGGCCTTTGATGCAAGTTCTTCAGAGTTAGTAACAAACATACCGCCTTCACCAGTAGAAATGTTTTTATTTGAGAAGAAACTAAAAGCTGAACAATCACCAATTGTACCAATTTTTTTTCTTTTATATTCAGAAAGCGGGGCATGGCAAGCATCTTCTACAACTTTAAGATTATATTTTTTTGCAATCGATATAATCTCATCCATTTTTGCAGGATAACCTGCCATATGAACTACAACAATACCTTTTGTCTTAGATGTAATTTTTTTCTCTATATCTGCAGGATCAATATTTATATGTTCTGGTCCAACAATATCTGCAAAAACAGGAGTAGCTCCAACATATCTAATACAATTTGCAGAAGCTGCAAAAGTTAAAGAAGGACAAATAACTTCATCTCCAGGACCAAATCCACAAAGCATACAACAAAGATGTAAAGCATCAGTGCAGTTAGTAACACTTACTGCATACTTAGCACCAAGCATCTTTGCAAACATTTCTTCTAACTCAGCGCATTTTGGCCCTGTAGAAATCCACCCGCTACGAATTGTATCGTAAGCAGCCTTTGCTTCACATTCATCAAAATTTAGATTAAACAATGGAATTTGATATGCCATAAAAAAACCTTCTATATATCTATTTGTGTAATATTTTTGATTCAATTTTCATATAAATTGGTAACACAATTAATTTATATGAATAAATTCTAATCTGATCAATTAAAACTGAAATAACAAAGATTCCTAATATCCCTACAAGCCAAAATAAACTTAACAAAATAGTTTTTTCTGAATAATTTTCAATTAAACTCTTAAAATATTGTATCATCGGCGGATTAATTACTGCCGCTCCATGTACAAGCAAAACTGCAAGTGTAGATCTTGAAATATAATTTATTATTCTACTTTTAATCTCAATTTTTTCAAAAGTCTGAAAAAAGCATACTGATGAAAAAATTACTAACGGATTTACATAATCATATACTCTCGTATAAAAAGACGGAGATATTCCAAAAACATCTGACTTCTTAAAAAGCAAGAATGAAGTAAAACCAAGAAGCAAACTTATTCCAAGATATAAACAAAAACTAAAGTTTTTAATCCATTTGGGTAAACCGTATAACTTAATGTATCTTCCAAATAAATATAAAACTGCAAAAGAAAGAACAGAATAACCGTGATTTATGCCAGGTTCAGCAACCTGCAATGCAGGAATGAATCCAAAATATACTTCATAAATTAACAGTCCCCCCCCCATTTTAAATAAAGCACTTTTTATAGCAACAGAATTTAAGAGAGGTGTTAATAAAACTAATCCAAAATAAGAAATAATGAACCAGTTAGAAGTGGAAATAAAAAATAAATCCTTAACAATAAAATTATTTGTAACTATTCCGCAAGTTATTCTTACTACACCGTAAAATAAACAGATATATAAAAGATTAACCAGACTTTTCGGTTTTATGGATGTAGAAAAATATCCAGTAATAAGAACGAAAACATTAACACCTATAATTGAAAAAGCCTGTACAAAAAAACGAAATGGCGAAGGATTCTCCAATTCATGAGGTACTCCAGTCCACGCAAAATTTGTATGAACTAAAACTACCAGCAAAATGGCAAATATTCTACAAAGTTCAATATTTGATTTTCTTTCTTCTATAAAAGGAGTGTCCATAGTTAATTACATCTTACTATCAAGCGACTTACCTTTTTCTTCATGTTCAAAGTTAGGTAAGAAATCTTTCAAGATTTTTACTACTTCAGCCTTAGTTGTATTTGGCTTAGCAAAAGCATTTTCTAATTTTGTAAACAAATCCTGAATCTCACTTACAGGGCGAGCAATTCTGTTTGTTACTACACCCAAAGATTCAAACCGATTCATATCTGTCTGTTCTGTGTCAGTAAAGAACTCTTCATAAGGTTTTTCACCAGTTGTATCAGCCCCAGAGTAATGAACAGGATATTTCTTTAATCCTTTCTTTAACGCTTCTGCTTTATCAATCGCTTCCTGGTCTGAACCACATTCCAAAACTTCATATCCATTTTCATGCAAGAAGTCTGTTGCAATAGAAGAAAATGTTTTCATCTTCTTTTCTTCAAGTTTAGGAAAGTAAATCTCGCGATTCTTTCCAAGCATACATGCCAGCATACAAATCTGACCACTTTCCTGAGGACTTACAAAATAGCGTTTTACATCACTTGGAGCTGAAATTGGTTGAAGCTTAGACATACGGTCAATAAAACCGGCAGGTAATGAACCATTTGAAAAAGCGACATTAGCAAAACGAGCTGTTTTCACAGGGAATTTTTCAGAATACGAGAAAATAACATCTTCCATTATCCTCTTGCTTGCCCCCATGATATTCACAGGATTTGCAGCCTTATCCGTTGAAACACAAAAATATTCTTCAGGCGGAAATTCTGAAAGCAAATCAAGCAGGAGCTTTGCATGAAGCACATTGTTTTGAAGCAACGCTTCAACCGAGTAAATATCTTTTTCCGAACGAACGTGCTTATGAGCAGAAAAGTTTGCAACAATATCAAAACCTGCACGACTCCTGAACATTTTTTCAAAAACAGATGAAGCAAAATCCATCGGATAAGGAATATAGTCATCAGGAACATACATTCCCTTAGAACTGCGCAAATCTCGTGTAAGTTCCGCAAGAGCATTCTCATTTGTATCCACAACAACAAGTGTTTTTGGCTCAAAAGGAAGAATTGCCTTTATAAAAGATGATCCAATACTTCCTGCACCACCAATCACAAGAGCAGACTTTCCCTTGATTTTCGCAGAAATCTTTTCTCTATTATTTTCAATATCACAAGCGAACATACTCACAGGACGCTTTGTTACATATTTCGAAATGAAATCATCAAGGTTAAAAGAGATTTTATCCATGTTTCCGACCCCCAAATCTAAATAATTACAATAAATCAGTAATGTAGTTAATTGATAATAGTTTTTAGTGTAATTCCGGCTTTGTTTTTTTTAGATACTATTTCTACTTCTTAAAGGCTGGTTATTTCATTTACCTTTCAGGAAAGACAAAAACTTGACTTAAAAAATACTTTGGTTAAAAACAAGAATTATGTAATAGGTCGAATTTCGAGTTATAAAAAAAATTTACAAAAAAGGCGTAATTCTTT
>ERZ808252.145-NODE-145-length-76170-cov-11.971070_pt1 | contig 76170 bp, 70 predicted proteins | sample MGYA00521242_ERZ808252 | MGnify/ENA primary metagenome ERZ808252 (study PRJEB31516, sample SAMN03275581) | gut metagenome | biome: mammalia-associated habitat; material: feces | host: Papio cynocephalus | place: Kenya | collected 2012-08-07 ... | reverse complement strand
CAATGGTTTCTTCCAAATGCTTTTGTTCAGCAGAAACTCGAATTTTGACCTAATAAATTGTCTAGCAAAAAAACTCATAATGTCCAGTGAATCATTTCATACTGGACGTTACAAAGCTTCACACTAGACTTTACAGTGCTTCATACTGGATTATACAAAAGTGAATACTGGACAGTAATTTGTTTTATAATTTAGTTAAATCCATACACGCGGTTATTATTGCGTATAGTCTGTAGAAAATTACAAAAACATTTCTTTTGTTTTATTTTTAGCGGGTCAAATGTGCATTTATATTGACAACCTTAAAACCACTACTCCGCGTCTTTTTCCAGAAAGTATTCCGCGGCAATGTAGTCCGGACCGTTATGCCAAAGGTCATAATTGTCGTCAAAAAGCATCTCGCCGGTCTTTGAATTCATAAGCAAGTCAAAGCCCTGAATATCAGAAATTCCATTCTTTTTTGCAATTGCTTTGCCGGCAAGGGCTGCAAGAGTTTCCATTGTGTATTCATTTTCGCTTATTTTCACAGCTTCACCTCTACAGCCTCAACAAATTCAAGACAGGAAACTGCTGCCTGCGTTTTAAAGCAAACTTGGTTGCTGAGCTTATTCGGAAGCAAAAGAGAGATAGCCGTTCTGTCGGCAAAATGGCTTCCAGCTTCTCCATAAACATTGTTTATATATGCCGTTATCACACGGTTTGTAGCATCATTGGCAATTTTTCCGGAAACTATATCATATCCTTGCAATTTATTAAGCTCTTCTTCAAAGATTCCCCTTTTCCGATTTCCTGCTACATAATGAAGCCAGGTTTTGTCCGCCTTCTTAAAATCATAAACGGAAACGTCACAGACTTTTTCAAATTTGAATGTGGTTACATATCCTGTGCTTACAGTTGCATCCACAAGCCTGTTTTTTACAGCCTTGGCTATTGAAGTTTTTATAAACTTCGCGGCCTGCTCGTAATCAGTAGTCAGATAAAAGCCTGAATCAAAGTCTTTTCCGTCAAGGCAGTTAGAAAGATTGATTTTTTCTATTTTTGCATAGCTTCCGTGGTACAAAAAGACTCCATTTTTTAATATCATTTTTTGCACCTCAGATTTTCTAAGTATTTTTCTATGTCAGAAATGCTAGCTTCATCTCCTTGCACATGAAAAAGCTCATAGCAGGTTTCTATATAGCCGTAAATATCATATTTTTTGAAAATCTCGCTGCATTTTGGTGCGGAAATGTTCCATTTTAGCTGAGCCAGCCGAAAAAGCCGCACCTGAATCTGATACAGATCCTCTTTCTGCATTTCATTCATACTAACGGCAAAAATATAACACTTTTATTGAAAAGTCAATTTGTAGTTTATTCAACAAGAACGCATAGGATATTTTTAGATTCTATTTATTCATATATTGCCCGAATGCGTGCCGACTGTAAAAGTAATATCTTAGAATAGTTTTTTAAGCTCAAACCATCTATTCCGCATACACCTCCACCCTTTCCGCCATGGGGAAAATCCCAGCGTATTGAAAAAAAAGGATTTGGAGTTGTACACGTTTACGTCCCTACCGGACATCAATAAACAGTTGCAACGTATTTTGTAGATTATAACTCAATATAAAACCTCTGTCAATGAAGAAATTAATAAAGACTGCTTGGCATAATATTGTATATAGCCCAGATGTCGAGTTTTGATAAGAACAGTAATTTAAGTGTCATTCCCGTGCTACGACACGGGAATCTGTTGGAAATTTTCAATAGATTATCGGGTCAAGCCCGATAATGACATTAAATTATAAAACTTTAAATTAAGGCTATATAAAGAAAACTGTAAGAATGCTTTAGTTGCTATGTAATTATTTTATGCAGTTTCTCTGGCAATTTCCCAAATCAAAAAGGCATTGTTTTTAAGGTATTTTTCCAAATCTAAAAGTTCGTCTTCTGAAAATCCGTATGACTTATTGAATGTATTGTTAGGCAGCTTTCCCTCGGCAAAATCAAATCCTCCTTTGTCATTTGGTCTTTCAAAGCGGAAGTTAATTTCATCAAATATGCCGTTTTTGCGGATTTTTGAAAAAGTAAGAACTATGCCGTCAACAGTGCTGTAATAAATTCCCATAAAAACCTCCTTTCGATTAAATTCCAAAATATTTTACTCAGCGTGTGATTATTGTCTCGCGGTTTGCGTGTTTAACAGCCCACATCTCCTACACCGGCTGAACAAGGTCGTACATCAAGTCTATTTTTTTTACGTTTGGCATCATGTCAAGCTGGATTGTTACGCGGCATCTTTTTTTGTTGACTGCGATTATTTTTCCTTCAAGTCCTTGCAGAGGTCCTTCTACGACTACGATTTTTCTGCCCGGCTCAAAATATAGCTTTGAAAAGCCTAGCCGCTCGCCGCACCGCTTGAACTGCTCTACAACCGCAAGATCTGTTCCTTTAAGTTCTGTTATGTCGCTGTTGGATTTTAAAAAGTGATAAAAATTTTTTACAGTCTTTAATGTTGTAACACATTCTGTGCTCAGAGAGTCCGCCTCTAAAAAAATATATCCTGGAAAAAGCGGCTCTTCAAAAGTCTTTCCTTTGCTTGTTCGCATCATTTTCTTAAAGAAGTAAAACTGTACTTTGCTGCTGTTTTCTGTTTCTGAAAGTCTAGTCGCCGCCTCTTCCTTGAATTTTTCTTCGCTTCCAGTCTGCACCATTATGCAGTAATTTTCCATTTTTGCTCCCCAGTGAAAATTTTAGAAAAAAAGTTTACCATTAAGATTTTTTATTTGCAATCAGTTTTAAAAAAAATCCTGCTAGTTTTTACTAGCAGGATTTATATGGTTCAATTTTGGCTTTTTATAACTTAATGTCATTGCCGTACTTGATACTGCAATGTTTATAAAAGAAACTCGGTTAACAATCTATAAATGCTAGTTAGATTTTCGGGTCAAGCCCGAAAATGACATAAAAGATATTTTTAAGACATCCCCATTTTTTGCAAGTATTTTTAGATTTCAGTTCCGCTTCCTATAAAGCAGCCGATTCCTTCTGTAATAAAGAGCTTTCTAAGCTTGACCACAATCTGCTTGATTTTTTCAGCATCTTCTTCGCTGCAGTAGATTATGTACATTGTGTTGAGCTGCGGCCAGACTGCGTCTCCTAAATGCGGATTGCTGTAGCCTGCTCCCATTACAGGGGAAATTTTTGTGTAGTGCTTGCCTACTTTGTTTTTTTCAAATTCCTCGGCAAAGTCTTCTTCCAATGCCTGGGAACAGATTATTTCAACACGCACACGCTGTATATTTTTTTCGTATTCATCAGCCATAATTTTCCTCCAACCAAAAGCTAAGCGTTGTTTGCTTCAAGGGCTTCAAGCTTCTTTTTCTGAAGAGCTTCTTTTTTGGCAGCCTTTTTTGCGGCTTTCTTCATTCTTCTTGAGTTTATGATGTAGTAAATAGACGGCATAAGGAACAGTGTCATTACTGAACCGAATGTCATTCCTCCGAATGTTGTAAGGGAAATAGGCTGCATTGAAGTTGAGCCTTCGCCCGGGAAGAATGCCATTGGAGCAAGGGAAATAACTGTTGTAAGCGTACTCATCAAGATTGGACGAAGTCTGTTTCTTGCAGCTTCAACACAAGCTTCCTCAAGCTCATAGCCACGCTTTCGCAAAAGGTTTGTGTAGTCAACAAGAACAATACCGTTGTTAACGATTGTTCCGACTAGAACGAGCATACCCATGATTGTAACAACGCTAAGACGCTGATTGACCATTGCGTAAGTCATCATAACTCCGATGAATGAGAACGGAATTGTAAGAATAACAATGAACGGGTCAATAAGAGACTCAAACTGGCTTGCCATAACAATGAAAACCAATGCCGCGGCAAGAATGATAATTGCGCCGAAGTTAACAACAGCTTCCATCATGTCTTCGTAGTCTCCGCTTATGGAGATTGTTACAGCGTCGTCTTTTGGAATGTTGTCGTTTATAATCTTTAAAAGTCCTGTCTGAACAACATCGAGGGAAACGCCGGAAACTGGCTTTGCTGTAACATGGACAATTCTTGACTGGTCTTCACGAAGAATCGTAACAGGCGAAAGATTTTCCTCGTAACGTGCAAAGCTTGAAAGAGGAATTCTCTGCCCCATTGAATTCACTACAGAAACCTGGTCAAGGTCTGCAAGTTTTTTCTTGTCTTTTTCTGCAAGGCGGACAATAACGTCAATATCATCTCCAAGCTTTGTGTAGCGGCTGGCAGTTTTTCCATTGATTGCGGCATTGATTTCAGAACCTACATTGTAAATGTTCAAGCCAAGCTCGTACATTCTGTCGCGGTCAACTACAATTTCTGCCTGAGGAAGTCCGTCTTCAACATCGCTTGAAACTTCTGTTACAAGTTCAGTCGCCTGCTCTTTAAGAATTTTTTCAACCTGGGCAGCTGTGTTGCGCACAAGATCAAGGTCGTTGCTGCGGATGTCGATGCTCATTTCTCCAGAAGACGCGCTGTTCGAATTTGTTGCAAATGAAAGTGTTGCGCCTGGAATCGTGTTAAAGTACTTTCTAAGCTTGTCTTTTGCAGACTTTTCGTTGTCCCAGCCTTTTTCACGTTCTTTGGCTTCATACAAAGTCCAAGTGATTGCACCTGTGTTTGTTTCAGAGCTTGCGGAAATTACGCTTGTTCCGCCGACTGTTACAGATGTGTATTTTACGCCGACAAGCTCTTTTTTTCCGATTTCCTCAAGTGTTCTCAAGGTGTCTTCTGTAACTTCAAGTGTTGTTCCCATTGGAAGCTCAACTTCAATTCCAACTGTATTTGAAGCGGATTCCGGCATAAAGATAAATCCTACGAATTTTACGCTCACTATAGAAAGGACAAAGCAGCATACAAGAACTATGATAAATGTCTTTCTGTGGTGAAGAACAAAGCGAACTCCCTTTGCATATCCGTTGTCGAGGTTCAGGAAGAATTTGTTGAATGCCTGGTTTATTCCGTAGCCGATTCCGCTTTTCCTTTCGTCAACAATCTTGTCGATTTTAAGGTAGCTTGAGCAAAGAACCGGAACAAGGGCAATCGCAACAATCAGCGAGCAAATCAATGAGAAAATAATTGTGTAGGCAAGGCTGTCGAACATCTGTCCCATGATTCCGAGTTTTTTTCTAAAGAGAATCATCGGAAGGAAAACACATACAGATGTCAAAGTTGAAGCGGTTATGGAAGTTACCATTTCCTGGCTTCCGAGAATTGCCGCTACTTTTGGCTTGGCGTCTCTCTGGCGGTAAGCGTAGATGTTTTCAAGAACAACGATTGAGTTGTCTACAAGCATACCGATTCCAAGGAGGAGTCCAGCCATGGAAATCATGTTTATTGTCATGCCTTTAAAGTACATGAGCATGAGTGTTACAAATACTGAAATCGGAATTGAAAGTCCGATGATAAATGTACTTTTTAGAGAGCGCAGGAATATAAACAAAACCGCAACTGCAAGAAGTGCGCCCTGAACAACAGAAGAAACAACTTCATTGATTGTCTGTTCAATAATATCTACTGTGTTTGAAGTTTCTACAAGCTCAACTCCAGCAGGAAGATCCGCCTTGAGCTTTACAATAGCCTTTCTTACATTTTTTGCGGCTGTAACGGAATTTTTTCCACTCTGCTTTTGAATCATAAGCATTACGCAAGGCTTTCCGTCCAAATACGCAAGAGTGCTTTCATCTTTGTAGCCGTCATAGACATCGGCAATGTCGCGGAGCTTTACTGTAACAAGCCTTGAGCTGTCCAAAGAGTCCGCTTTGTAAGTGATTACCGTGTTCTTGAGATCTTCCAAGCTTTTGTATTTTCCGCTTGTTTTAATAGTATAGTTTTTATCGCCTGAAGTGATTGTTCCGCCTGAGCTTTGAACGTTCTGCGCTCCAATCATCTGTGCGATTGTGGAAATTGAAAGTCCGTAGGCTTCAAGTCGGTCTCTAGGAATGTCTACGTTTATAGATTCCTCGCGTCCGCCGATAACGTTTGCAGAAGCAACTCCATCAAGCTGCTCAAGACGCGGTTGGATTGTGTCCTCGGCGATTGTTCTAAGCTCTTCCGGGGTTAAATCGCCCTGAACTACAATGTTCATAATAGGCATCATGGAAGGGTCAAGCTTAAGTGTAATTGGAGAATCTGCATCTTCTGGCAAATAGCTTCGAACAATATCAATCTTGTCGCGGATTTCTATAGCCGCTGTGTCGAGGTTTGTTCCGTAGTCAAACTCAAGAAATATAATGCTTGCTCCAGACTGCGACTGAGACTGCATTTTCTTAAGTCCGCTAAGTCCAGAAAGTGAGCTTTCCATTGTTCTTGTAAGGCTCTGCTCTACTTCTTCCGGACCTGCATCATCGTAAGCTGTATAAACGAGCATATACGGCAAGTCCATGTCTGGATACATATCTACCGGCATATCGAATATACAGAAAACACCAAGCGCGACCATTATAAAAAAGATCAGCAGTGTTGTTACTGGTTTATTTACACATTTTTCTGAAAATGTCATATTTTAGTCCTTGTTTTCGGTTTTGCTTTCAACTGCTTTTCCAGAAATTGAAAGAATCTTTACTTTGGAACCATCGCTCAAAAGAGACTGTCCCTTTACAATTATAACGTCTCCTTCTTTAAGGCCTTCTTGAATTTCTGTCTTATTGTCTACGGAAAGACCTTCTTTTACAGAAACCATGTTTACGCTGGATTCCGCATTTTCTGTTTTTACTGTAAATACATAAGGCTTACCGTCGCGGTAAACAATGGCGTCATTTGGAACAACAACGGCTCCTTCGATTGTGTCGGTGATGAGCTTTACACGGGCGTACATTCCTGCCTTTATTCTTGAGTCGGCTGGCTCTACTTTAAGCTTTGCAAGCATTGTACGGCTTGTTGTGTCCAAAACTGGAGAAACTTCAAAAACGCGTGCCTTAAATTCAACTCCAGGATATGCGTCAAAACTTACAACAGCAGTCTGGTTTTCGCGGATTCTGCTGATGAAGCGTTCTGCTACATTTACCTTTATCTGAAGCTCGTCTGTGTCGCTGATTTTTGCAATTGAATAGCTTTGTGAAACCATTGTGCCAATTGTTGGCGGAAATGAAGTTACTCTTCCTGAAATAGGAGATTTTACAGGGTTTTCGCTGTAGTTCATTCCAGGACGGCTTGGATCAACGTAGGCTATAATCTGGTCTTTTTTTACAAGGTCGCCTACAGCAACTCTTATGCGTGAGATTTTTCCTGCTGCGTCTGGGTAAACGTCAACTGCGGAAACAGAAGAAACGTCTCCGCCGAATTCCAAGTAGTCGTCAAGGTTTCCGGCCTGAACAATGTCTGCGTTTACAGCATAAATTGTTTCAGCTTCTTCTTCCTTTGCTGTTTTTTCTGATTTTTCCTTGCAGGAAACCAATGCGGATGACAAGATTGCCGCTGCCATCAAGATAAAAGGTAGTTTTGCGCTTGTTTTTTTCATTTTATTTTTCTCCTCCAGTGAGTTTTGTATTAAGAGTTGTTTCCAAGTCAAGCAATGCTGAAATATAGTTGAACTTTTGGTTTGCAAGTCCGAGCTTTGCAGTGTTAAGCTGGTCTTCTGCATCGCGCACATCAAGAAGTTCTCTTGTTCCGTTGCGGTAAGCGCGTACTGTCATGTCGTAAGAACGCTGTGCAAGTGTTATGCTTCTGTTCATGGACTGAATCTGCTCGCGTGCCTGAATCAATGTGTCTACGGATTTGCGGACAGTCATTTTCTGGTTTTCAAGAAGCATTTCTCTGCTTACCTTGAGCTTGTCAAGATTTGCTTGCAAGTCTTTTGCCTGCTGCCTGTTTGACGAGAACGGAAGAATGTTTGTAAGGTTCCATCCGATTGTAAAGCTTATAGAGCCTGAATCTGTCCAATCTCCGCCTGTAGGGAATCCGCCTTTGTCTGCGTCAAGAAAATCAGTGAGCATAGGCTTGAATCCGTAGCTGAGATTGAAAAACGGTGTGTAAGTGCTAAGATTTAAAGCGTCAAGGTTGCGCTGAAGCTGCTCAATGTTCTTGTCAATTGACTGAAGGTCTAGGCTGTTGTTTCCGTAGCGTTCAATAAGAGTGTCGTAGTGCAAGTCAACATAAAAAGGCTCAATGCTTCCTTGCAAAACAATGTCTGTTCCAACTGGAAGTCCCAAAAGGAATGCAAAAGTATCAAGCTGCTGTCGGAATTCACGTTCCATTTGGGCAACTTCAGGGCTTTTGTTCTGGTATGTAACTTGCGCCTGGAGCATTGAAAGTTCTGGAACCATTCCATTTTTAAAGTTCGCTTCTGCTTGAACCATGCGTCTTCTTGAATTTTCAAGAGTTGTTTTCTGCAAGTTTAAATTTTCCTGCTGCAAGAGAAGTCCGTAGAAAAGTTTTTTTACATTTACTTCTGTTTCAACAAGACTTTGCTCATAGCTGATTTTTCCGGCTTCGTAGCCCGCTTTTGCAGCTCTTATCTGCTGAATCATTGCAAGGCTGAAATTCCAGTCAACTGAAAGGCTTGCGATTCCTGTCCATTTCATGCTTTCAGTCTCTTCAATTTCAGGAAGTCCGTGAAGTTTCATCATTGTGTTTGTTCCTGACAAATTTGAAGAAATGTCTGTTGTTCTGTTAAGAGTTCCTGTAGCCTGAACTGTAGGAAGCAAAACATTCCATGCGTTTTTTCCGGCGCGCTCCTTGATTTCAAGGTCAATGTCGGCAGTCTTGAGTGAATGGCTGTGTTCAAGCGCATAGTCCACGGCTTCGTAAATTGTCAGGTTTACAGTTTTTTTGTCAGATTCAGTGTTCTGCACCAAAGCTTCCTGAGCAAAGACAAAAGCTCCAGACATAGCAAGCAAGACTGAAATCTTAAAAAATGTCTTTTTGCTGAAAATCATTTCTTTCCTCCTGAAATATTATTTTCATTATTATCAATAAAATTAATTCCTTTTTCCATGCAATAAAAAAAGTCCTTCATTGCAGCGTGAACTGATTCCTCTGGAAAATCATGAAGATCATTGTGCAGCAAGAAAAAAATAGGCATATGGAAAATCCATGAGAACATAATCTGCACATCCATCTTTGGAGTTCCAAAATCTGGAATCTGGGTTATAATGTCGGCGTTGAGAATAAAAGACGTAAAGTCAAGCTGCTCGTCTTTGCCAATTGTCTTTTCTCTTTTTTCGTGCATTGCCTTGATTTTAAAATCATCCTTTGAATTTTGGAACGTGAGCCAGCGGCAAACATAAAGCAAGCCTTTTCTCTTTAGGAAAAATTCAATTTCTGTTTCCATAAAAATGTAGACACATTCCGCGCTGTTTTTTGCATAAAGAAGATTCTTCTTAATCACGTGAAATAAATTCAGGCATTCTTCTTTTATGAGAGCTTCGAACATTTCTTTTTTTGAGCTGAAATTTGTGTACAGGCTGCTTTTTGCAAGTCCAAGCTCTTTTGCAAGCTCTTCAATTGTGGTTTTTGAAAATCCCACACGGCGCACAACATTTCCGATGGCTATAAAAAACTTGCAAGGCTCTTTTAAAGACTGAATTTCCTTGCTGCAAAGAAGGTCAAGCTGGGAAAGCCTGAGAGCGTCGGTGTCTTTTATGTCATGTCCAAGTCCACCGGATATAATGAACTTGGAAAGTTTTTCAGCATATTCCTGAATATTTTCATCAGAATCAGGTAGCTTTTTGTTTAGCAGAATAAAGTCTCTTGCGCCTTGAAAAAAAATCATTGTGGCGGAAACAAAAAGAATTTTTTTGTAAACTTCAATGTCTGCAACGTTTCCGCAACTGTCAAAAATGGTTTCTAAATTTAAGTCAGCAATATCGTGCTTTTCTATCTCCATTAAAAAGTTGTCAATGCTGAACTCAAGTGAATTGGAAAGTATAAAGTAAAAATACGATTTTTTCTTGCAAAGAAGAACTATGACTTTTTCAAGGATTGATTCTTCGTTTTTATCTTTTCCGCAGCTTTTAATTGTGTCGGCAATATCGCTAAGAATCAAAGACTTCATTGCGTTTTCCAAGTCTTCGCGGCTTTTAAAATGTTTGTAAATAGCAGGTTTTGTAATGCCAGCTTTTGCAGCAATTTTTGAAAGTGAAATTCTTTCAAAAAAAAGCATATCGTAAAAAGAGAATGCTGACTGGATGATTTTGTCCCTTGTTGAATTCTGCTTCTTTTCCATAATTGCCCATAGTGTTACCGAATAATCGGTAACCAAAATATAAACAACATTTTAACAAAAGTCAATAAGAAACAGAAACGTAATTAGTATTTGGGCTAATTAGTAGGAGCATTCAATAATTTTGCTGGTTAAAGGATGAGGGAATTTCAGGTAGTCCGCAAAGAACTGCATTTCTTCATTTTGGCTGCAAAGCGGATTGTAAAGCTTATCTCCGCGGACTGGAAGACCAAGCCAAGCTAAATGGCATCTTACTTGGTGGCGGTAACCCTCTTTTATAGAACATTTTGCAAAAAGTTTTTCTGTGTCCAAAATTATTTCCGTTGTGTAAATTTTTTCGCTGCATTTTTTCTGCGCCGCTTTTCCAGAGCCGTTTGTTACAGGACGGACTTGCTTTGATTTTAAAGAAAAAGGCCTGAACCTTGAAGAAACTGTATATTTTTTTATACTATCCGGTTTATTTTCTAGCAGAAATTCAGCTGGAGGAAATCCTTCAATCTGTTTTTCAATTTTCTGGCATTTTGCAGAATACCCTTTTAAAAACTTGCCTTCACGTTGAAAATTTATAAATGAGTTATAGCATTCTTGTGTTGCAGCAATTAAAAGCAAGCCTTCTGTTTCTGTGTCAATTCTATGCACAAGTCCGTGCTCTATTTCCTTTTTCCCGGAAACTTCCAAAATATATGGGTACAGTTTTGCCGCTTGAGAAAATGCGCATTTGTCCCCTTCAAAAAGCGGAGCGCTTGGAAGTCCACGTGGCTTTTTTATAACAACAAACGGATTTTCTTTTGACGGCTCAATGACAATCTGTATCTGTTTTTCTGCATCCATTGTCTGCTACTTGTCCTTTGGAAGAATCACTTTTGTGTAGTCCCGCTTTAAAACTTTCATAACTTCTATAAAACGTTCCGGCGTTGGAGATTTAAAAGTTGAAAGCTCTTCTTTTCCTGGAATTTTTATTTTTAAAAGCCTTGCATTCAGCATAAGTTTTACCTTTGGGAACTTTTTGTCCTGATGAGCATAGATTCCGTCTCCAAGAATAGGACAGTTTAGGTATTTCATGTGTACCCTTATTTGGTGAGTTCTTCCAGTATTTATCCGGACTTTCATCAATGAATATTCTCCATAGCAACTTATGCACTCGTAGTAGCTTTCGGCTGGTTTTCCTTCTTCCGTGCCAACCACTGCCTTGAATCTTTTTCTTTCTTTTGGGTCTCGGATTATATTTGTCTGAATAATTCCATGCTGATGCTGAGGCCGGCCTATGCAGATTGCAATGTATTCTTTTACAATTGAGCTGTGGTTTCTGAACTGGGATGAAAGAAATTCTTCCGTGTCGTGATTTTTTGCAGTTATAATTATGCCGGAAGTTTCTTTGTCCAGCCTGTGGACAATTCCAGGTCTGCGATTCGAAAGAATTTTTGAAACCTGCCCTTCCTTAAGTTCAGGGATTGATTCTCTTCCCCAGTGATATAAAAGCGCGTTTACCAAAGTTCCTTTCCAGTTGCCTGCGGCAGGATGTGTTACCATTCCCTGTTTTTTGTTTACAACGCAGACATTTTCGTCTTCATAGATAATATCAAGCGGAATATTTTCCGGCTCAATATTGTCTGGAACATTTTCTTCCCACTGAATATCGATTATATCATTTGCCTTTACTTGGCACGAAATTTTCTGTTTTTTTCCATTCACTTGAATGCAGACAATTCCGCTTTTCAGTTTGCTTCTGTTCATTCCGTTTGGAAGAGATGCGATATATTTATCTAGTCGAATTTCGCCTTTGTATGTTGGAGGAACTTTGTTTGTAAAAAAAGACATCTATTGCTCCGAATTTAAATTCTCATTTTTTGTATTTTCATTTTCCTGAAACGGAACAACTATAATTTGATCGTGGCTCTCAAGAATTTTCTGCTGGCGTTTTTTTTCGTTGTGGCGTTTTACAAGATTTATTGCAAGGTCTGAAAGCCCAATAACTATTCCTGCGCCAACTGAAGCGCAAAAAATTTTCATCTGTTCCCCTTCCGTAAAAGAAGTTCCCTTGCTGAAAGGTGTTTCAAATGTTGAAGAGTTCCCGGAAAAATACTGATACGCGCTGTAGCCCAAATTCACACTGATTGCGACAAACGGAACTGCTCCGAGGGAAACAATTTCAAACCGCCGCAAGTCTTTTGACCACTGCGGAAACTCATTTTCGGTGTATGGTTCTGGAGTTGAATCTGCATTTTCCGAAGACTGTGCAAAAGCCTGCAACGGCAAAAAAAGAGATAAAATAAAAATAATCAAAATAAAATGCAAATGTTTCATTCTGCTAAGAATAGTCGCGTTCTCCAAACAATGCCGTTCCTATGCGGACTAAGGTGCTTCCCTCTTCAATTGCAATTTTGTAGTCGCCGCTCATTCCCATGCTAAGCTCATTTATTTCAAGTGAAGGGAAATTTTTATTCACTTCATCTTTTAAATTTCTTAGTTCAGAAAAAGATGCGCGGATAAGTTTTTCATCTTGAGTAAAAGGAGCCATCGTCATAAGGCCTTTTGGAACAATGTGCGGATAAATTCCATTTGCGCAGTTTTCTACGGATTTAATCAATACGGACTTTTCTTTGTAGCCGCTTTTTGAATCTTCTCCTGTATGAATCTCAAAGAACACTTCAATTTTCTTTTCTATTTTTGCGCATTGCTTTTCAATTTCCGCCAAAAGTTCTTCTCTGTCCACGGATTGAATGCAAGATGCGATTTCAACTGCTTTTTTTACTTTGTTTGTCTGAAGGCTTCCGATTATATGCAGTTCAGGTTTTATTTTTGAAACTGAATTTATCTGCGTGAATTTTGCAAAGGCTTCTTGCACACGGTTTTCGCCAAAAAGCGTCTGTCCAGTTTTTAATGCGGCCAAGACAGCTTCTGCAGGATGAAATTTGCTTACAGCGCAAAGTTTTACGCAGTCTTCATTTCTGCCTGATTTTTTTTCAGCTTCCTTTATTTGATTTCTAACTGATTCAAAATTTTCTGCAATTTGTTCTGCTGTCATTTTTCAAGCCTCTTGTTGTATTTTATCAGATTGCTTGAGTTGGCTCAACATATCTGAAATTCTTATAAAATCCTCTACTGCCAAATTTTCCGCGCGTTCAGTTTTAGAGATTCCGCATTTTTCAAAAAATTCTTCCGCTGAAATATTTTCCGCAAGAAGAGGTTTTATGTTGTTCTGGATAGTTTTTCTTCTTGCTGAAAAAAGAGCATGGACGACTTTTACAAAGAGCGCAGAGTTTCCGCTGAAAGGCTTTTCTTTTTTTGTCATAATAACTGCTTGGGAGGAAACTGTAGGACGCGGCCAAAAACTGCTGGAGCCAAGAACAAGATCCAGTTTTACATTGTAACCCCACTGGCATAAAACACTAAATGCCGAATAATTTTCAGTGCCTTTTTTTGCTGCCATCCGCTGGGCAACTTCTTTTTGAACTGTAAAAACGCATTTTTCAAACACAACATTTTCTGTGATTGTATCGGCAATAAAAGTCGCCGCAATATTATATGGAAGATTTCCAAAAAGTTTTGCAGGCTTTTGCGGGTTTTCGTTTAGAGCTTTTTTCCAGTTTTTTAAAACATCGCCCTCAACAATTTTAAACTGCCCTGATTTTTCCTGCTGTTTAAAAAACTGCTTTAATATAGAAATAAAGCCTCTATCTATTTCAAAGACTTCAAGATTTGCGCCGCTTAAAAGAATGAGTTCTGTCATGCAGCCAAGTCCAGGTCCTATTTCCCATACAAGCTCGTCTTTTTTCAATTCAAGGACAGAAATTATTTTTTCTCTTGCAGACTGATTTATCATAAAGTTCTGGCCAAATTTTTTTTGCATTGCCATTCCTGCTTGCTCAAGAAATGCTTTTAGTTCCGATGGCGAATTGTAATCAGGATGATTCATGTTTGCTCCCAAAAATTTAAAATTCTACAAGCGGCAAAAGCGCAAAAAGTTCTGCCGTCAATTTTATTATCTGATAAAGAAAATTCATTATAGCCCCAAAGAACGGAGAAAGAAAAGGTATCATAAAAGAAAACAAAATTGCAACCATTGCGCTGGTCAAAAAAACGCTTACAAGCGGACATACTGCAACGGAAGCAAGAATTCCTCCTGGAGCTGCTGATTTAAAAAGCGCAAGGCTTACAGGAAAAGTCGCGCTCTGAGCACCGGCAGAAGCAGAAAGTGAATCTGAAATTTTTTTAGGAAAAAAACATTGAAAAAAACATTTGAACACGTTTCCAAAAAGAAGAATTCCTGCAAGCGCGCCATAAGAAAGTATAAATGCCGCAGAAAAAATATCGTCAGGAAAAATTATGCAGTGAAGCAAAAATACAAAACAAAGAACCTTGAAAAAATTTACTTGAACACAAAAGAAAATTCCGCAGAAAAGCAGAATCAATGAGCAAAGAAGCGCGCGAAACAACGAAGGTGAAAGTCCTGCAAACCATACGAAAAATAAGATTCCAAAAAGCCTAAGCCAAAAATCAAATTTTTTTCCAAGAATTCTTTTTCCAGTTCCACCGGCAATTGATGAAAAAAAAGAAAGATGCATTCCGCTCAATGCAAGAACGTGGGAAAGCCCTGCATTTTTGAATGTTTCGCATAGAAAACTGTCTGTGTATTCTCTTGAACCTGAAAGCAAAGCCAAGATAAAACCGCCTGCGCTTCCCCAGCCGTACATGAGTCTTTTAAAAGCAAGTCTGCAAATAGACCTGAACCTGAAAATTTTTTGCTTTAATGACGGAGTCTGCTCCAGTTGTTCTGCGTTTTCTGCTGAAAAAAATGATTTTGAAAATTTTCCATAAAATGTTACAGCTTCTCCTTCTTCGATAATTACTCCGTTTTTTGAAGATGAGTACAATTTTCCAGGATATAAAGATTCAATAATTTTGGCAGGAACAAGAACTGAAATTTTTCCGGATGCCTGTGAATTTATTTTTGCTCCTGAAATTTCTCCAGAAACAGTGGAAAGCTTTAATTTCACAACGTAAAATTTTCCAGAAGAAATTTTTGAAGGATTGGAACAAACTATGCCAGAAGCTGTTTCTATTTTCTCTAAAGGAATCAGACTTTTGTATGGAAAACGCTCTTTGCATTTAAAAATTCCTGAGTAAATAAAAATGCAAAATATTACCGCCGCAAGAACAAAAGGATTTAGAAAATTTTCTTTTAAGAATTCTACCACTTTAATTTTGCAAGGGCATTTTTTGCGGCAGCTATAACCTCCTCCGGATAATCAAGATAAGTTGCATAAAGCAGGCTGTCAAAAGCTGCCTTGTCGCCCATTTCCCCCAATGAATTGATTAAAGAAAGCACAACGGCTTTGCTAGGAGGCAGATTTTTTTCAGTTTGCTTGTTTAGAAAATCAAGATAAGATGAAAGCGCAGATGAAGTTTCCGAAGATGAAACAGAAGCCATGTTTTTTATTGTAGAAGAAAAGTCTTCATCGGAAAGATTTCCGTTTTCATATTCTTGTTTAATTCCATTAAAGCACGAAGCAATTAAAGATGCGGCTCTAGTCCATTGTGTGTCAGAAAATACTTGAAGGCAGACAAGAGTCAAATTCAGCTTGCTTCCTGAAAAATCAGGTTTTGCTCCTTCAATATTATATATAACTGATGACAATGCGTTTTCTGCAGCTTCTCCGCAGATTTTTTTTGAAACTTTTGGATTTTCATCAAGCCTTTTTAAAATCAAAATCTTTTTTTCAATTGGAACTGTCGACAAAAACTGAAGAATTTCCTTTTCGCTTTCGTTTGCAAGTCCGCCGTAAGATGAAGCTAAAATTGCGCTGTAAGACGGCCAGACATCGAGAATGTCAGCAATAAAAAGCATATTGAACGACGCGGAATTTCCGTAGGAGCCCATAAAAAGAACTGCCTTTAAAAGAGCTTCGTCCATTTCCTGCGATTTTTGCATTTTGCTGTAGAAAAAGTCATTTACAAGATAAAGGTTTTCCGGCGACTGAAAAACAGAAAAGGCGTCAATCACTGCGACTTTTATTTTTGAATTGTTAAAAATTTTAAATATTGTCCTAAGCTTTTCAGAGATGATTTTTTCCTTGCCTTTGCTGTTTCCTGCTGTAAGTGATTTTACAGAAGTTTCAACAAGATTTATAAAATCAGCGTCTGAACTAAGCGCATCATAAGCGGAAATTGAAAAGTCAAGTGAAGCGATTGCAATTGAAGAATCTCCAGCCGCGCTTGATGATTCTACAACTTGCTTTTTTTCAACCAAATTTCCTTTGTAAAAATCAGACATATAAGATTCCTGCGCATAGCAAAATCCGCAGACTGAAAGAACAACTAAAAATATTTGTTTAAATAAATTTTTTTTCATAGCAAATCTTCTTTTGTAAATAATATAAAATATATAGAAAAATTTCTATACATTCCGACCGCTTCAAAAACTACTGGCTTGAATTTTCCTTTTGAACATTTTCTTCTGTGCTGGTTTCTTCTTGAACTTGATTTTCTTCCGAAGAAGCCTGCTCGATTGCCTGATGAATTTCTTTTTGCTCCGGCGGAATCACATTGTAAACAAACGCAAGAACTGTGTTTCTCATGCCTTTTTCAATGTGCGTGCATTCAAAATGAATCCTTGACTGGCCAATCTGACTGTTCCACTCAACCGCTCTGATTACTCCGTGCATGACAACGAGCGCGCCGTTTATTTCAAATTGAATTTTTATGCGGACATTCGCCTTTCCTTTTCCGCCGATTCTTATCATTGCACCGTCTTCGCTTATGTCTTCAAGCAGGCATTTGTATCCGGGCGCGGTTTCAACTTTGTCGTATTCGATTTTTTCGCCTTGCTGGACAATGTACATCTGTGCGTAAATTTCGCATTTGCATCTTATTGACTGCCTTTTTTGAGTGCGGTCGAGTTTTGTTGAATGCATCAAAAACAATGCTTTGTCGCTTCTGAAAATTCCAGTTCCGATAACTTTTGTGTCAAAAGCGTAACCTGCATCTCCGTTGCGCCAAAAGTAAACTGAAATTTCTTTTCCGTCCCATTCTGATTCAGAAAGGAATTCCGGCCGCTTGGACTGCTTTGAAATTTGATACGGAAGAAGAATTATGAGCTGAGTTCCATTGTTTAAAATGCGCGACTTGAAAACTCCTTTTCCTTTTAAAATGACGCTTAGCTTTTGGTTTGCATCAAGTGATTTTGTGCTTTCTATTCCGCGCTTGTTTTCCTTGTCAAGAATTACGCGCGTTTTGAATTTATAAAGTTTTTCAAGAAATGCCTGGACTTGCGTTGAGTCTTCTGCGCCTTTTTGTTTTGCTTCTTCGATTACTGAAGAAATGCATCTATTCACGGAATTTTCTGAAATATAAAGCGAAAGCGGCTCTTCAATTCCGCATTTTTTTGCAAGTTGCCATAGCGCAGAAATTTCAGAATGCTTGAATCCATAGTCAAAACCTTTTGAAAAAAAATTCATTTTTTCAGTTGAAGCCTTGTATAATTTAAAAAGCGCTAAAATAAAAGCAAGAGTTATAATTACGGAAATTACAGCTGGCACAAAACCACCTCCAGAATTTTATGCATTTACGTATTTATTATAGTAAATTTTGCAGTTTCTTGATAGTATAACATATCAAAATGAAAAAAAGATACATTTTAGCAGAGTTTTTAATTGTTTTTGCTTTTTTGCTGATTCCGCCGATTTTTGCAGACAAAGGAACTTATTTAAGCGAAGAATTTTCTTTTTCTGTGCTGGCTGAATTTTTTATTGCGGCAATTCTTCAGTTTCAATTTAAAATAGAAAACAAATGCAAAAAAAAATCTGCGAATGAAAAATTTATTTTGCTTGTTAATTCATTGAAATGGAGCGCGCTTACACTTGGCTTTTTAATGCTGATTTTTGCTGCCGTCCATGCTTTTTCTTTTGTCTTTAAAATTTCTTCTGCGCAAACTGAAATTTTATTAAAAAATCCAGAAAATGTTTTGTCTTGGACTTTTCTTATTTTTACATTGGCAGCTGGCGCATTTTTTGAAGAAGTTCTTTACAGGCAGTTTGTTCCAGAAACTTTAAATTCACTTTTGAAAAAATGGAAAATTCCCGTGGAAATATTTTCAGTTGTAATTTTTGCGCTTGCACACAGATATTTAGGTTGGATTTCTGTTTGCAATGCGGCTTTTTGCGGCGCAGTCCTAAGGCTTTGCAGAATAAAAACGGCTTCAATCGCGCCTTCTTTTGCAGCCCATTTTATCTACAACCTTTCGCTTGTTGTGTTTTCCGTGCTGTTGTAAAACTTTATAATCATTGGTATACTTTTGAAATAATTTTCACATGAGGAATTTTATGAAATATACAGATACAAGAGATAAAAAAGTAAGTGTTGATTTTAGAACTGCGGTTTTGAATGGAATGAATGCAGAAACTGGCGGACTTTATATGCCGACTGATTTTCCACGTCTTGAAAATTCATTTTTGGAGCGCAATCCAGAACCTTCATTCCGCGAAATTGCCTACGAAATGGCAAAGCCTTATGTTGAAAATGAAATTCCAGATACAGACTTGGAATCTATAATTCAGGACTGCTATCCATTTTCTTCAAAAGTTGTTCCAATTGATCCTGTAACTTATGTTCTTGAGCTTTTCCACGGACCGACTTGCGCATTCAAGGATTTTGGAGCAAGATTTATGGCGCGCGTAATGTCATATTTCAACCGCTCAGAAAATGACAACCTTCATATTTTGGTTGCGACTTCCGGGGACACAGGTTCCGCTGTAGGAAGCGCGTTTCACAATGTTCCAGGAATCGACGTTACAATTCTTTATCCGGACGGAAAAATTTCACCATTGCAGGAAAAGCAGCTTTCAACTTTCACAGGAAATGTCCGCGCATTGAAAGTAAAGGGAACTTTTGATGACTGCCAGAAACTTGTTAAAACTGCGTTTACAGATAAAGATTTAAGATCCAAGTTCAGGCTTTCTTCTGCAAACTCAATTAATATTTCCCGCCTTTTGCCGCAGTCTTTCTATTATATGTATTCATCTCTCGTTGTAAAAAAAAGAATTCCGTTTGACAGCAAAAATGGAGGAGACGCAATTATTGTTGTTGTTCCAAGCGGAAACTTTGGAAATCTTACATCAGGACTTATTGCTCGTGAAATGGGAGCACCTATAACAGGATTTGTTGCCGCGACAAATTCAAACCATACAGTGCCAGATTGGATTGCAAGCGGTGAATACAAAACACGTCCTTCTGTTGCGACATTAAGCAATGCGATGGATGTTGGCGCTCCTAGCAACTATGAAAGAATTGCCGCAATGTATTCGCTTGAGCAAGTGAGAAATCTTTTTGCTTCATATTGGACAGATGACGAAGGTACTATTGACGGAATAAAAAGCTGCAAAAACAAAACTGGATATGTAATAGATCCGCATGGAGCTGTTGCCTGGAAAGCCTGGAATGATATTCGTGGCGGAGAAATGGAAAAACTTGTAAACGGTCAGAAAAATGATTTTACAAAACCAGGCCTTACACCGAATGTTCCTTCTTGGGCGAAAACTGTTGTAGACAAAAAAGCATCTGCAATAATTCTTGAAACTGCTCATCCTGCAAAATTCGGTGCAACAGTTTATAAGGCAATCGGACAAGAGCCTGCTCTTCCTGAACGTCTGGAAAAAGTTATTTCTCTTCCTGATAACGCAATTCCAATGAGCAAAGATTACGACTCATTCAAGGAATGGCTGATTTCAAATTTGTAGATTTTTATATGAAAAAAGCCTCGGAAAAATCCGAGGCTTTTTTCATCAATAATTGCAGTGGCTAAAAAAATTATTCAGCTGTTACAAGGTTTCTTTTTTCAAGCTCCAAAAGAATTTTTTCTACTATTTGCTCTGGGCTGAACAAAGCCGTGTCAATTTTCAAATCTGCAAAGTCAAAGCTGCTGTTGTCGATGTTGTAAAGTTTTTTATAGCGGCGGCTGTCTTCAAAATCTCTCATTGCAGTGAACCTTTTTATTTCTTCAAGTAAGCCGCCTTCTCTGTTCAAGATTCTTTGTGCGCGGATATTGTCATCAGCAATAAGATAAACTTTTAAATCAGCTTCTTTCAGCATCCAGATTGCGAGCCGGCTTCCAAGAACACAACTCTCTTTTTTTGCAAGCTCAACCTGCCTTGTGTCAACTGCAATGTCATAGCTGTCATCAGTTTTTGCATTTTCAATTACTTGTGCAAGCGTAAGATTTTTTTCTGCCGCAAGCTGACGGAAAGTAAAGTTTATAAGTTTTACATTCAGTTTTTGTGCAAGCAAAGTGCTTACGGTTGTATTTCCGCAGCCAGATTTTCCGCTTATGGCAATTCTAAGTTCTTTTCCTTGTGGAATTTTATAATTCATAACAACTCCTATAAAAAGTCAAATAGAAAGTTTCAATTATTGCTATTCAACGTTTTTGCCCTGCTCTCTTATGTTTTCAAGGGCATTCTTTGCGTCAATTACTTTTTCACCGACTTCTGTAAACTGGTTTTTGCTTCCGATTGTATTGATTTCGCGATTTGCTTCCTGACAGATAAAATCAATTTTTTTACCCGGAATTGGATTTTCGTTGATTTCTTTTCTAAGTGCCTGCAAATGACTTTGAAGCCTTATGATTTCCTCGTTGATTGTGTACTTTACAATCATCGCCGCTGTTTCCGACATTATGCGATTTTCGTCCGCTTTGTCTGCAAGAAGTTCATGGAATTTTGCTGAAATCTGCTCTCGGAATTTTTTTTCCATTTCAGGCTGCCACTTCTTAAAAAATGCGGCGCATTCATCAAGCGTAGAAAGCTTTTCAAGCAAATCATTTTTTAAATTTTCACCTTCACGCTTGCGGTCTTTTATAAATTGCTCAAGAACTTCAGAAAAAACACCTTCAATTTTTTTCCAGTAGGATTCAGCGTCGTATTCATGGGAAACATTCAAAACGCCTTCCTGCGAAACAATCAGGCTCAAAGGAATTTCTAACTCTGATTTTCCCAAAGCCTTTGCAATTTCCAAAATCGCATCGCTGTACATTTTTGCCGCAGCTGGATCTGAACTGACCTTTGCTGTTGAATTGTTGTCGCGAACCCGAATTGTCAAGTCGATTTTTCCGCGGACAATTTTTTCGCTTACAGTCTTTCTGATTCTTGCTTCAAGCGGATTCAAAAAAGATGGAATGTTTACAGATAAATCAAGGAAGCGTGAATTGACTGATTTTATTTCAACGCTTATCTGCGTGTTTTCTACAATAGCTTCTTTAAAGCCGTAGCCTGTCATGCTGTTCATATATTTTTCCTAAACTTTAAATTTTTCAATAACCATTTGACCGACTTTGAAATTGTCTCCTGCTCCCATTGTAACAAAAACGTATCCGTCTTTTGCATCGGATTTTTTGTTCAGTTCGCTTTCTATTATTTGAGCAGCCTCTTCAAATTCTTTTGCATAGACAACATTCGGATGATATTTTTTTGCGTGCTCGGCAAGAATTTTTCCAGTTACAGTTGAACTGTCTGCTTTTTCCCGTGCGCTTCCGTAGATTTTATTTATGACAACCATATCCGCGCTTTCAAAACTTGATGCGAACTCTTCAAGCAAAGCCGCTGTCCGTGTGTAAGTATGGCTCATAAAGTCAACTATAATTTTGTGGTCTTTATAGAATTGCCTGAATCCAGCCAAGGTCGTTTTTATCGCTGTCGGATGATGTCCGTAGTCATCGATAAAAATTATGTCCTGTCCGAATTTATTTTTCGCGCGCCCAACAATTTCGCTTCTGCGTTTTCCGCCTGAAAATTTTTCAAGTCCGTTTTTTAGCTTGTCAAAATATTCCTGCGGATTTTTTCCGGCGGCTTGCAAAAGTTTGAAGCACAGAGCAAATGCTGCAGCGGCATTTCTTGCGTTGTGTTTTCCAGGCACATGAAGAGCGCATTCAGTTTTCCCGATTTTAAAGAACTGTTTCCCGCCCTCAACTTTTCCAAATGAAAGTTTAAAGTCGCCTTCAGCATTTTCACCATAAGGAATAAAATTTATGTCGCTTCGTTTTTTCTTTGCAAGAACGGCTGTCTCGCAAGCTCCTTTGTCGTCAGCGCAAAAAATCAGCTCTCCGTTTTCTGGAAGCTTGCAGATGTAGTCAACGAAAGCATTTTGAATATCGGCAAAAGTCGGATAGTAATCCTGATGGTCGCTTTCAACGGAAGTCAAAATTATTTTCTGCGGAAAAAAAGACATGAAGTGCCGCTGGTACTCGCAAGTTTCCGCGACAAAGTACTTTTTTTTAGTTGAATTGGAATTTGAAAATTCTTGGGAAGTCATTGTGCAGGAATTTCCAAAAGAAGAAATAATGCTTCCTGCTAGAACTTGAGACGGAAGGTCAAGCTCCTTTAGCATTGTTCCTACAAGACCGGTTGTTGTGGTTTTTCCATGGACACCGCAAATTCCGCAGCTATATGCAGTTCTTGAAATTTCACCCAAAGCCTCGCTGTACAAAAGAAGCGGAATGCCAAGCTTTTTTGCCTGCGCAAGATCTGGATTTTTTTCAGGTGAATACGCGCTTGAATAGATTACAAGCTGAGTTTTTTCTGTAATATTTTTTTCGCTGAACGCAAGGGCTTTGATTCCAAGTTTTTCAAGAATTTCGTCAGTGTAGAATCTTTCTGAAACATCGCTGCCAGTGATTAATGCTTTGCGGGCAGAAAGAATTTCTACAAGAGCCGCCATTCCAGTGCCTTTGATTCCAACAAAATGTATGTGAACTCCGGTTAAATCTTGAGGGAGAATCGATTTTTCCATGGAAGCCATTTTACAATAGAAACAATGTTTTTGCAAATAATGGAATTATGCTGAAATTTGCATTCGGAAAATTCCCGAATACTCATCTGTACAAAAAACATCATTCGGAATTTTTCCGAAGATGAAATTTTCAAAAAGCTGGTTTTGGGAGCTTCCCGATTGCATTGGGAAAAAACAGCCATCGGGAAAACTCCGAAGACTGCTTTTTTTTATTTAGGGCTTATCAAAAACCTAAAAACGGCTGAGTCAAGGCCTTGAGTGTAAGCGTACCTTGACCAGACGTATTTATCCAAGGCAAATCTGGTTGAGAATATTTTCATAAAGTTCCTGCTTGCCTGAAGTTTTTGCAACTTGCTCATAAGGTTTTGCAAGTGAAGCAACTTGGTCAAGTGTGAGTTTTCCTTCAGAAAAAAGTTTTCCGTTACCAGAATCAAAGCTTGCGTAACGTTCTTTTACCATTGAAGGAATGCGTCCGTCTTCGATGAGCTGAACAGCTTTTTCAAGTCCGCGCGCAAAAATGTCCATTCCGCCGATATGTGCAATGAACAAATCTTCTGGAGCAATGGAATTTCTTCTGACTTTTGCATCAAAGTTAAGTCCGCCTGTTGTGAATCCGCCCATTCTGATTACCTGAAGCATTGCCTGTGTTGTTTCGTAAATACTTACCGGGAACTGGTCTGTGTCCCAGCCGTTTACAGGATCTCCTCGGTTTGCGTCAATTGAACCTAGCATTCCGTTGTCTACGCAGACTGTAAGCTCATGTGCAAATTCGTGGCCTGCAAGCTCAGCATGATTCGCTTCGATATTCAGCTTGAAGTCCTTGTCAAGTCCGTGGGCGCGAAGAAATCCGATTACAGTTTCTGAGTCGTAGTCATACTGATGCTTTGTTGGCTCCATTGGCTTAGGCTCTATGTAGAAGCAGCCTGTGAATCCTTGTTTTCTTGCGTAGTCGCGTGCCAAAGTAAGCATCATGGCGAGGTGTTCTTTTTCCGCTTTCATGTCTGTGTTCAGGAGACTCATGTAGCCTTCTCGTCCGCCCCAGAATGTGTAGCCCGCTCCTCCAAGTTTGATTGTGTTGTCAATTGCTGCCTTTATTTGGCTTGCTGCCTGCGCAACTACATCGAAGTCGGGATTTGTTGCGGCTCCGTTCATGTAGCGCGGATTATTGAATACGTTTGCTGTTCCCCACAGAAGCTTTATGCCTGTTTCTTTCTGACGTTCAAGCAGAAGATCTGTTATATGCGAAAGTTTTTTTTCACTGTCGGCAGGGCTTGTTCCTTCCGGGCAGATGTCGCGGTCGTGCCAGGCGTAGTATTCGCAGCCGAGTTTTGTTATGAATTCAAATGCTGCGTCAACTTTTTCTTCTGGAGTTTTCCAGGTGAATTCGCGCGTTCCGCTTCCAAAAGGATCTCCTCCGTCTGCGCAAAAAGAATGCCAGTAGGCTACTGTGAATTTGAGCCAGTCTTTCATTTTTTTGCCCATTACAACTTTTTCAGCATCATAGTATTTGAATGCTAGCGGATTTTTTGATTTTGGACCTTCATACTTGATTTTACCGATTCCTGGAAAGTACTCTTTTGAGCCTTTGAAAAATGACATAAATCCTCCTAAAGCCAGTTTTTATTTTTTAAACCGGCTCTTTATATTGAAGCCTGCAACGCAAACTTTTTTACTTATACAATGGTGAAAGCTGGTTCACCAAAATTTTATATTCTTCAAATGCCTTGCTGTATTCTTGCACATTTTTTTCGTCAGGCAAAGTTGTCTTGGATTCGTCCAACGCAACATGTGTTTCCGCAAGACTTTCCATTGAAACTGGATTCCCCTGCAATTTCTTTAAGCACCACAAAGCTTGCAGTGCAGCACCAAATGCCGCAGCTTCTGGTGAAACTGGAACTTTTACAGGAAGGTTCATAATATCTGCCGCAATCTGTCTCCACACTTTGCTTTTTGCTCCTCCTCCAGTCAGCCGAAGTTCCTTTGGTTTAAAGCCGTGTTTTTTAAATGAATCAAGTCCGGCTCTCATTGAATATACTGCGCTTTCAAGTGCGGCTCTTGCGATATTCGGCCGGCTGCAATTTGCTACCGTAAGTCCAGTTATGCTTGCTTTTCCATGCGGAAGATTCGGAGTTCTCTCTCCATTAAAGAACGGAAGCACAAAAACGCCTTCGCATCCCGGTTTTGACTTTTCAGCCTCAGCGTCGAATTCCTTTACATCAAGATTTAAAAGCGTCCTGATTTCTTCGGAAGCAACCGTGCAGTTCATTGTGCAAAGAAGAGGCAAATATCCTCCGGAAGAGGAACAGAATCCTGAAATGCCTTCCGCCGGGTCAGAAACAGAAGAGTCGCTAAAGCCGTACAAAGTTCCAGAAGTTCCCATGCTCATTGTAAGTGTTCCGCTTTTTACAGCTCCGGTTCCAATTGCGCTCATCATATTATCTCCGCCTCCAGAAGAAACAGGCGCGCCCTCTGGAATTCCAAGCCAAGCAGCAGTTTCTTTTGAAACAAATCCTGAAGGCTCATCGCTTGCAATAATTTTTGGAAGTTTTTCTATAAGAGATTCATCGATTGCGTCGCAGATTTTTTTTGACCATTTTTTTTCTTTTGAATTGAACAAAGCAGTTCCAGAAGCGTCTCCTTGTTCCATCACATAATTTCCAGTAAGAATAAAATTCAAATAATCATGAGGAAGCATTATGTAATGAAGTTTTTCAAAAAGCTCTTTTTTATGCAGTTTGAGCCACAAAATTTTTGGAGCGGTAAATCCAGGCAAAATAAAATTCTGAACTTCTTTTACAACTTCATCTTGTCCGCCTGAAGTGTTTGTAATAAGCTCGCATTCTTTTGCAGTTGAAGTGTCGTTCCAAAGCTTTATATTGTAAAGCGGATTTCCTTCTGAATCCAAAGGAACAAATCCGTGCTGCTGGCCAGAAACGCCAAGTGCTTGTATTGATTTTTTTCCTTCTGAAGAAAGTTTTGAAAAACAGACTTCAAGACCTTTTTTGTACCATTCAGTTTTTTGCTCTCTTGTTCCGTCTGATTCTGAAATAAGCTCCATTGGGCAAGACGAGCTTTCCATAGTTTTTTTAGTTTCATAATCATAGAGAACAACTTTCATGCTTTGTGTTCCCAAGTCAATTCCAGCGACAGTTTTCATAAAAACCTCCAGAAAAAATTAAAATTCGTTTCGCTTACAAAAATAGTATCAGCCTGAAATGACTATAAAGCAATACAGAAAACTGATTTTATATATCCAAAATTGATTTTTCATGCTAAAATATCTAAAATAAACAGGAAAAATATTGTGGAAATAAAAGAAACTGCCTTTATTTACAAATTGATTGCCGGAGAGAAACTTGCATGGCACGGACGTTATCATTCACATGGAGAAATGGAATTTGAAATTCATTTTTTTTCGGAAGGTGAAGGAACTTTTTTTTCAAACAGAACTTCTTACAGCATAAGAAATAACACATTGTTTCTAGTTTTTCCGCGCGAATTTCATTCAATTTTGCCAAAAGAAGTAAAAAAGCCGCTTACTTACTATGCAGTTCTTTTTTCACTGAGCAAGTCTGAAAAAAAGCTATATCAATTATTGATAAATTCTTCAAGCAGAAAAAAAAATCAGCCGGTTGCCAGCAATGAAACTGCTTCTATAAAATTTATACTTGAAGACATAATGAAGTTTTCAAAGTCTGATTCTGCGGACTTAAAAAAATCGGCGGAATTGCTTCTTGAAAGCTGCTTGTTCCGTTGGTTTGGAAAACAAAATAAAACTGAAGCAAAAGTCGCTGAGCAAAAAAAATCAAAAACTGCAAAAAGCTATGTTGAGCGTTCGATAAAATTTATGGAGAAAAAAGTTTACGAAAGATGCGCTGTTTCAGAAGTTGCAAATTTCTGCGGAATTTCGGAAGAGCATTTCATACGAATTTTTAAAGATGAAATGCAGATGACTCCGCATCAATACTTTATGCGGCTAAAAATTCAAACGGCAGCCCTCGCCTTGATAAATTCCTCAAGCACAGTTTCTGAAATTGCGGATGAATTTTCTTTTGAAAATCAGTTTCATTTTTCGAGAGTATTTAAAAAATGCACAGGGCTTGCTCCGTCTTCTTATAGAGCTGCGTTTTCATCATAAAGTTAAAAAGACTTCATTAAAAGCTCGTAGGCTTCAACAATCATTTGCGTTTTATTTGTTGCAACTTTTTTTAGCACAGGATTTTTGTCATATTTGTCTGGATGAAAATATTTCAGTTTTTCTTTATAAGCTTTTTTTACATCGTTTTGATTTGCAGAAGCAGTTATATCAAGCAACCTGCATGCGCGTTCAACTTCCGGCGTTATTTTTCTTAAAGATGAATTTTTATTTTTTAAAGGCTCTGTTTGATTTTTTTGTTCTGCCTTACTTTTGTTCTTGCTGATATCTTCTTTATAAGAATTTTCTTCTGATTTTTTTTCATGAGGAATTTCTTTTTCTGAATATTTTATTTTCTTTTTAAATTTTACTTGCCCGGATTTTAAAGTTTCATTTAAAAGATCCCCGAGCTTGTCATACATTGTCTCCATCTTTTTTTTCCTCGTCTTCGCCCCACTCTGAAAGTTTTCGCTGCAATGTTTTTCTTCCGATTCCAAGAATATCCGCAGTTTTGCTTTTGTTGTTTTTGTTTGATGCTAAATTTTGTTGAATGATTATTTTTTCAGCTTCATCTAAAGTTATTCCAAATGGAATTTCAATGCTGTTTTCCTGTGAACTTTTTGCTACAGCTGGTGGAAGATCTTCAATATCAATTTCATTTCCTGAACTCATTACAACTGCGCTTTCAACACAATTGCGAAGTTCTCTTATATTTCCCGGCCAATCATATTTCATAATTGCGGCTTTCGCCTTTCCTGAAAATCCTTTTACTTTTTTTCCATTTTCTTTGTTGAACTCTTCCAAGAATGCTGAAATCAAAAGCGGTAAGTCACTTTTTCGTTCCCGGAGCGGCGGAACATGAATGTGAATTACATTTAGGCGGTAATATAAATCTTCTCGGAATCTTCCAGCTTTTATTTCTTCCTCAAGATTTTTATTTGTTGCTGCGATTACACGGACATCGACTTCTATAGTCTGCTCTCCGCCGACACGTTCAAATTTTTTTTCAGCAAGAACTCTAAGAATTTTTATCTGAACATTCTGATTTATTTCCCCGATTTCATCAAGAAAAATTGTGCTTCCGTGGGCAAGTTCAAATCTGCCTTTTTGCAAATGGTCAGCTCCAGTAAAAGCTCCTTTTTCATGTCCGAAAAGCTCACTTTCCAAAAGAGTTTCACTTAGAGCCGCGCAATGAACATTTATCATAGTCTTATCGTGCCGTCCAGATAAAGCGTGAATAGCTCGGGCAACAACTTCTTTTCCAACTCCGCTTTCACCAGTGATAAGAACACTCGCCTTAGATGCAGCGGCTTTTTTTATTGTTTCCTGAATTTTTTGCATTACGGCGGAAGAACCTATCATTTCTTTTAATGCAGAATTTTCAGCAACTTCTTTTTTTAACTCCTGATGCTCAATTTTGATTTGCCTGCTTTCCAGCGCGCGTTTTACAATCATTCCAAGTTGATCAAGGTTCAACGGTTTTGTAAGAAAATCGTAAGCGCCATGTCTCATTGCTTCTACTGCGGAATCAATGCTTCCGTGGCCAGTAAGAATAATGACTGGAATTCCTGGAGTTTCTGTTGCAACATGATTTAAAACTTCTTCACCTGAAATTCCTGGCATTCTTAAATCTGTAATTACTAAATCTATGTCGCCTTTGGAAATTAGTTCAAGTCCTTCTTTTCCAGAAGCTGCAGTTTTTACATTGTAATCTTCAAGCTCAAAATTAGCCGCAAGTCCTTCCCGGATATTTTTTTCATCATCTATAATTAAAATTGTAAATTTCAATTTTTCCTCCTAAAAAAAGAATCAATTAAAACCAATAAATATTTTATCTTAAAGCAAGCGTTAGGTTATAAATTACTCTTCAAGAAGCATAGTTTCTTTTTGTGGCACAGGAATTTGCACAGTAAAAACAGTGCCTTCATTCAGTTCTGAATTTACAGTTATTTCACCTCTAAACTCTTTTACAATTTTATAAACCGTTGTAAGTCCAAGTCCAGTTCCGTCTGCTTTTGTTGTGTAGTAAGGCTCAAAAATTCTTGAGCAAGTCGCTTCGTCCATTCCGCAGCCGTTATCTGCAATTGTGAGTATATAATGATCATTTTTTATAAAAGAATTTACAGCGAGCTTTCCGTTGTTTTTTTTGCTAGAAAGAATTGCAGCTTTTGCATTTTGCACAATGTTTATAAAAATTTCTCTGAAAAGTTTTTCATCAATTAAAAGCCTGTTTCCTTCTCCTTGCAAATTTACAGAAATTTCTATTCCGCAGTTTTCGAATTCAGGCATGAAAAAATTTATTGATTTTTCTATTATTGAGTCAGGCTCAGAAAGAGTCATGTTTACTTTTAAAGGCCGCACTGCAAACAAAAAATCCATTACGATTTTATTCAAGTTTTCGATTTCTTCATTCACGACGGAAAGATATTTTTCCATGAATTTTTCATCAGGAAGCTGACCGTCGCCTTCCCTGCATTTTTTTATTGATTTTTGCAAAAGCTGAATATGAATGCTTATTGCGCCAAGCGGATTTTTTATTTCATGTGCAACTGATGCGGCAAGATTTGTCAGGCTCTTTAAACTTTCCATTCTGTGCATCAAAATTTCCTGCTGGCGTTTTGCAGTTATGTCTTCAATAAAAATAATTGTTCCTGCGATTTTTCCATCACGCACAAGAGGCAAAATTGAAACAACGATGAACCTTGCTTTATCATCCGCGGAAACTATAGAAAATTCTTCACTTGTATTTGTGTTTTGTTCCTGCGCGCAAAAGGAAATAAAACTTGAAACTTCCTCATCCGCTATAAGATTCCAAACAGGTTCTGATTTTATTTGATGAAGATGAAAAAAATGAAGATAACGTTTTGCAGATTTGTTTATTTTTGTTATGCACCAATTTTTATCAACGATTACAAGTCCTGAAGGAATACTTTGAATTATTGAATCATATATTTCATTTTCTTCACGGACTGTATTCAAAAGACGTTCAAGCTGTTCATCAGAAAGCTTTGTGATTTTTTCAGATGCCTTTTCAACGAAATCTGTCATTTAAATTTTCCTCAAAAAATCAAGCTAATTTTTTTAGAATGCCGTCATTCATGTAATTTATATGCATTAAATTTCTTGCAAGCTCTTCAAGGCAGGCTGATGGATTCTGATTAAAAATTTCAACATTATTTAATGAAGTTCTAAGCAGTTTTAAAATCATAAAAGAAACTTCTGAACCTGCAGCAGAGGATTTTAATTTCTCTTGAGATTCAATAATTCCGCATATAAAAATTTCAAAAAGAATTCTTGGTTCAAATGAAGCGCAAGTTGAAATTATTTTTGGAATATCAGGAACGTGTCCTTGAGCCACGCTATTGAAAAAGTCAGCTGCGCAAGATTTTACAAGCTCAGGCTTTACTGTTAAAAATGACTGCAAGAATTCCGTTATGCTACAAAATTCTTTTTCATTATTGAAAACAGGCTCATAGTGAAAAATTCTATTTATGACATTTTTCTGCTGTTCTGGCGAGCGTTCAAAAAAATTGTAAGTGCGGACTCTTGAAAGAATTGTCGGAAGCATTGCGCCTCGTTTTGTAGTTGTAAGTATAAATACTACATCTTCTGGAGGCTCTTCAAGAATTTTAAGCAAAGCATTCCTTGCGCTGTCTGCCATTAAATCTGCATTTTCAATAACCAGAACTTTTCTTCCATTGCTCGAGCTTAAGTGCGCCCAGGAAGAAAAATTCCTTATCTGCAAAACAGGAAGTGAACTGTATAAAAAACTGTTTTCAAGTTTTGTGCAATCTTTTTCAATTGAGTCTAAAATTTTTTTTAACTCTTCGTCATCTGGAAGAATTCTTCCTGGCTGAATTTTTTCAAGTCCCTCTTCTATATTTTGTAAAAGTGGAGAAAATTTTTGAAGCTTGTCATCTCCGTCCCAAAGCACAGAATTGAACTTTGAAATAAGTTTTCTTACTGCGCGTAAATAAAGATACCTTGAAGCCTCAAGATGTTTTGTGTTTTGAATATTTTGACTTATTAAAGTTTTTTTCGCTGCAGCAATTTCCAACGTTCGGTTTCCAGCACCGCAAATAAGAAGATTTTGACTTACCATAGCTTTGTGTTGCCGGCAGTTTGAACAAGTGCAATTCCATTCGCCAGAATTTGCGCATGAAAGAACTCTTGCAGTTTCCAAAGCACAGGAAAGTTTTCCAGAAGATGAAGGTCCTGAAAACAGGATTGAATTTGGAAAGCGTTTTTTTTCAATGTCTTCTTGCAATAATTTTGTCGCGCTTTGGTTCAAAATATTTTCAAACATTTTTAATTTCCTTGGATTTGTTCAAGTGGAATGGCAAGCGGAACTGATGAATTTTTTTCAACTGCTTTTGTAAGGCTTTCAAGCGGAATTGAAATAACTGGACTTAGCACTCTTGAAAAAAAACTTCCATCGAGAATTGAATCAACCTTAAACCAAGGCTGAGCTTTCATTAAAATTAAAACAACTCCAACAATTGCAAGTCCTTCCAAAAATCCAAAAACAAAGCCTAAAAATCTATCCAGATCTTTGAAAATTTCACCGCCAAAAATATTTTTTATTGCAGTCTGAAGAATTTTCATAACTATAAATGCAATTATAAAAATCAGCAAAAAAGAAAGCACAACAGAAACTAAATGAATTTTCAAATGCTTTTCAATTGGAGAAACCAGCCGTCCGTAAAAAAGAATTGCAACCCAAATACTTACAACTGGAGCTGCTTTTCCGAACACTTCATTTAAAAATCCGTTTATTGCCCCAATAATTGCAAACGTCAAAATAACAAGCAAAAAAACAATATCGATTGCGGGAAACATCATATTTTTATCTGCTCCAAAATCAGATTTGCTATAATTTCAGAAGGCTTTTTTTCTTTGCAAATGGACTTGCAGCTTTCAGCAAATTTATTTCTAGTTTCTGAATTTTTCATTTCAGATAATGCATCAAGAAGATTTTCTTTTGTAGCATCTTTTCCTGTTAAAGCAATGGCAGCACCTTTGTTTGCAAAATATTCTGCATTGTCAACTTGATCGCCTCTTGTTCCTGCACCGCACAAAGGAATTAAAATCATCGGCTTTGAACAAACGGCGCATTCCCATAAAGAATTTGCTCCAGCTCTGGAAATTATTATATCCGCGGATTGAATTACAGAAACCATTTCATTAAAAATAAATTCGTAAGGCTTGTAGTTGTCATCGCCGGAAGCCATAATGTCAGGATTTTCCTGCGCAAATTTTTTCCCAGTTTGATGAACAACTATGAAATCTTTTTTAAGTTCATCAAGGCATTCAATCACAAGATTATTTATCTGGTTTGCGCCAAGGCTTCCGCCTAAAATTAAAAGAATATTTTTTTTGCAGTCATTATCTATGCCAAGGAATTTTTTTCCAACTTCTGAACTGTCATTGTAAAATGCCGGACGAACTGGATTTCCTGTAGCAATGCATTTTTCTTTTTGGAAATCTTTAAAATACTTTTTTGTTTCCTCATAGGAAATTAAAATTTTAGAAGCATTTTTACTGTTTATTCGTGTTGCAAGTCCCGGAGTAAAATCGCACTCGTGAGTAAAATACGGAATCTTTAAAAGAGCAGCGGCGGCGCACGGAGGTACACTTACAAATCCGCCTTTTGAAAAAAGAAAATCCGGCCTTATTTTTTTTAGAATAAAAAATGATTTTATAAATCCTGCGAATATTTTAAAAAAGTCTGTGAAATTTTTCAGCGAAAAATAACGCCTAAGTTTTCCACATGGGATTCCATGAAAACAAGAAATGCTTCCGCCTAATGACAAAAGATTTTTTTCAATTATTGCAGAATCCATTCCCTTGGAATTTCCAATCCAGTGAATTTCTATTTCAGTTGATTCATTGGAAAACTTTTTCAGTTCATCAGCAATGGCAATTCCCGGGTATATGTGTCCGCCAGTTCCGCCGCCTGCAAAAGCGATTACAATTTTTTTCTTAGACATTTTTTATTTTTTTTCCATCAGTTTTATAAGCTCTTCATTTTTGAAAAGCGACGCATATCCACGTGCGCTCATCCCCATGCTGTCCTTTATGTCTGGATCTGCGCCGGAATCCAAAAGCAGTTTTACAATTTTTGAATTTCCGTTTCCAACTGCAAGCACAAGAATAGACTGCCCGTCTGAACTCATTGTGCTCAAGTCTGCGCCATGATCTATAAGAAGTTTTGCAATTTCGTAGTTTTTCCGCCAGACAGCATCCATCACAGGAGAATATCCTCTGTCTTCGGAAACTTCATTTATGTCCGCGCCTTTTTCAAGTAGAAGCTCAAGCATTTCCTTGTTGTCATTTCTTGTTGCGACACACAAAAGCGGAACTCCTTGCAATGTTTTTGAATTCACGTCTATTCCAGAATTCAAAATTGATTTGCAAATTTCAGTTTTTTCTTTTTCAAGATAAAATTCAAAACTGTCCGCGTTGCATGTAATTCCTTGCTCCAAAAGTGAATTTCTATTTGCGCGTTTTAAACTATCTGATTTTATTTCATCGATATTTTTTTCAAGCCACTTAAAAAGCTCGTTTTCAGAATAAAAATTTTTTAAAGATGATTTTTCATTTTCAGAAGGAAATAACTCGCTGTATTTTTTTTCTTCATCTAAAGCAAGAACTGGTATTTTTTTTCCATAGCAAAAGCCAAATGCACAAGATAAAATCAGTTTAGAATTTTCAGAATTAGAAAAAAACAAAAAACCGTCAAAAATTGAAATTTTCTCAAAAATGTCTTTTAAATTTTTTTCATATTGATTTAAAACAATTTTTTCAGAATCGCATTTATTTGAAGTAAAAAAAATTTCAGCTCGGTTTGCATTTTCATCCTGAGCCGCCTGAGCAACAATCAACCATTTCATTCTTAAATTATAGCTTAGCTTTGTTCAAAAGTCTATTGCCCCTAAAATTTCGTTTTGAAAAAAATAATTTTCTCTCTTGACAAAAAAGCGCATCGGATATATGTTTCTACTAACAGAAACAAAATAAACAGGAGCTTTTTATGAACGAAAACGAAAATCTTGGTGAAAAACGTGTTCTTGAAACTTCAGAGAAAAAAGGACTTCAAATCCGCGACTTGATTCTTGTTGCAGTTTTGCTTGCGGCCGGAGCGGTTCTAAAATTTTTTGTAGGCTCGCTCATCAATATCGGCGGAATGAAACCAAACTTCATTATTGCAATGTACTGCATGGCGATTGCATTGATTAACGCGAATGTAGCAGCGGCGGCGGTAATTGGAATTCTTGCAGGCGCAATCTGCCAGTTTTTTCCGGGAACTCCATACTTGAACTTTGCAAGCGAATTTGCGGGCGCAATCGTGATGTCGCTTCTGATAAAAATTCCGCTTCCTAAGCTTGGAAAAATCGATTTCAAACCGGCAGTTGCAACTTTGTTCAGCACATTTGTGAGCGGCGGACTTTACACAGTTCTGCTGATTTTTGCTCTCCGCGCAGACAAGGCGACACTTGCGGCTTACATTCCGATTGTTCTTTGCACAGCCTGCATTAACGCGGTTCTTGTCCAGCTGCTTTATATTCCGCTGAAAATGACTTTGAAATAATCTAAAAAAAATCGGTGGCAAAATGATAAGCATAGAAAATTTAAGCTTTGCGTATAGCGGAAGTTCAGTTCCTGCGTTGAAAAACATTTCAATGGAAATTCAGGACGGCGATTTTGTCGGAATAATCGGAGCGTCTGGAGCCGGAAAAACAACACTCAGCTGCGCGATAAACGGAATCATTCCGCACCACTACAAAGGCGAATATTACGGAAAAGTCTGCGTAAACGGAAAAGATGTTTTTGAAAACGATCCGTGCAGCATTGCGCTTGAAGTCGGAAGCGTTTTTCAGGACATCGACAGCCAGATGACTTGCTCTGTTGTTGAAGATGAAATTCTTTTCGGACTTGAAAATTTTGGAATCCCAAAAGACGAAATCGAAAGCCGGCTTGAGTGGGCGTTAAAAGAAACCGGAATTGAAAATCTCCGCAGCCGGGAAATTTCTGGACTAAGCGGCGGACAAAAACAGAAAACCGCAGTTGCCGCAATTCTCGCGCTGAAGCCTAAAATTCTTGTGCTTGACGAGCCAACCGGCGAGCTTGACCCGGTATCCAGCAGAAACATTTTCAGAATTCTAAAAGACCTGAACGAATCTTACGGAATGACAATTATTGTAATAGAACAAAAAATCATGTTGCTTTGTGAATTTGCCAAAAAACTTGCCGTAATTGACAAAGGCTCATTAAAGTCTTTCGGGAATATCCGCGATGTTCTAAAAAATTCCAGCGAGCTTTCTTTGCTTGGCGTAAATTATCCGCGCGCAGTTGATTTTTACAAAAGCCTTCTTTCACGCAAAATGATAACGCCAAAAAAAGAAATTTGCATCGACACAAAAGAAGCCGTTTCGCTTGCAGGAGGACTTTTATGATTGAATGCGATTCAGTCCGATTTGGCTACGGAAAAACAAAAGACGCTGAGCTTATCCACGGAATTTCACTTTCAATAAAAGACGGAGAATTTGTCGCGCTCACAGGAGAAAATGGAGCTGGAAAATCAACATTCAGCAAACTTCTTGCAGGAATTTTAAAGCCTTCCGACGGAAAAATCAGCGTAAACGGAATTGACACAAAAAAAGCGAAAAACAGCGTTCTTGCAAAAAACACAGGCTTCCTTTTTCAGAATCCTGACCGCCAGCTTTGTACTTACACAGTCCGGGACGAAATTGCATTCGGGCAGAAAGCTTTGAAAACTGGAACGGAAGAAGAAATTTCTAAACGCACAGAAAAAATTATCGAGCGTTTTGGATTCAATCCGGATGAAGCGCCATTTTCACTTAGCCGAGGACAAAGGCAGCGGCTTGCATTGGCTTCAATTATCGCAGTCGAACCGAAAGTCATGATTCTTGACGAGCCGACAACCGGGCTTGACTACAAGGAATGCATGGAAATCATGAGCGCAGTAAAAGAACTGAACAAAAACGGAACAACGGTAATCATGGTTTGCCACGACATGGAGCTTGTTCTTGACTTTGCACAGCGGATGATTGTTCTTGCGAATGGAAAAATCGAGGCGGACGGAAAAACTCTTGAAATAATGCGCAGCAAAGAAATCTTGCAGAAAGCGAGCCTTCTTCCTCCGCAGATTATTCAGATTGCGCTTGAACTTGAAGAAAAATTTCCGGGCAGATTCAACTTTGAAAACGTCCGCACAGCAGATGAACTTGCCGCAAAAATTCAGGAGGCGATAAAATGAAAGGACTTGTCGATTACGTTCCGGGAACTTCTGTTTTCCACAAAATGAATCCGGTTTCAAAGCTGATTTTTTCAATGGCGGTTTGCGCGTCGTGCTTTATTTCTTCGTCCGTTGAAATTCTAATTCTGCTTCTTGCCGTTGACATAGCGACTGGAATTATCTGCGGAATTTCAGCAAGGACATTCAGGCTTTTGAAAGGACTTGTTAAAATTTCGGTTTTCCTTTTTATTCTTCAGATTTTGATAATAAGAAGCGGCAATGTTGTTTACCAGATTTCGTTTTTGAAAATAACAGACGCCGGGCTTGCAACATCGCTGAATCTTGTGCTTAAACTTTGCGGCGCAACTCTTCCGCTTGCCCTGATGCTTTCTGTCACGAAACTTGCCGACCTTTCAAACGCGCTTGTTGAAAAACTTCACGTTCCGTACAAATACGCATTTACATTGACAACGGCAATCCGTTTTATTCCGGTTTTTGCGCAGGAAATGGAAGGAATTCAGGAAGCCCAGACTTCACGCGGAATCCAGCTGGACACAAAAAATCCGCTGAAAAAACTTGCGCTGATTTTGCCTTTGTGCGCTCCCCTTTTGGTTTCTTCAGTGCGAAAAACAAGCGGAACTGCAATTGCGGCTGACTTGCGCGGATTCAAACTGCGAACATCCGGCTGCTGCCTAAAAAAATATCCATATAAAGCGCAGGACTTTGCGTGCTTTGCCGTGTCATTTTTACTGATTGCAGTGAGTATCTTGGGAAACTTTATAAAATGAATTTTTTTTTAGAAATTTTGTAGTTTCTGCTTGACCAACAAAAGTAATTCAGATATATTCTATTTCGTTGATTGCATGGTGCCTGTAGTTCAGGGGTAGAGCGCCAGATTGTGGATCTGGTTGTCGTGGGTTCAAATCCCACCAGGCACCCGGATTCCAACGTGGAGCCGTGCAGCAGGACGCGTTCGTAGCTCAACTGGATAGAGCAGTGGACTTCGAATCCGAAGGTTGCACGTTCGAGCCGTGTCGGACGCATAAAATCGGGCGATTAGCTCAGCTGGTAGAGCAACAGACTCTTAATCTGTGGGTCGGGAGTTCGATCCTCCCATCGCTCAAAGGATTTTGAAACACTCTGTGTAGGTCAAAAAATTCACGCGAGAGTGGTGAAATTGGCAGACACGCTAGACTTAGGATCTAGTGCCCTAGGCGTGAGGGTTCAAGTCCCTCCTTTCGCATATTTTTAATCTTCTTTTTAGTTGAAAAGAAATTAATACAAAACGCAGAGGTTTTGCGGAAATGGCTCAATGGTAGAGCGCGACCTTGCCAAGGTCGATGTTGCGGGTTCGATTCCCGTTTTCCGCTCTTACATTATTAAAAGCAGTGCTGTATTCAGTTGCTGCGACGCAATTTGCGGAAATGGCTCAATGGTAGAGCGCGACCTTGCCAAGGTCGATGTTGCGGGTTCGATTCCCGTTTTCCGCTCGACGACGAAGCGATTTGGATTTTTTCTGAATCGCTTTTTTATTTAGGGCTTATAAATCCCTAAAAACGGCTGTGTCAAGGATTAAAATGAAGCGTGCCTTGACCCGGTGTATTTTATAATCGAGAGGTTCCCACGTGAAGGTAACAAAGGAAATTTCCAAACTTGAAAATTCAGCAGTAAAACTCACTGCCACAATTGCAAAAGAAGATGTTGTTTCTGGATACAACAAAAACATTTCTAAATACGCAAAAAATGTTCAGCTTCCAGGATTCCGCAAAGGTCATGTTCCTGTAAAAGTTCTTGAACAAAAGTATGGAGATTCCCTAAAGCAGGAAGTTCTCGCAGATCTTATCGATGAATCTTTAAACCAGATTTTCGCAGAGGAAGAATCAAAAGACATCCGTCCTCTGCCCTACACTCAGCCACGTCTTGACGGCGACAAGCTTCCAGAATTCAGCACAGACAAAGATTTGACTTTTTCTGTTGTTTATGACGTTTTCCCTTCTGTTGAAGTAAAAGATTTTTCAAAAATTGAAGTAAAAGAGCCTCAGGTTGAAATTGGCGAAAAAGAGCTCAATGAAGAATTGAAAGCTATTCAGGAAAGAAACGCTGTTGTAATCGATAAAAAAGAAGGCGAGCCTGTTGAAAAAGACAATATTGTTACAATCGACTACAAAGAGCTTGATGATTCTGGAGCTGCAATTCAAGGAAGTGAGCGCGAGGGCTTTGTTTTCACTGTTGGAACAGCTGAGAATATCTACAAGATTGATGACGAAATCATTGGCATGAAAAAGGATGAGACAAAGGAAATCTCTAAGACTTATGATGCTAAAGATGAAAATAAAGATCTTGCCGGAAAAACAAAGAAAATCAGCGTAACTGTAAAAGCTATAAAACTCCGCAATCTTCCAGCTCTTGACGATGAGCTTGCGCAGGATGTAAGCGAAAAATACAAGACACTTGATGATCTTAAAAAAGATATTTCTAAAGGTCTTGAAAGCGCAAAAAATAGAAAAATTGCAGAACTCAAATCTCAGAGTCTTCTTGAGCAGCTTGTAGAAAAAAATCCGATTGTACTTCCAAAGTCAATGGTTCAGGCAGAAATGGAAAGCCGCTGGAGAATGATGGCGCAGCAGTTCCAGACAACACCAGAGCAGCTTGAAAAAATGATTTCAGCTTCTGGACAGTCAAAAGAAAATATGCTCACACAGTGGACTGGAGATGCTGAAAAAATGCTCAAAAGCCGCCTGATTGTTGATGCTCTTATCCGTGAGAAAAATATTGCGGTTACTCCAGAAGAAGTTGAAGCAGAATTCGCAAAAATTGCAGATGAATCAGGCTCATCTCTTGATGAAGTAAAAGAGCACTACAAAGATGCACGTGCAAAAGAATATATTATTGATGAAATAAAAGAAAACAAGCTTTACGATGAGCTTTACAAACAGGTGAAAGTTTCAAAAGGTGACAAAGTTGACTTTGCGGATCTTTTTAAAAACAATCGCTAGTTTATAAAATTTCTGACGATAAGAAAAAAACGGAGTGTTGCCCATTCCGTTTTTTTTGTTTACACTATTCATCAGAGGAAAATTTAATGAATGAATTTATGAATACTCTTGTTCCGACTGTCATTGAAAGAAGCGGAAACGGAGAGCGTGCCTATGACTTGTATTCAAGGCTTTTAAAGGACAGAATAATTTTTGTGGATGGAGAAATCCGCGATGAAACAGCAGATTTGATTGTGGCGCAAATTCTCTACCTAGAAAGCGAAAATCCAGAAAAAGACATAAGCATGTATATAAACAGCCCTGGTGGTTCAGTTACAGCAGGGCTTGCAATTTACGATACTATGCAATATGTAAGATGCGACATTCAGACTATTTGCATGGGACAGGCAGCAAGCATGGGTGCAATTATTCTTGCTGGTGGAACAATCGGAAAAAGATATGCGCTTCCTTCTAGCCGTGTAATGATTCATCAGCCTTGGGGCGGAACTCAAGGACAGGAAAGCGACATTGCGATTCAGGCAAAGGAAATCGGACGCTTAAAAAAACTTAGCATAAAGTATCTTTCCATGCAAACAGGGAAAAAAGAAGAAGAAATCGCAGCTGATATGGAGCGTGATTTTTATATGCCAGCAGAAGATGCAAAAAATTACGGCATAATTGACCATATAATGAACAGCGCGAAAAAAGGAGTTCAATAATGGCCAGATTAGGCAGAAACAATCAGCCGGTATGCGCATTTTGCGGTCGTCCTGCTGATGAACATAGAAGAGTTGTAAGTTCTCCAGATGACATGATTTATATCTGCGAACATTGTGTAGCAACTTGCCAGACAATTTTAAACAATGAAGCCCACACAATAGCTCCAATCGACATGAGCGCAATTCCTTCTCCAAAGGAATTTAAAACATACCTTGATCAGTATGTTATTGGTCAGGATTATGCGAAAAAAGTTCTTTCAGTTGCAGTATACAATCATTACAAGCAGCTTTCGATTTCAAGAGAACAGCAACTTACAATGGATGTGAAAATTGAAAAATCGAACATTCTTCTTTTAGGGCCAACTGGCTCGGGAAAAACACTTCTTGCAAAAACACTTGCGCAGAAACTGAATGTTCCATTTGCAATTGCGGATGCCACTACCCTTACTGAAGCCGGATACGTTGGCGAAGACGTTGAAAATGTTCTTTTAAAGCTCATAAATGCGGCGGATGGAGATATTGCAGCAGCGGAACGCGGAATCATTTTTATTGACGAAATCGATAAAATCGGAAGGAAAAGTGAAAACACTTCAATTACACGCGATGTTTCTGGTGAAGGTGTTCAGCAGGCGCTTTTAAAGATTCTTGAAGGAACACATGCTTCAGTTCCTCCTCAGGGCGGCAGAAAACACCCGAATCAGGAAATGATTGATATTGATACCACAAATATTCTGTTTATTTGCGGCGGAGCTTTTGTTGGACTTGACAAGATAATCGAGCAGCGTCTTTCAACTGCTTCAATAGGATTCGGAGCGGAAGGCACTCACAGAACAAATGAAGAGCGAATGGAGCTTTTGAATCAGGTTACAAGCGATGACTTGGTAAAATTCGGTCTTATACCAGAACTTATCGGACGACTTCCAATGACTTGCGCCTTAAAGGAACTCAACAAGGAAGACTTAAAGAGAATTCTTGTAGAGCCAAAAAATGCAATAACAAAACAGTTTCAGGCTATTTTTGCGATAGACGATGTGGAGCTTTCTTTTGATGATGATGCGATTGATCAGATTGCAGAAATGGCAATAAGAAGCAAGACTGGAGCACGCGGACTAAGGGCAATTGTAGAGCACATTTTGCTTGACCTTATGTACGAAGTTCCGAGCGTAAAAGGCAAAAAGAAACTTGTAATCACAAAAGATATTGTAAATCAAAAAGAACTTCCAACTGCGGAATCCCTTTTGATTGAACAAAAAACAGCTTAAAAAATGAAAGGAGCTTTCAAATGCAACAGCTAAAGAAAGCTCCTTTTTTATTTTAAAACGCTTCTTATTATTTCCAAAGTTTCAAGCACACATTTTTCCCAAGAAAATCTTTTTGACCAGACAAGAGCACTTTCTGATATTTTTTTTCTAAAAACTTCGTCTGTTGTTATTTTTTCTATGCATGAAGCAAATTCTTCTATATTATCACTATCAAAGAAAAGCGCATTGTTCCCAGCAACTTCCGGAAGAGCGCCGGCTTTTGCACAGGCAACAGGAATTCCAGTTGCCATAGCTTCAAGAACAGGAAGCCCCGCCCCTTCATTCACAGAAGGAAAAACACAGGCTTCAGAATTTCTATATAACTCAGGAAAACTTTCATGCGGAAAATATCCGGTTATAAAAATATCGCTCGCCGCAGAAGATTCAAATGCCGCCTTGTGAACTTCATCGCTGTAAGGTCCGTCGCTTCCGGCAATTACAAGTCTATGCGGCAAATTTGTTTTTTCCTTAAACAGCGAAAATGCTTTTATGAGCTCAATGTGCTTTTTTTCAGGACTTTGCATACGGCTTGCATAAATTATATAGGGCTTTTTTATTGCGAACGGCTTTATATCAGCAATTTCATTTTCAATTCCAAGAGAGTCAATCGGAAAAAAAATGCTGTGGTCGATTCCGTTGTGGACAATTTCTATGCGCCTGCATTTCAGTCCTAAACGCTCAAGATTTTTCTTTACGAACATGCTCGGAACAATTATGCAGTCAACATTTGAAAGTCCGGTTTTTATGTGCTTTTGCGCAAGCCAGTTTTCGTTTTTAAAAATATTTCCAGGAATGTCATTTATTATTGCAATGCCGGGAACTTTAAATTTTGAAGGAATAAGTCTAGCTCCAGCCGGAAAAACAGCCGCATTGTATCCAGTTTTTTTTATAAATCGATTTGCAGACAAATAATGCCAAAGACGAATTGCTCCAGGAGTCGGTTTTATTCCAATGCTAGAAAAAGGAACGTCGCGCTTTGCGTTATAAGTGTATCTGTCGATTTCTTCCCCGAACAGTTCAAAGTTGAATTCATTTTCAGCAGGAAGATTATTTATAAAAGACATAAGGTATGAGCCGAGCCCGGATTTACCGTGGTCGCAACCAAACGTATCAATTCCAATTTTCATATTTGCATAGTATATCACAAAACTTTAAAAATATGCTATATTTTGTTTATGAACAAATTTTTAGAACTAAAAGTTGACGAGTCAATTGTCGCAAAGCTTGAAGAAATCGGCATAAAAGAACCTACCGAGGTGCAGAAAAAAATAATTCCGCTTATTTCAGAAGGAAAAAATATAATGTTCCAAAGCGAAACTGGAACTGGAAAAACGTTTGCGTATTTGCTGCCGCTGCTGAGCCGTTTGAATTCCACAGAAAAAAGAATGGCGCGTCTTATGATTGCTTCCCCGACTTACGAACTTGCTTCCCAAATAAAAGTTCAAGTGCAGAAAATCAGCGGAATAAAATGCGCCTTGCTTATTGGCGGAGCACCAATTTCACGTCAAATCGAACTTTTAAAGGAAAAGCCAGAAATTGTAATTGGAGGGCCAGCGCGACTTCTTGAGCTGATTCATTTAAAAAAACTCAAGGCTGACGGAATTGAAACTCTTGTTCTTGACGAGGCTGACCGTCTTTTAAGTCCTGAACTTAGGGACAGCACAAAAGATCTTATGGAGCGTCTCCCAAAATCAGTTCAGCTTATAGGAAATTCCGCCACTGTAAGCAAATACACACGAGAAATTCTTCAGAAAGCAAGAAACGGAATTTTAAATGATGAAAAAGAAAATGCGATTCTTTTTGTTGCGCTTCCTATGGAAAATGTTCTTAGAAAGCAAATTTCGCATTGGGCAATTTTTGCAGAAAGAAGAGACAAAATCGACACGCTGAGAAGTTTTATAAATGCGGAAAAACCAAAAAAGCTTCTTGTTTTCACTTCAAAATCTGATCAAATTGAAAACATTGCTTCAAAACTAAGGTTTAAAAAAATCGACTGCGAAACTTTGTGCGGAAAAACGAACAAGGTTGACAGAAAATCGGCAATCGACAGATTCAGAAGCGGAAAAGCCAAAATTCTCATTACAACAGATCTTGCTTCTAGAGGACTTGACATAGAAGGCATAACTCATGTTGTTCAGATGGATTTGCCTGAAAAAGAAGATTTTTTTATTCACCGTGCAGGAAGAACTGCAAGAGCCGGAGCAACTGGAATAAACTGTGTAATCGGAGATGCCTGGGAAATGGAAAACTATGCCCGACTCGAGAAAAAACTGAAAATAAAAGTTTTTCCAAAAATGCTTTATAAAGGCAATGTTGTTGATCCAAATTCCTTTAATACTTGAGGCTCAAAGGCCATTTTGCTATAATAGAAAAACATTTTAAATTAAGGAACTTCCTGTGTTTTTAAAAAGTCTTGAAATATTCGGTTTTAAGTCATTTGCCGATCGAACTCATATAAATTTTGCTGACGGAATTACTGCCCTGCTTGGTCCTAATGGCTGCGGAAAAAGCAATGTTGTTGATGCAATAAAATGGGTTCTTGCAGAAAACCGCTCAAAAAATCTTCGCGCCGAATCAATGGAAGACGTAATTTTCAACGGAACAGAAACTCGTCCGGCACTTTCTATGGCGGAAGTTACACTGACAATTGCAAACGAAAACGGGCTTCTTCCTCTTGAAGATTCTGAAATCGCAATAAAACGCAGACTTTACCGCAACGGTGAAAACGAATATTTTATAAATTCAAATCAAGTTGGTGCTTCTTCAATCCGCAAGCTTTTTATGGACACTGGAGTTGGAAAAGCAGCCTATTCTGTCATGGAGCAGGGAAAAATCGACCAGATTCTTTCAAGCAAGCCGGAAGACAGACGTTATCTTTTTGAGGAAGCCGCAGGAATCAGCCGTTCAAAGGCAGAAGTTGCAGACGCAGAACGTGAGCTCGAAAAAACAAGGGCGAATTTGGCTCAAATTGATATTGGACTTGCGGAAACAAAACGTAGCTACGAAACTTTAAAAGTTCAGGCTGAAAAAACTGCAAAATACAGAAAACTTCAAGATGAAAAATTTGAATGCGAGCTTGACATTCAGCTTTTAAAGCTCAAGGATTTTACGCAGAACAAGGCGCGCCATGAGCAGAACAGAAAAGAAGCTGAAGAAAAAAGAAATTCCGCGGCAAATGAAATTGAAGAAATTTTAAATACGCTTCAAGTCAACACGGACAAAGTAAAAGAGCTTCAGGAACAAGTAAACACAAAACAGCAGCTTGTCATAAAAATCAGCGCAGAGCAAACCGGAAAAAAAGCTATGGCTCGGCAGCTTCACGAACATCAAAGCTTGATGAAAGAAAAAATCGGGCAAATTGAAAACCGCATAAAAAACATTGAAGAGCGCATTGATGAATATAATGAAGAAATTGACAGCCAAAATGCGGAGCTTCACGAAAAACACAAGCAGCTTTCGGATATAAATAAAAATGTTGAAAATTTTTCTGAAAATATCAGGCAGTCTTCAAGTCAGATTGAAGAAAATTTAAGGCTCATAAACACAAATTCCGGAAAAATCAACAACCTTGACTCAGAGCGCGTGGAGCTTCAAAAACAACTTACATCGATAACCGAAGATATTGTTACAGAACTTGACGCAAAATTAAAAGACGCAGGATATTCGAGCACTTCAAATAAAAAAGCAAAAGAAGCTCTTGATACAGCTCTTGAAAAAATAAAAATTTATGCGAACGGACGGGCAAATATTTTCAAGGACTTTTCATCTCTTCCTTCACATTCTGAAAAAGATTCTGCGCAAATGGGAACTGATGCGGTTGCGGCATTTACAGAAATTTTGCGGATGCTGGAAGAACTTTCGCAGTCGATTTCTGAATATACAAAAACAACACCGCAGTTTATTGACGATTTTCTTTCGCCGGAAGGAATTATCACAAAAAAACGCGGAATCGACTCTTCAATTCAACAGAATCTTGCTACAATCGATTCAATAAAAAATGAAAGTGCGGAACTCACTTCAAAAAACAATGCACTTAATAAAAAAATTGATGAATACAAAGACACTCTTTCAAAATTAAGAATAAACCAAGCACAGATGGCTCAGCAAATAACTTCATGCGAGCAGCAGATTTCAACTTTGCGAAAAACTTTGGCTTCCGAGGAAACTTCGCTTCGGGAACAGCAGGATGAGCTTTTTGAAGAAAACAAACGCAGGGAAGAAAACGAAGAGCAGCTTCAAGAAACTGAAGAATCAATTGCGGAACTAGAAGCTCAAGGACAAAAAATCACCTCTGAATTGAATGACTTGGATAAGCAGATTGCTGAATGCAACAGTCAGGTAAGCGGAAAACAAAGCGCACTTCAGAAAAAACAAGAGGAGCGGAATAAATATCAAAGTCAGCTTGAAAAATTCAGCGTTGGAATTGCGCAGTACGACACTGAAATCAGAAATGTTAAGCAAAATTTCCAGGAAAATTTTTCGCGCGACTTGATGGAATTTGAAGAGCGGATGTACACTATAACAACTCCAGTTCCAGCTTTAAAAGAAAAGTTAGCACAGGTAAAGCAAAAAATTCAGGAACTTGGAACTCCGAACTTAATGGCAATTGAGCAGTTTGCAGAAGAAAAGGAACGCTACGAACGTCAGCAGGCAAACTACAACGACACGCAAAAGACGTTGGAAAATCTTGTTCGCGTAAGTGAAGAAATTCGGACAAAATCTTCAGAAATGTTTTTGGACACATATAATAAGATTCGAAAAAATTTCCATAATATGTTCCGCAGACTTATGAACGGAGGAAGAGCCGAGCTTAGGCTTGTTGATCCGGCAAATGTTCTTTCAAGCGGAGTTGAAATTCTCGCCCAGCCGCCTGGAAAAAAACTTGTAAATATTTCACTTCTTTCAGGCGGTGAAAAAACGATGACAGCAGTAGCTCTTCTCTTTGCAACTTATCAAGTCCGCCCTAGCCCGTTTTGTCTTTTGGACGAAATTGATGCGGCTCTTGATGACAAAAACGTTGCAAGTTTTGTAAGCACATTGCGCGCATTCGGAAACATAAGCCAGTATATTGTAATTACTCACAACAGAAAAACTGTAATGGGCGCATCGACAATGCTCGGCGTTACAATGGAAGAATCTGGAATCACAAAAGTTCTGCAAGTCCGCCTTGACGAAGACACCATGAACGGAAACATTGTCTTTAACGACCAGTCAGATTTTGTGGAAGAAGATGTTCAGCCTGAAGAAGGAATTGTAATTCCTCCGCGTCCTCCTAGAAGAGAACATAATCCAGACGGAACATTAAAAACTGATGCAAAAAATGAAACAGAGGAAACCAGCAGCCAGCAATGAATTTCTTTGAAATTATAAAGGAAAATCTGCAAAATTTTCTCCGGGAAAACACAAAAATTACAGCGGGAATAACAATCTTGCTTGTTGCCCTTGCAGTTTTTGCTTTTGCATCGGGAATTTTTCAAGAGGAAAAAAAACAGGAAACTTTTGTTTTTCCAGAGCAAATTCCTTTTTCAGCTGTAGAAAATTTTTTTCCGCCAAAAGAAGATTCTCTCACTGAAGATTATTATTTTTCAAGAGAACAAAATTCCGTTTGGAGCAAGGATGAATTTGACAGATGGTTTTCTGTTCCTTCCAAGGAAAATGTTGAAGCTCTTGGAAAATCAAATGAAAAAATTGCAAATGAAATTTTAGGAGCAGCTCCGTGATAAAATTTTTTTTAGCTTTACTTTTTACATTTTTATTTTTTTCATGTGCCTCATCTCCAAAAGAAAATGCAAAAGCAGTTTTGCCTTCACAAACAGAAAATGCCGCTGAAGAAATTCAGCCACAGGAACATGAAACAGAAGAAACACAAGAATCAGCTTCTGAAGTTCCAAATGAAGAAATTCAGCCTGAAAAAAATTTACCAGATGAAAATCCGCCAGATGAAAATCAAGAAGAAATAAAGCTTGAACCGATTGAAGAAGATATTCAAGGGTATTACGAAAGTGACCCGGAGCCAGTTTTTCTTGAAAAGCAGGAAGTCATAGAGCCAATTGAAGAAACAGAAGAAATTCCGCTTGTTCCGCCGGAAGAAAAAATTCAAGAAGAAAAAACAGAGCTTGAAAAAGAAGAAAACGCATCGCAAGAAATTTCCGGCAATAAAAATGCAGAAGAAAAAATTCAAACAGAACAAACAGAATCTCCTGCTGAAGAAAAGCCTGAAGTTTTAGAAAATGAAAATGCAAAAACTGAAATTCAAAATACAGAAAATTCAGGAGAAATAATTTCGCAGCCAGAAATCCAAGTTGAGGAAGAAAACACCGAAGAAAATTCCGCAGATTCAAATTCACAAGAAGAAGAAACTGAACCAGAAAAGCCTCCTGTAATTCCATCGCGTTCGGTTTCAATAAAAAACAGCCAGTATCTGGATATTGTTTATCCTGGAAAAGGCTGGATTTATCTTGGCGAAGAAGACGGAAAAAATTTAATGCGCTACTTTGGAAGAAAAATCGGAGATAAAAATACTTCGTTCAGTTTGCGTTCCAGAGAAGAAGGAAAAACAATTCTTCATTTTTATAAAAATGATCAGCTCACTGGAGCTTTTATCGATGATTATTTGGAGGTTGAAATAAAAGGAAAAAATTATTCAGCTGAAAGAATTTTAGCGCCTGACTATTCTTCTATCGTTCCGCCAGCGCAAAAAAATGAAAAGCAAGAAAAAATTTCGAGTCCAGAAATTTCAAATCAGAAAAATGAAGACTCTGAAAGTTCGCCAAAAATTCCAGAAGAAAAACCAGTTGATGAAAAAAAATTTAAAAATGAAAATCCTTCAACACAAACTTTCAGTGAATTATCTTCCGGCAGTGAAGTTGCATCTTCGCAGGAAATTTCTTCGATAGAAAAAAACAATTCATCAGATTCTTCTGCTGATGAGCTTTTAAAAGCCGCACAGGAAAATTTCAATTCAAAAAAATACAAAGACTCGCTTGCTTGCCTTGAAAGTTTTTTTGAAAAAGCAGATTCAAGAATTGATGAAGGACTTTTTCTTCAGGCGCAAATTTTCGAATCAAATTCATCAGAAAGAAATATAAAAAGCGCGCTTGATAATTATGAAACAATTGTACGCCGTTATCCTCAAAGTTCGGTTTGGAAAAAAGCCAGCGAGCGGGTTACTTACTTAAAAAAATTTTATTTCAATATAAGATAATTTTCGGAGAAAAAAAATGAAAAAAAATTTGCTATTAGCAGTTTTTGTTCTTTTTGCATTTACTTCCTGCAATTTTAAAGCAGAAAAAAATGTGCCTAGAACAATTTCTGTAACAGGAAAAGGAACTGTAAAACTTGACAATGAAAAAGCTGTAATTTCACTTTCCGTTGTAACAAGAAGCTCAAGTGTTTTAGCAGCAACCGAAGACAATGCAAAAAAAATGGAAGCTGTAAGAAATTCGCTTGAAGCTCTTGGAATCGGAAAAGAAAATATTTCAACTTCATCATTTTATATTCAGCAGGAAACTTCATATTCAAATGGGAGGACAATCCTGGGGCAATACGTAGTTTCAAACAGCATAAATATTTTAATTTCTTCCATTGAAAAAACTGGACAGATAATAGACGGAGCTGTAAAGGCTGGCGCAAATCAGTTTGATTCACTTTCATTTTCCGCAGGAGAAACTTCAGAGGCAGAAAAACAGGCTAGAATTCTTGCGTTGCGTGATGCTGAACAAAAAGCAATTACTCTTGCAAGCACAAGCGGATGTTCTGTCGGAAAAATCATTTCAATAAAAGAACGTCAGGCAATCACAGAAAGCATATCGAACACAGTTTTATATGCGGCAAAAAAAGAAAACAGCTCTACTCCAGTTTCAGGAGGAAAAACTTCCGTTTCTGTAAATGTTGAAGTAGTTTACGAAATTCAGTAAACTGATTATATTTTATTTCATAGAGGCAAAAAATGTTGGACTACAGATTTATTAAAGACAATCTTGAGGCAGTAAAGAAAAATATCATAGACCGCAACATGGATCCTGCAAAAGCTGACGCAGATTTAGTAGTGAAACTTTTTGATGAACGCACAGCTCTTACAACAGAATTGCAGAATCTTCAGCAGAAAAGAAATGCAAACGCGGCGGCGATGAAGCAAAAACTCGATCCAGAAACAAGAGCAAAATATATTGAAGAAGGAAAAAGCATAAAGGACGCAGTTTCTTCTGCGGAAGCAAGACTTTCTGAGCTCGAAGTAAAGCTTGAAGAAGCCGGACGTCAGATTCCAAACATGGCAAATCCGGAAGTTCCAGTTGGAAAAGTTGATACAGAAAATCTTGAAGTAAAAAAAGTTGGTCAGCCAAGAAAATTCGACTTCAAGCCAAAAAGCCATGTAGAACTTGGCGAGTCATTGGATTTAATTGACTTTGAGCGCGGAACAAAAGTTTCAGGAGCAAAATTTTATTATCTTAAAAACGAAGCTGTTTTTCTTGAGCAGGCACTTATAATGTACGCTCTCAACATTTTGCGCAAACATGGATTTACAACATTTATAACTCCAGACATTGCACGCGAAGAAGTTCTAAAAGGAATTGGATTTAATCCGCGCGGAAACGAAAGCAATGTTTATGCAATTGAAGACGAAGGAACTTGCCTTGTTGCGACTGCGGAAATAACGCTTGGTGGCTATCATTCAGGAGAAATTCTAGACAAGTCAAAGCTTCCGCTTATGTATTGCGGACTTTCACATTGCTTTAGAAGAGAAGCAGGGGCTGCAGGTCAGTTCAGCAAAGGACTTTACAGAGTTCACCAATTTGATAAAGTTGAAATGTTTGTTTATTGTCTTCCAGAACAGAGTGATTCTCTTCACGAAAAACTCCGCTTAATTGAAGAAGAAATTTTCAGAGGACTTGGTCTTCCGTTCCGTGTTGTTGACACTTGTACTGGAGACTTGGGTGCGCCTGCTTACAGAAAGTGGGACTTGGAAGCATGGATGCCTGGACGTGCTGATGAAAATCATCCGGATGGAGATTACGGCGAAGTAACTTCAACTTCAAACTGCACAGACTATCAGGCACGCAGATTGAATGTAAAATACCACGATGATGATGGAAAAAATAAATACGTCCATATGCTTAACGGAACAGCCGTTGCAGTCGGAAGAGCAATGCTTGCAATTCTTGAAAATTACCAGAATGAAGACGGCTCTGTAACAATTCCAGAAGTTCTTGTTCCTTACTGCGGCTTCGACAAAATCGGACCAAAAACAGATGTAGCATCTCCAGTTTATAAAACAATCAAAAAATAAAATAATAGGAAGTTAAAATTATGGAAGACAAAAATTATTCAAAAGGCATTTTTTACATTTTACTATTTGCTTCCATAATTTTGGCAACTGTTATTCTAAAAATTACATCTTCATTTTTTATTCCGCTCACGCTCGCACTGATGCTTTCTTTTGTTTTTTATCCATTTGTAAAGAACCTTACGAAATTTCGTATTCCGTGGATTGCAGGAATAATTCTAGTTGTGATTTTGGCAGTTGCGGCATTTTTTATAATCGGAAACCTTTTGGTTGCAAGTTGCCGAACAGTTTTAAATGCATATCCAAAATACGAAACGAGATTCACAACAGTTTACAGTCTTATTGCCGAAGCTTTCCACATTCCGTTTGACGAAAATTCATCGCTTATTATAAATCTTTGGAATTCATTAGGCGTAAGAACATTTGTTCAGAACTTTGCATTGGCGGCAAGCAGCTATATGTTTTCAACTGCAAAAGTAATACTTGTAATCGCACTGTTTATTGTTTTCTTTTTGATTGAAATCCGCGGAATGAAAGAAAAAGTAAAAACTGCGTTCCCAGAAGAACATCTTAACAGAAAAATAATGTTCATAATAACAAAAACAATTGCAGAAGTAACGCGCTACATTTCCATAAAATTTTTGATTTCGTTTTTCACAGGACTTCTCGTGTTCTTGTTCTGCTTTATGATTGGACTTGACTTTGCCATTATCTGGGGATTTCTTGCATTCATCTTGAATTTCATTCCGACATTCGGTTCTATTCTTTCTTGGGCGCTTACAACCGGATTTGCAGTTCTTCAGTTTTATCCTTCATTTGGCAAAATCATTTATGTTGGAATAGCCGTGCTTGCAGTCAATTTTATTCTTGGAAATATTATTGAGCCACGCTGGGAAGGTTCTGATCTTGGAATTTCTCCGTTTCTTATTCTTGTAAGTCTTTCGCTTTGGGGCTGGCTTTGGGGATTTATTGGAATGATTCTTGCAGTTCCGATTCTTGTAATTATAAAAATCATCTGCGAAAACATTCAAATCCTAAATCCAATTGGAGTTCTTTTGGGAAACAAGACAAATTTCAACAACAGAAAAAGAAAATTTTCACTTTTCAATAGAAAAAGTAATTAGTCAGATTTTTAACTATCTGTCAATTTTCTATTTACCTAAGATTTTTCCAGTGATTCTTTCATATAAGAACCTGGAATCTTCTTCTTTTAAATTTTCATATTTTAGGGCGACACATTTTATATTTTTTGAATTTTCGTTTTCATAAATTTTTTCAACAGAACATTCAACTTGAACAGTTCTTTTTAAAAGCTTGTTTTCCGAAAGTGTAAAGAAAAGCGAAAGATTGTACTTTAATTCAGAGTCAAGATTTTCAGAATTTTCAGCGCAGGCAAGCACAATTCTTTTGTCGTCAGCAAAAATTATAAAAAACGGCTTTACTCTGCCCTCCACTGGTTCTTGCGGAAAAATATTTTTTTCAGAAAGATAGCGGACAATGCTCAAAAGCTGAATGCCGTTTCCAATTGGATTTGTCTGCCCGGATTTTACTTCCTGCACAAACTTTTCAAGGAGCGACTTTGCCTCATGCTGATTTTCTTCTGGAATTTCAGACCACTTTGGAGTAGAAGAAATTCTGTAGCCTTTCATTGGAATGCAGTCAATTTCAACAACAGAATCCGCCGCTTTGTAAGAAATTTTTCCGCTGAAATCGTAATCATTTTTTGAAAAAACTTCTGGAATTCTTTTTATGCTTGAAGGAATAACAATCGCAAGTCCTTGGGAACATTCTTTCATCGTTGTAATAAAATAAAGACCAAGATGATTAAAATAAAACTGGACTTTTACAAGTTTTCCCAAAAACGGAAGAACCGTGCGCGCAGGATTTTTTAAAAGAATTATTCCCTGGTTCAAAACTTTTATTTGCTCAGAAGGAATCGCAACAGGAAAAACTGCGCTCGCAGGAATACGGCTTTCTTTTTCCGGCACAGGAACTTTTTCGCCAATCATTTCAGCATCAGCCTGCTCCGGCTTTTTTTCAAGCGTAACAGTCAGAGGAACATTGTCGTCCATAAGATATTGAAGCACAAGCTCCCTTTCTATTTTTGTAAGTTCCTTGTTTTCAGACATCATTCCTCCTGTTAATTTTTTTTCCAGCTGAAAATTTCAAGCTGAAAAATTTTCCATTCCTGTTCTATTTTTTTTAAATATGCATAAACGTCAACACTTGAATTTTTTTCATCATTCGCCTTAAGAAAAATTCTTACCGGGCATTGATAAATTCCATCATAAAAAAAAGGTTCGCCTGCAACATGATTAAAAACATTCGCTTTCATTTCAGCAAAATCATGCAAAAAGATTACCAATGAATAAAGATTTTCTGTTTCAAAATATTTTTCACAATTCCCATTTTTTTCAAATGAACAAAAAAATGAATCAAGAGTTTTTAATGCGTCCTTATCCATTGAAGAAACGTCAAGGTTGAATGAATCTTTTAAACTCGGGAAAACGGCTTTTAAACCAATGGAAGCCAAAGCAACAGAAACTGGAGACAAAACTGTTTTGGAAGAAATATTTTTTACAGCAGGCAATTTTTCTTTTAAAATATCGGAGTCAATTTCATTTGTCCACAACGAGATTCTCTCAAACTTTTCTGCGGAATTTTTTAATGTTTCATCTTTGACTTCTAATTCTTCAACAGAAGCCTCGCATGAAACAAAAAATGCAGCAATTAAAATTCCAGCTGAAAAAATTCTTATCATATTCTTCCATGCCATTATAATGGGGATTTTTGCAAAAGAAAAGAGATTTTTCCAACAAACTGAAAACACCATGTTACAAAAAATAAAGTTTGCGGTTTTATGTGTAATATATTATATTTATAAAAGCAAATAATTTCGGAGGAATCTATGGAAAATCAAATGACGTTTTATGCTCCAACAGAAACTGAAAGGAAGCTTTTCTTAACAAGAACTTATTTATGGATGGGAATCGCACTTCTTGTAAGCGCGGCAGTTTCATTTCTCGCAGCAGAATCAGGATTGATTATTTCTATTCTGAAGGCAACAGGCGGAATGGGACTTCTTATTCTTTGCATTGCGGAAATCGGTCTTGTAGTCGGACTTACTTCTTCAATCAAAAAAATTTCTGTAGCAAACGCAAAGCTTTTATTCATTTTGTATTCAGCATTAAACGGACTTACAATTTCTACAATCTTCTTTACATACACAGCAAGCTCAATCGCAATCTGCTTTGTTTCCGCGGCGGCTATGTTCTTTGGAATGTCGCTTTATGGACTTAAAACAAAATCAGATCTTACAACTGCTGGGCGCTACCTTATGATGGCTCTCCTTGGAATTATTATAGCTTCCTTGCTGAATGGGATTTTGTTTCTTTTTGGAGCCGGAAGCACAATGTTTGACTGGCTAATTTCTGTTGTTTCTGTTGTTGTGTTTACGGGACTTACAGCTTATGACTCACAGAAAATTATGCGCATTTCTTCAAGGGCGGACAGTTCAGACTCGTTTAAGAAAATTGCGATTTATGGCGCGCTTGAACTTTATCTTGATTTCATAAATATTTTTCTTTCTCTTTTAAGGCTCTTTGGAAACCGAAAATAAATTTCAATTAAAAAAATTTTTAACAGCGTGCAGAATGGCATCTAAAGAAGAATACATTCTTTTTGTCATCGGCACGCTTCTTGTAAAAATTCCGCCGTATTTTTTTTCAACTATGCGGCGATCCAAGACAACGACAATGCCTTTGTCATCAGCGCGTCTCACAAGCCGTCCAAAACCCTGCCTGAATTTTATTACAGCCTGAGGAAGACTTAGCTGCATAAAAGGATTTCCGCCTTTCTTTTCAAGAGCTTCACTTCTTGCTGAAAAAACCGGGTCATTCGGAACTGCAAAAGGAAGCTTCACAATTATCACTTGGCTAAGACTGCTGCCAGGAACATCAACTCCTTCCCAAAAACTGTCGGTTGCAAACAAAACGCTGTTTGTGTCTTTTTTGAATTTTTCAAGAAGCCTGAATCTGTCTTCATCGCCCTGCTTAAAAACTTCTATTCCATTTTCAGAAAGAATATTCCGGCTTGCATTAAAAGTAAATTTCAAGCTGTCATAGGAAGTAAAAAGAACAAGTGTTTTTCCGCCTGCAGCCAAAATAAGTTTTGGAATAGCATCTTCAACAAAAGTTTGAAAATATGGACTGTCTGGAAAAGGCGCGTCATTCGGAACTGCGAACAAAACATTTTCTTTATATAGAAACGGAGAATCAAAACTGCCTTGCGCAACACGTTCAGGCTCTACAAAAGAAATTCCAACACGGCGCGTCCAGTAGCCAAAGTTTTTGTCAATTCTCAACGTCGCGCTTGTGCACACAACAGTTTTCATCGGCTCAAAAACGCCAGAGTTCATCAAAGGCGCAATGTCCAGCGGAGTTTGAATAAACTGAACAAAAGTCACAAAATCTTCGCCTGGAACTTTCGGAGGAATTTTCACTTTCTGAAGCCAAAAAACAGTGTCATCTTTTTCTTCCCAAAGTAAAAAATTTCCGCACAAAGCAGCCAAAGATTCAAGACGGCGCAAAACAGTCTTTGCTTCCCAGACTGCAGGAACTTCAGAATCCTTGTCGTCTATTTTTTCTAGAATTTCACGCACAAGGTTATTGAATGCAGAAATTGCAAATTTTAGTTTTGAAAGCGCATTAAAAGTTCCGCTGAATTTCTGCGAGTTTCCACTGTAAATTCTTGCATTGAAATTTTCGTCAAGCTCAAGTATCGAAATCTGGTCAAGTTCCAAAAGCGAATCTTTTATTCCATTGACGAGAGACAGCGCACGTTCCATGCAATCATCAGCTGAAGAAAACGCTGCAGCCTGAACAAGAAAACCTGTGTTTGAGCTTCTAAAAGTTCTGAACAAAAGATTAACCTGCTTCATCACTTTAAATCTTGTTATGATTTCACTGAAAAAACTTGTCGCACTGTCTTCAATTCCGTGGGCTTCGTCAAAAATAATCCGTCTGTAAGGAGGCAAAACTGCAGCGTTGTCATAACCTGCTCCGCTCATTCGGCTTTCAATGTCTGCAAACAAAAGATGATGGTTTACAATTATTATGTTCGCGCTGGCAGCTTCATTGCGCACTTTCATTACAAAACAGTTTTCCCTAAACGGGCATCTTCCGCCAAGACAAGCATCGCTTTCACTGTTGACTTTTGACCACACGCTTTCAGACGGAAGAAACGTAAGATCGCTTTTGCTGCCTGTTGCGCTTGTTTTTGTCCATTCACTTATCTTGTCAATAATTTCAATTTCTTCATTAAAAAGGCTTCTATCGTTTTCCGCTTCAGAGAGTCTTCGAAGACAGATATAGTTTTGCCGGCCTTTTAAAAGTACCGCCTTTATTTTTTTTCCGATTAATTTTTGTGCAAATGGAATATCTTTTTCAAAAAGTTGCTGCTGAAGATTTATAGTTCCAGTGGAAACAACAACGCATTCCTTGTTTTTTACCGACCAAAGCATTGCAGGAATCAGATACGCAAAACTTTTTCCAACTCCAGTTCCTGCTTCAAAAACACCGATTTTTTCCTTATTAAATGAAGACGCAATTTCTTTTGAAAGTGAAATTTGAGACGGACGCTCTTCGTAGTTTCCGTAGGATTTTGCGAACGGACCTTGGTTTGAAAGAAAAAACGCGGTTTCATCCTCATTCAAAAGCTCAATTTTTTTAGGCTTGACTGGCTCTACAACCACGTAAACCCGGGAAACTTCATTGTCAACTATGTAAAATCCAAGCGAAGTGTCGGAAGCATTGTACGCAATGTTTTGGTCAGCCTCGCTAGGCGAAAGGTTTCCACTTGGATGGTTATGGATTATTACATTTCCTTCTCTTGCGGCGTTTTTATTTACAACTACGGAATTTTCGTTTCCGCGGGAACCAGCCTGAACAGAAACAACAATGCCTTCTAAATTTATTTTTCCAGCCCAAAAAACTTCATTTCCGTCTGCGTCTTTAATATCAGAGCGCATGGTGTCAATTACATTTTGGCTGAATCTTTTCAAGGCTTCCATAATCAGCGGTATTTTAGAGTGAAAGAAAAAAATGTTCAACAAGAAGTTTTTGTATGTGAATAAAATCACAATATTTTCTGTAAGCTGTTATAAATTTCACAAAAAAATTGAAAATTCGTCAAAATCACTCTTAAAAGGCAGTTTTCGTTTTTATTTTCATTAACAGGTGTTTTTTTTTGTGTTATAATATAATTTGAATGTTGCTGTCATGGAAGGAATTTTCTTCGGACTATGCGGCGGCTCTTTTTAAACCATTTGCACACAGGAGATATTTATGGCAAACAAAATCACCATTATTGGTGCCGGACAAGTTGGCTCATCTATTGCTTATGCCCTTTGTCTTAAAAGCATTGCAACTGAAATCGTTATGATTGACATTGACAAAAACCGCGCTATGGGAGAAGCACTGGACATCCGTCAGGGAACTCCATACATGAGCCCTGTAAATATTCACGACGGCTCTTATGAAGACGCAAAAGATTCAGACCTTGTAATCTTGACTTCTGGAGTTGCACGCAAGCCTGGACAGTCTCGTCTTGACCTTGCGCAGACAAATGTAAACATAACAAAGTCAATTATTCCGCAGATTTCAAAAGTTGCTCCAAACGCAATTTATATTATTGTTGCAAATCCTGTTGACATTCTTACATATCAGTTTGTAAAAACATCCGGAATTCCTGCTGACCATATCATAGGAACAGGAACTTTGCTTGACACAGCAAGATTACGCACAAAAATCGCTGATGTATACGGAATCGGGCAGCCAAATCTTCACGCTTATGTTTTCGGCGAGCACGGAGATTCTTCATTTGTTCCGTGGTCTTTGGTAAATGTTGCTTCAGTTCCTGTAGATTCATACTACGACAGTCTTAATGGAAAAGGAAATGCAAAACCTGATCACGCAGAAATCGAGGACTTTGTACGCAAATCAGGCGGAATCATTATTTCAGCAAAAAAGTGCACAAACTACGGAATCGGAGCTACAACAGCTCGTCTTTGCGAAATCATCAAAAATTCAAATGATTCTGTTACAATCGCTTCTTCTATGCTTACAGGCGAATACGGAATTAGCGATGTATGTTTGAGCATTCTAACAGTTGTTGGCGGACACGGAATTACAGGACGTCTTGTTGCTCCTCTTACAGACAACGAAATTACCCAGCTCAAGCATTCCGCAGACTGCCTCAAAGACGTAATAAAGCAGCTGGAGTTCTAAATGGAATACAGAATTGAACACGACAGCATGGGCGAAGTAAAAGTTCCTGCTGACAAACTTTGGGGAGCTCAGACTGAACGCAGCCACGAGAATTTTCTTATCGGTGTTGGAATTGAAACAATGCCACGTGAAATTACAAAAGCTTTCGGCTACCTGAAAAAGGCGGCGGCTCTTGCAAACAATGCGCTCAAACCTGAAAAAATGACAGACAAAAAGCTCAAGGTAATTTCTCAGGCTTGCGATGAAGTTATTTCAGGTTCGCTGAACGAAAACTTTCCGCTTGTTGTATGGCAAACAGGTTCTGGCACACAGTCAAACATGAATACAAATGAAGTCATTGCGAACAGAGCAAACCAGATTGCAGGCGAAAAACTTTGCCATCCAAATGACGACATAAACATGAGCCAGTCTTCAAATGACACATTTCCAACTGCAATGCACATTGCCGCTGTTGTTGAAGTTGAAGACAAGCTTTTTCCGGCAATCGACATTCTTGTTGACACTTTCAAAAAACTGGAAAAAGCAAATGAAGGCATTGTAAAGTCAGGACGCACTCACCTTCAGGATGCTGTTCCAATTCAGTTCTCGCAGGAAATTTCAGGCTGGAGAACTTCTCTTGAGCGCGACAAGGAAATGCTTTCTTCTTCCCTTCCATATTTAAAGCAGCTTGCTTTGGGAGGAACAGCGGTTGGAACTGGACTTAATGCGCCGGCTGGATTTGACACGCTTGTTGCAAAAAAGGTTTCAGAGCTTACAGGAAAAGACTTTGTTACAGCTCCAAATAAATTCCATGCTTTGACTTCAAAAGACGAAATTGTCTTTGCGCATGGAGCTTTAAAAGCGCTTGCCGCTGACTTGATGAAAATTGCAAACGACGTAAGATGGCTTGCTTCCGGTCCAAGATGCGGAATCGGCGAAATCCACATTCCAGAAAACGAGCCTGGTTCTTCAATCATGCCTGGAAAAGTAAATCCGACACAATGCGAGGCAATGACAATGGTTGCCGTTCAGGTTATGGGAAACGACGCCGCAGTTGGAATGGCAGCTTCTCAGGGAAACTTTGAGCTGAATGTATTTATGCCGGTAATTGCGTATAATTTTCTTCAGTCCGTAAGGCTTCTTGCTGAAGTCATGGTAAGCTTCAATAAAAACTGCGCAGTTGGAATTACAGCAAACAAGGAAAAAATGCACTTTAACTTGTACAATTCCCTAATGCTTGTAACAGCCCTGAATCCATACATTGGATACGAAAACGCGGCAAAAACAAGCCATAAAGCTTACGAAGAAAATATTTCACTTAAAGATGCCTGCGTACAGCTTGGCTTCCTTACAGCTGAAAAATTTGACGAGGTTTTCCATCCAGAAGAAATGGCTGGCGTGAAAAAATAAAAATACAAGACCTTGAGTTTTTCTTGAGGTCAGCTAAAAATATCCTGCACTTAGGAGCAAAGAATGAGTGAGAACCAGACACACACACTGACTTATTCTTATTTTCCAGGCTGCACGCTAAAAAACAAAGCGAAGGATTTGGACTTATACGGCCGTTTAAGTGCTGAAGCTCTTGGTTTCAAACTTGAAGAAATCGAAGAGTGGCAGTGCTGCGGCGGTGTATATCCTACAGGCAAAAATGAAATTGCCTCAAAGCTTCCTTCTGTCCGGGCTTTGGCTGCATCCAGAGATAAGAACCAGGCATTGGTAACACTGTGCTCAGCGTGTTACAATGTAATCAAGCAGGTGAACAACGACCTGCAGAATGACGAGAATACAATTTTAAAAGTAAACAACTATCTCGCCCAAGACAATATTGAATACCACGGTGAAGCGAAAGTCCTCCACTTTCTTGAAGTTCTCCGTGACGAGATCGGCTGGGACAACGTAAAGAAGGCCGTCAAGAATCCTTTCAAGGGAAAGAAAATCGGTGCCTATTACGGCTGCCTTCTTCTGCGCCCGGGAAAGGTGATGGAATTTGACGATCCTGAGAATCCGAAAATCCTTGAGGACTTCATAACCGCAATCGGCGGAACTCCGGTCATTTATGCCCAGCGCAACGAATGCTGCGGCGCCTATGCCGCGTTTGAGGACGAGACAATTCCTCAGAAAAGAGCGGCTTCGATTCTTGCGAATGCGGCTGACATGGGAGCGGACTTTCTTGTAACAAGCTGCCCTCTGTGCCGCTACAACCTCATAAAGAACAAAGGCTCTTCAGAGCTTGATGTCATCTACTTTACAGAACTTCTTGCGGAAGCTCTCGGCGTAAAGGATGCCGTAGCAAAGGAGGCTGTGAATGCTTGAGTCAGAAATCCAGAAATACAAGGAACTGATCCTTGAGACAAGCGGAGTCAATCCGAAGAAATGCATGGTCTGCGGAAAATGCTCTGGAACCTGCCCTAATTACGACTCCATGGAATATCATCCGCATCAGTTCGTGCAGATGGTTGAGAACGGAGAAATCGAGCCGCTTTTAAAGAGCAAGTCGATTTATACCTGCTTAAGCTGTTTCGCCTGTCTTGAGAGATGTCCACGTCAGGTCGAGCCGGCCAAGCTTATTGACGCTGTGCGCACTGTAGTTGAGCGTGAGCGCGGTCCTCTTCATCTTGATCCTGTTCAGGTTCCTGAAAAGCTTGATGAAGAGACTCCGCAGCAGCTTTTGATGAGCGCATTCAGAAAGTACCGCAAATAGGAGCAGCATCATGGAAAGAATCGGTGTTTTCGTGTGCCATTGCGGCACTAACATTGCAGGCACTGTTGACGTTGCAAAAGTAGCTGAAGAGCTCGGCAAGGTGAACGGTGTAGTTTATTCAACTCATTATACATATATGTGTTCTTCCGCCGGTCAGAAAATGATTGAGGACAAGATTCACGAGCTTAACCTTACGGGTGTGGTTTTGTGCTCCTGTTCTCCGCGTATGCATGAGAAGACCTTCCGTTCCTGTGCGGAGCGCGCGGGCTTAAATGCCTACAAGGTGGAAGTAGCGAACATCCGTGAGCAGTGCTCATGGGTTATGAAGGAAATGGGCGATGCGACGGAAAAGGCAATTGCTTTGGGCAAGGCGGCCGTTGCAAAGACAATCCTTGACACGCCTCTTATTGAAGGCGAGACACCAATGACAAAACGCGCATTGGTAATTGGCGGCGGCATCGCAGGAATCACGGCGGCTCTCGACATTGCGGACGCGGGATTCCCTGTTGACATTGTTGAGAAGGATTATACGGTCGGCGGAAAGATGGCGAAGCTCGACAAGACTTTCCCGACGTTGGACTGCGCATCCTGTATCGTCACTCCGAAAATGACTGAAGTCAGCCAGAATCCGAACATCCGCATCCTCTCATACTCTGAAGTTGCAGGTGTAAAAGGATATATCGGAAACTTCGAAGTGGACATCAAACGCCATCCGCGCTATGTTGACGAGACAAAATGTACCGGCTGCGGAGCGTGTATCGAAAAATGCCCGAACAAGAAAGTTCCGAACGCATTCAACCTGAACCTTAACAACCGCAAGGCGATTGACATTCCGTTTGCCCAGGCCGTTCCTAAAGTTGCCGCAATCTCCGCGGACTACTGCCTTCACATGAAAGGCCTCAAGAACGGCAAGGACAATGTCTGCGGATTCTGTGAAAAAGCCTGTGCCGCTGGAGCAATCAATTTCCATCAGGAAGAAACCATGCTCACGGAAAAATACGGCGCAATCATCGTGGCTACCGGCTACAATCCGATCAGCCTTGAGAAATTCGACGAGTATGCATACAGCCAGAGTCCTGACGTTGTGTCATCGCTTGAATTCGAGCGTCTTTGCAACGCATCCGGCCCTACAAACGGACATCTTCTCCGCCCTTCAGACGGAAAGGAGCCTAAGAACATTGTATTCGTCCAGTGCGTGGGAAGCCGCTGCTCTGCGGACTCCACAAAAGGCCACGAATACTGCTCTAAAATCTGCTGTATGTACACGGCAAAGCACGCAATCCTTACACGCGACCACTATCCGGACACAAACATCACTGTATTCTATATCGACGTGCGTACTCCGGGAAAGAACTTTGACGAGTTCTACCGCCGCGCGGTTGAGCAGTACGGTGTCCATTACATCAAGGGTCAGGTGGGAAAAGTAACTCCGCTCTCGGACGGAACGCTTGATGTCCAGGGTTCTGACCTGATTCTGAACCGCCAGGTTCACATCAAGGCAGACATGGTTGTTCTTGCCGCTTCAATTGAGGCTGACAAGTCTGCACGTCCGCTTGCCACAATGCTTACAACTTCCATGGACAACAACGACTTCTTCCTTGAGGCCCACGCAAAGCTCCGTCCGGTCGAGTCTCCTACAGCAGGAATTTTCCTTGCCGGATGCTGTCAGGGACCTAAGGATATTCCGGAGACTGTAGCGCAGTCTTCCGGTGCCGCCGCAAAGGCAATCTGCCTGCTTGTAAAGGACAAGCTCAAGAACAATCCTTGCACTGCGAATCCGAACGAGAACGCCTGCAACGGCTGCGGTCAGTGTGCGAACGTCTGTCCTTACGGCGCAATTTCTTATATTGAGAAGGATTTCCGCGGACCGAACAGAACTACAATTACTCGCCGTGTCTCTCAGGTAAACAAGGCTATGTGCCACGGATGCGGAGCCTGTACGGTCGCCTGTCCTTCCGGCGCAATGGATCTGTTAGGATTCAGCAACAAACAAATCTTGGCGGAGGTTGATTCAGTACTGTAATTCGCAATGCCCAATAAGCAATGCGTAATTATTTATTCTGAAAAAAAAGAACTATGGCTGAAAATAAAGAATGGGAACCGAGAATTGTTGCTTTCTGCTGCAACTGGTGCTCTTACGCCGGTGCGGACTTGGCTGGCAACAACCGTCTTGAATATCCGAAGAACGTTAAAATCATCCGTATTCCATGCTCATGCAGACTGAATCCTCTGTTCATTCTCCGTGCATTCCAGCGTGGCGCAGACGGTGTAATCTTATGCGGATGTCACCCCGGTGACTGTCACTACTCTACAGGAAACTATTTCGCGCGCCGACGCATGACCCTGCTTTTCTCGATGCTTGACTACTTGGGAATTGACAAGGGACGTACACGCGTCGAATGGTGTTCCGCCGCCGAAGGTGTCCGCTTTGCCGGAATCATGAACGATTTCGTATCGCAGATAAAAGCCCTTGGCGAAAACAAGAAGCTGGAGGATGTAAGATGCAAGACAAACTGATTGCCCGCGCCAAGGAGCTGCTTTCTGAAGGCAAGGTACAGAAGGTTGTCGGCTGGAAAAAAGGTCTCTTTGAAGACGACATCACTCCGGCCGTATTTGCAACCGCAGAAGAACTGGACAAGGATTTTGTCTTCAACAAATACTGCAAGGCGAACCTTTCAAAATATCTGGTCGGAATCACAAGAAACATCGAGATTGCGAAAAGCACGGCACGCATGAACAACACGATGGCGAAGCAGCGCGATCCGAACGCACAGGACAAGCCTATTCCGTCCGAAGTTGTGCTTGTGTTCCTGAAGCCTTCCGACACATATTCATTCACACAGCTGCTCAAGGAAAGCCGCATTACAAGAAGTGATGTCTATGCTATCGGCGTTCCGTGCCAGGACGCAATTGCCGGCGGAAATGTATGCGGAAACTGCGCTGGAAAGAAGCCTGTCTCATGCGACGAGTACATCGGCGTGGATCCGGAAGCAGAGCTTGCTCCGAACACCGCAAGAATGGACGAAGTTGCAAAGATTGAGGCCATGTCAGTGAACGAGCGATACGAATTCTGGAGAAATGAATTCAGCCGCTGTATCAGATGCAACGCCTGCCGCAATGTATGCCCGGCCTGCACCTGCGAGAAATGCGTGTTCGACAACAACGCGCTCTACACTACGCAGAAAGTCGCAGAGACAAGCTTCGAGGAAAGCCTGTTCCATATCATCCGCGCATGGCACGTGGCCGGACGATGCACGGACTGCGGTGAATGCTCAAGGGTCTGCCCACAGAACATTCCGCTTTATCTTCTTAACCGTAAATACATCAAGGACATCAACGAAATCTACGGCGACTATCAGGCCGGAGCTGACATGGAGACAAAGCCGGCCATGCTCCGTTTCAAGGAAGACGATCCGGAGACGACGATTGTTTACGACAGATCAAAAGACGGAGGTAATGAATAATGCTTAGTATCGCAAAAGATAAAATCGATTCATTATTTGAGCTTATCGGTTCAAAGCAGCCTTTGTATTTGCCTGTTGACAACAATTCAGGAAAAGCTGACTTTGCGAAATGGCAGAAAGGCACAAAACTTTCAGAAAAACTAAAGACCACAAGATCTGCAAAGGACTTCTTCTTCCCTAAGACCGAGCATCTGGTAAGCTATGAGATGAGCGGAAAGGAAGTGAAGGTCGTTGATCCGCGCAAGGAAGTTGAGGACTTTGTTATTTTCGGTGTGCGCGCCTGCGATGCCCGCGGCTTTACCGCAATCGACAACGTATACCTGAACATGAATCCTGTGGACTCATACTACAAAAACCGCCGCGAGCACGGAACAGTAATTGTTCTTGCCTGCAACGAGCCTGCAAAGACATGCTTCTGCTCCACATTCGGAATTGACGCATCGCTTGCAAAACCTGCAGGAGACGTGAGCTGCTGGCTTGCCGACGGAAAATACTATTTTGAGGCGAACACAGACAAAGGCAAGGCTTTTATCGAGAACGCAAAGTCCGCTCTTGAGGACGCTGACACATCGGCTGTTGAAGCCTGCAAGAAAGACATCGCTGCAAAAGTCGAGGCTCTTCCGTTCGCGCATCTTGACCTTTCAAAATTCCAGGGCAAGGATATGCTCAAGATTTTCAACTCGAAAATCTGGGACAAGGTTTCAGAGCCATGCGTAGGCTGCGGAACCTGCACTTACGTCTGCCCCACCTGCATGTGCTTCGACGTGCGCGACTTCGCCACAAGCAACGGTGTGCGCCAGGTGCGCTGCTGGGATTCCTGCATGTACAACGACTTCACCCAGATGGCCGCCGAGAATCCGCGTCACACCCAAAAGGAAAGAAGCCGCCAGAGATTCATGCACAAGCTCATGTACTACCCTATGGCGCATGAGGGAATGTTCAGCTGCGTAGGCTGCGGACGCTGCGTTGAGAACTGCCCTGTGAACATGAACATCGTCAAGGTCATCAAAGCCGTCAACGAAAGCGATGACATCTAAGGAATAGGAGAAACTGATGGAAAACAAAGAAAGCTTTATTCCTTATGTAGGAAAAATTATTGATATCAAGCAGGAAACTCCTGATGTAAAGACTTTCAGTGTAGTCGGTCTTGACGGAAAGAAATTGTTCGAGCACATTCCGGGACAGTGCGCAATGCTGATTGTTCCGGGCGTGGGCGAATCGATGATTTCCATAACATCATCCCCGACTCTTGAAACTCACATGGAATTCTCAATCAAGAAGTGCGGCTGCGTCACTGAATGGCTTCACTCCGCGGAAGTAGGACAGGAAATATGTCTTCGCGGACCGATTGGAAACGGATTCCCTGTGGAGGGCGCGCTTAAAGGCAAGGACATTCTCGTTATTGCCGGCGGTATCGGAATCGCTCCAGTCCACTCGGTCGTAAACTACATGATGGATCACCGCGAGAACTACGGACGGATTCAGGTCATCTACGGAAGCCGATCAAAGGCCGATCTCGTGCGCCTGGATGAGATGCAGAACGTCTGGATGAAGCAGCCGAACTGCTCGATAAATCTTACAATCGACCGCCCTCAGGACGACTGGGACGGACACGTGGGATTCGTTCCTCCTTACGTCACGGAATGTAACCCGGATCCAAGCATGACAGTAATCATGTGCGGACCGCCGATTCTGATTCACCTTTCGCTAGACGCATTGAAAAAGCTCGGCTTCAAGGACAGTCAGGTCTTTACGACAATGGAAATGCGCATGAAGTGCGGAATCGGAAAATGCGGAAGATGCAACATAGGCGACAAATTCGTCTGCAAGGACGGACCTGTGTTCAGCTTCGACCAGCTTGGGGAACTGCCTCCAGAGTATTGATTTCAAGAATTTTCCTGTGAAGATTCAAAAATTTTTATAAGACTTCAGATGCGCCGTCCGCGGCGCATGAGGAGATTAAATTATGTCAGAGACAAAACAGATGGCTACAATATATCTGTTCGGCAAGAAATACGAAGTGCCGGCAGAACTCACAATCATGAACGCAATGGAATATGCCGGCTACCAGCTCAAACGCGGCTGCGGATGCCGCAACGGATTCTGCGGAGCCTGCGCCACAATCTACAGAATCAAGGGCGAGAACCAGCTCCAGACCTGCCTTGCCTGCTCAAAGAAGGTCGAGGACGATATGTACATCGCAACCCTTCCGTTCTTCCCTCTTGTAAAACAGGTTTATGATCTGAACACGATGAAGCCTGAGCAGGCCGTGATGATGCAGCTTTATCCGGAAATCTATTCATGTGTGGGCTGCAACGCCTGCACAAGAGCCTGTCCGCAGAGCCTGAACACAATGCAGTACATCGCCTATGCACAGCGCGGAGACTTCGCCAAGTGCGCAGACCTTTCATTTGACTGCGTAATGTGCGGATGCTGCTCGTCAAGATGCCCTGCCGGAATCAGCCATCCTCAGGTCGCAGAGCTTGCCCGCCGTCTTAACGGAAAGTACATCCAGCCGCAGAGCCAGCACCTTATTGACCGCGTTAACGAAATCAATGAGGGAAAATGCGAGGAACTTATCCAGAACTTGATGAAAAAGCCGTTGGCGGAAATCAAAGAGCTCTACAACAACCGCGAAATCGAGAAATAAAACCACAACTGACGCACCTTTCTTGGTGCCAGGGAGAATTATATGTACGGAAACGAATTGGACGAAGCAGCAAAAATTGTGGCTGCAAAACGTGAAGAAAACCTTAAATTCGAACATGCGCGTCTCACTGCTGACGAAAAGGATCAGCTTCTCAAGGAATACCATCCGGACCGCATCGCAAGCCAGTTCGAGGAGCTTAAAATCGGACCGAACAAGGGACAGAAAGCGCCGATTGAGCTTGCGGCAATGCTTCAGGCAAAACCGCGCATCGAGCCTGAGCACATCGACCTTGCCCACGTTGACTACGAGACGGACGTTCTTGTAATCGGCGGAGGCGGAGCCGGAACATCGGCCGCAATCATGGCAAGCGAGGCAGGAGCAAAAGTTCTTCTTGCAACAAAGCTACGCATCGGAGACGCGAACACAATGATGGCGGAAGGCGGAATCCAGGCGGCGGACAAGCCTAACGACTCCCCTGCCCAGCACTATCTTGACGCGTTCGGCGGCGGACACTTCGACGGAAAGCCTGAGCTCGTCTACACTCTTGTAAACAAGGCTCCTTCCGTAATCAAATGGCTGAACGACCTCGGCGTTGAATTCGACAAGGAAGCAGACGGCACTATGGTTACGACACACGGAGGCGGAACAAGCCGCAAGAGAATGCACGCCTGCAAGGACTATTCGGGAGCTGAAATCATGCGCACTCTCCGCGATGAGGTTCTCAACCGCCCGGACAAAATAACAGTCGTTGACTTTACGGCCGCGATAGAAATCATCAAGGACGACAAGGGAAACGCCTGCGGCGCAGTTCTCATGAACGTTGAGACAAACGAAATCAGAATCGCAAAGGCAAAGGTTGTGATTATAGCGACAGGAGGAGCCGGACGTATGCACTACCAGGGCTTCCCGACATCAAACCACTACGGAGCGACTGCTGACGGTCTTGTAATCGCATACAGAGCCGGCGCAAAACTTCTGTACCAGGACTCGCTGCAGTACCATCCAACGGGAGCCGCATATCCGACCCAGATTCTCGGAAAGCTCGTTACTGAAAAAGTACGCTCGCTCGGCGCAAAGTTGATTAACAAGAACGGAGAAGTCTACATTCATCCGCTTGAGACACGCGACGTGAACGCATCCGGAATCATCAAGGAAGTTCGCAACGGACGCGGAGTACACAACGAGGTTCAGGACGCTGTCTGGCTCGACACTCCGATGATCGAGATGATTCACGGGGAAGGAACAATCCTCAAGTCAATTCCTGCGATGTACAATATGTTCATCAAGTACGGAATCGACATCCGAAAGGAACCGATTCTTGTCTACCCTACGCTCCATTACCAGAACGGCGGCGTTGAGATTGACAAGACCTGCCACACGAATGTCTCAAATCTTCTTGTAGCAGGAGAAGCCTCAGGAGGCGTTCACGGAACAAACCGCCTGATGGGAAATTCTTTGCTTGACGTTGTCGTGTTCGGACGCGAGGCTGGAATTGAAGCTGGTAAGATGTTCAAGGACATTCAGCTTTCTGAAACTTCAAAAATGAATCTTGACCATGTAAAGTCGTTTGAAAAGGAACGGGACGCAGCCGGAATAAAATCCGACCTTGTTTCTCCGAAAATTCTTCCGCGCTACACACACGGAAACAAGGAATTCGAGAAGGCGATTCCCGGAGCAACAAAATAAACTAAATTGATTTTCAGTAAAGGGGCTGTCCATATTTGGCAGCCTCTTTTTTGACTATAAGAAATGAACTATTTTCAGCAATAAATTTCAGAGAGGCTGTATGAAAAACAAACATATTTCACTTTCCACAAAAATGTTTTTGGGAAACATTTTGCCATTAATTCTTGCTTCAACATTTATAATTGGTTCTTTTCTTATTGTATTAAATAAAACAATAAACACAGATATTGAAAAAATCACAAAAACTTCAATTGAAAATCTTGACGGAAAAATATCAACAATTATTCAAGGATATGAAACTCAAATTGACCACTTGCGGAGCATTGTAAAAGAAAAGCACGACAAAGAAACAGCAGACCTCGCAACAAAAGCTCTCACTGTAAATATGCCAGAAGATTTCTCCCTTTACTACGGAACTTTAATTTCACGCTATGAGCCAGGCGGATTTTATTCTGACAGTTCCGGCTGGAATCCTGATTCTGACTGGCTTCCCCCTGAGCGTCCGTGGTTTAAAGACGCTGTAAAAAATTCCGGCGAATTTGCAATTACAGATCCTTATGTTGATACAATGACGAACTCAATCTGCACAACAATCAGCAAGGACGTAAAAGATGAAAACAACAATCTGCTTGGAGTTGCCGCAATCGATATAATCCTTAACAATCTTTCTGTGGCAATGTCGGATATTAAAATTTCTGAAAATGTAAAGGCATATATAGTAAATACAGACGGTCTGTTTATTACAAATGACGACACATCGTTTTTAATGGAAAAATCAATTTTTGATGAGCCTGAATTTAAAAAGCACAACTTCAGCAAAAACAATTTTTTTGGTTCAGCAAATGTAATGATAAAGGGTGGAATTTTTTATGGAGCATGCAAATCATCTTCTACTCCCTGGTATATCGTGGTTTACGGTCCGGTTTCTGATTTTACAAAAAACAGCTATTCAGCAATATTAAAAGTTTTACTTATAATAACTGCGGCAATTGTAACCGCAATGGCAATTCTCCTTTTCAGTGCAAAAGCAAGCGCCAAAGAATTTAAACTTATGGCTGAAAACTGCAATGAAATTGCACAGGGCGACTTTACAAAAGAAGTTAAAGAAGGAAGAACAAAAGAAGCGGCAGAGCTTGCAGAAGGATTCAACAACATTATAATTGACCTTTCTTATCTCATTAAAAACATTAGAAATTCCGCAAGCGACATCGGGTACATTACAGAAAATCTTTCAGAAGCCTCAGATGTAATTGGACAAAGCGTTGAAACAGCAAATGGTTCCGTAGAAAATGTTGCGCAAAGTGTTCAAACGCAGATTTGTTCAGTTGATAAAATTAGCCAGTCAGTTACAGAAATCGTAACTCAAATAAACAATCTTAAATCTGAAATTGAAAATCAGGACAGAACAATTGACAATTCATCTGACTCGATTGAAATTGTGGCAAACAACCTTCTTGCGGTAAATGAAAAAATTGCTGAAACATCAAAAGATGTTTCAGAGCTTGTAGAATTTGCGGACAAAAATAAAAATGAGCTAAAAAATTCAGTTGCGCAGATTCTTGAAGTAAAAGAGAAATCAAAAAATCTTCTTGACACAAACAAAATGATTGCATCCGTTGCAAGCCAGACAAATCTTCTTGCCATGAACGCCGCAATTGAAGCCGCCCACGCTGGTGCTGCCGGAAAAGGTTTTGCTGTTGTTGCAAATGAAATCCGCAAACTTGCAGAGACAACATCGAAGCAGGCAAAAACCTCCTCTGAGTCGCTCAAGCTTATACAAACTCAAATTGATACAATTTCAGACACATCAATGGACGTTGAAAAAGCCTTTGAAAATACAATCAAAAAAATCGGAAACATCAGTACTTCTGTAGACAGCTTGAAATCTTCCGCAGAAGTGCAAGGACAAAAAGCCCAGGAAATTTTAAGCGCGCTTGACAACATGAAAAGCAGTTCCAAAATCGTAAAATCCGGAACTGAAAAAATTGTGGAAGTTACAACCGCCGCGTCCTCAATTTGCAGTGAACTTGTTAACTTGAACTCAAGCGTAGAGCAAAATCTTACAGAATGCAAAGACACTGCAACTACTCTGCTTTCCGCCGCAAGCAAAATCACAGAAACTGTAAGCAAAAACAACGCCTCTGTAGAAACGCTCAACCATGCGATTTCTCCATTCAAGGTGAAGTGTTGATTTTAATAGATATTACTAGACTTGATCTAACAACCTATTATAAAGCTGCTCACATCTGAAACAATGAAATATTATTGTGATATAAAAAAACAGAATGAAAATATGTATATTGTACATTTCCCAGACATGGCAAATGTAACCACATTCGGAACTTCTGTAGACGATGCAAAAAAAATGGCAAAAGAGGCATTGGATGCTGTTCTTGAAACAGATATTGAAGAAAACTTTCCGATTCCTGAACCAAAATACAATGAGGGCTTAGAAATTAAAGTTTCTCCAAAAATCGCCTTTGCCATAGAGCTACGAAAAGCCCGCGGTCATAAAACAGAAAAAGAAATTGCCGCAAAAGCCGGAATGTCATACCAACAGTATCAACGGCTAGAAAATCCCAAAAAGACAAATCCGACACTGGAAATGCTTTACCGGCTTCAAAAAGTATTTAACAGACCGTTTTTGGCGTTGTAAGAAAATGCAAAACACATATCAATTATAAAATATACAATGATATGTGTGCCAAAACATGATTCTTAAAGTTACTCGCAGCTGAAAGTATGCCCCTGCACTTTCTTCACAAACTCGTAGTCAATTGTACGGCGCAAGCCTTCCTCAAGTTCAACAGGAGCAACAAAGCCTATCTCTGGAACTCTTGATGATTTGAAGTATGTGTTCTGGCAGAACTTTTTTACACGGATTGAGTTGAAAATTTCTACTTCAAAAATTTCATAAACCCTCTTATAGCATAATATATAAAATATTTTATTGCTTTTCTAAAAGGCAATTTCAATTCTTTGCGCAGAATATTCCAATGCCATTGCATTGTTTTAAATTTGTTTGCGGAAACTGATTTTTTTTGAATTCTATAAAATGCCTCGTATGTATTTGTATTTATAGCATAAGAGCCTTGTTTCAGAATTGAAAGCCACATTTCATAATCTTCATGATGGATTTTTTTTTGAAAAACTTTTCCACATTTTCTTGTGTCATACATTCCAGTTAAGTTGCCGATGCAGTCGCCTTTTAATAAATATTCATAAGTTACAATGAACGGAGATGAAATAAGCCTATTTTGAAATTCTCCAGTGTCATTCATTTTTGCATAATACGAAAATACAACCGCGACATTTTTTGTCTCAAAGAGCGGCAGCTGATGTTCAAGTTTTGTCGGAAGCCACATATCATCACAGTCAAGAAACGCAATAAAACGACCAGACGCAGCATTTATTCCGACATTGCGTGGAGTTGCCGGCATACCTGATGATGTTTCTGTATGAAGCAATTTTATACGTACGTCTTTTTTGCAAAAATCTTCTATTATATTTACAGAATTATCAGTGGAATTGTCGTCTACAATAAGTAACTCCCAATCTGTATAAGTCTGAGATAAAACAGAAGTGATTGAGTCTGGAAGATATTCTTCTCCGTCGTGGCACGGCATTATTATTGAGATTTTTGGAGCATCCATTTTTCACATCCTTCAATGTAAGTTTTTAATTTTTCCAATACAACTGAGTTTGAAAGATTTTTTTCAAAATATTTATATGGATGTCCACTATATTTTGAAATATCAAAATTGTTTATTTTTTCAATAAACTCAGAAGCACTTTGACAAAGTTCTCCAATATTTTTATAATCAATTCCAACAAAGGCTTCTTTTGTTCCTATTATTGGAATTCCATAAGACAAAGCTTCAACACTTTTTGTTTTCATTCCAGAGCCAAGAAATATCGGCGATACAACAAACTCAACAGAATTATAAAAATCGTCAACATTATTCACACGTCCAAGCATTTCCAAATTTTCATAATTTGCTGACAATCTCTCTTTTAAGTAATCACATATAGAGCCAGCAACAACAAATTGCTTGTTAATGTGAGGAAGTACATTTTTAATGAACCATAACATACCATCTTTATTTGCAAACATATCAGAGCCAATGAAACCGCATTTTCCTTTTTTTGAGTTATTATTTTTTATTGACTTAACGTGGGAATCCATGCTAATAGGCAAAATCAACTCTGGCAAAATAGAATATTCTTTTTGCATTTCTTCAGAATCTCTTTCATTCAAAACGATTTTGCAGTCTGAAAATAAACATGATTTTTTTTCAAGTCGTGATACATATTTATAAAAGAAATATGTTGAAACTGATTTTTTATATTTGTACACATCGTGATAATATTTTTTTTCAATGTTATGAAAAAATGTAATTGTCTTGATGCCACCGTTTCTACAGTATTCAATAAGATTTCCAAATAACGAAGAATTGAAAAACACATAATTATATGTTCCTCTGCTTATCTTCGTTTTTATTTCATTCTCTATCTTTTTTGTAATTCCGTAATCACGGTTAAATAAAAGTCCTTTTATTTTTGATACAAATGTTGGAACTGGAAAAACATATAAATCAATATTGTCTTTACCAAACAGTTTTAAGAATAAATCATAATTTCTTTTTGATACTACAAAACCGCCATTAGCCTGAGACTGTTTAAAGTCTTTGGAAATAAACAGAACTTTCATATTAAAACAGCTTCCTCTTTAGTTATGTCTAAATGATTTTAAATTTGTAAAATCCGTCTTATTAATAAAAAGTATTGACTGATAAGGAATATATGGAGAACGAGTAATATTGCTTGCAGAAATATACAAAGTAAATATAAAAACAAAATAGAAAATTATTAAGCTTAAAGCCCGTTCTTTTATTTTAAACTTGCTAAAAACAACAGGATAGGCAAAACAAAGATAAATGTTATAGTACTCAGAAAATCGCAATCCCATGTGTCCACCGAAAATTAGTGGAAAAGAAAATCCCAAAATGAATATAGAAAAAAAACGTTTTGACTTGTTGTAAGTTCCGGTAATCAAGGATATAAAAATCAAATATATAGTAATTAAAATATAAAAATACTTCATAAGAGAGCCGCCTTTTAAATTTTCCAATGTATCAAGGTAAGACAACATAAGACCTAGATCTTTTAGTTTTTTGAAAATAAAAAACTTTGAAATTAAAATGATAGATAAGAAAATCACAGAGAATGCAATATTTATATAGTTGTAAATAAAGTAAATCGGAATTGCTATTAAAGCGGATTTATGCCACAAACATGCAAATATGCATAAAACTATGTACTTAAGCATTTTACGTTCAAATATGTATTTGGCAGAATAAAATACTATAGAAACTGCAACAGTCTGGCGAACTGTGCTTAATCCGCTCAAAAAAAATAAAGAGATATAAATTACTGTTGATTCAAAATAAGAAATGGAATACTTCTTTATTCCATAATAAACAAGAGAATATGCAAAAACACTTGTAATAATAAAAAACATCCAAGGACATTTATACTCGTTACAATAAAAAGCTAAAAAACGTGGAAACAGTTCCCAACGGTAAACTTCATCTTTATTCAAATCTGGGAAAATTGAATGCCAATAATTTGGATAATCATATCCTACATCAAATCTAAGCGCAGCAAATAAGAGTATAAGCACAAAAGAAAATATCAGCCGTAAATTTTTTGAAAGATACTTATTATTTACACTGTAGCGACCGCCAAAAAAAAGTAAAAAAAACAAGAAAAAAATATATATAGTCATTTCAGGGCCTCTAAAAACAGAGATTTTGATTTTTTGTTTCCATAAAATATTTTTGACATAAAGCCAACTATAGTGACCACAATTAAGTTTCTATTTAAAATTTGTATAAGCTTACGTCTTCTTGGTTGTTTGAATTTAACAATTTTAAAATCTTTCTTGTATGGAGATTCATTTATCATATTATAATAATAATTCACATAAGGATGATTCGAGCCTAAAAACCAAGGACGTAGTATAAAAGGAAAATATGTAAAATGAATTATATTTATTTTAGAAAAATTAAATTCACTTTTATTATAAAAATTATTATCGTTTAGTTTATACAATAAACGAATTAACCATAATTTTTTAAAAAAGAAAAACTGAGTAATAACATTATTTTTAAAATCTAACTTTCCTATGTCATTTCTAAAAACTAAATTAAAAATATCTTGATCACCATAAATAAAAGAATTTTTTTCAGAAATAAACTTTAGAATTTTCTCTGAATAATTATTTTCTCTCCATTTTTTTAAATTCATAAAAATAACACCAGCATTGAAGTATGGTTCAGAAACTTTCATAGAAATATTCTTTTTATGATTTTTATGAACTACATCATATCCCATAGAAAGTGTAAATTTATCTTTATTATTAAAAATTTCAGACAAAGAAGATAAAATTATAGTGTCCGCATCAATATATAAACAATCATTAATATTTTTAGGCAATAACATTTCTGTAAATAGCTTTGCATAAGTTGCATAATTATTTTGAAAAGCTGTTAATTTATCAGAATATTTCTTCAACAAAAGAGAAACATCAAAAAAATCTATATATGATTTACCATGTGATTTACATAAATTTCGCATTCTATTTTTTGAATTTTCTGATAAACCAGAGTCGAGGAAATAAATATGTATATATTCATTTAAATTTGTTTTTAATAGGCTAAAAATAGAAATTCCAGCAATATTTGCATAATTTTCTTGACAAGTATAGACAATATTCATTTTATTTTTTCCATCTCATATTCATAAAATTTTTTTATTCCTTCCTTTATAGATAAACACTTTTTATTGATTATATGCTTTACTTTTGTACAATCCAAAATCATATGTTTTACATCTGAAGCTTTTTCTTGTTTGTATTCTATCTTAGGCAATAAAATATCATTTTCAGCAAAGGCATTTAAAATCTCAATAACAGAATTTCCTATTCCAGAACCTATATTATATGTATTATTCCAAAAAGAAATATTACCAATCAAAATCGATAAATATTCTGTAAAATCATCAATATAAATAAAATCTTTTATAGCTGAACCATCTCCCCAAATTTCAATCGTTTTTTTTTCGATTATTTTTCCAATAAGAACTGCAATAAGTCCTTGTTTTCCATAAATATTTTGACCTGGTCCATAAGGATTTGAAGGCCTTATAGTAATATATTGAAGAGATTTTGAATTATGATAATAATTAATAAGATTTTCCATATTTAATTTTGAAAGACCATAATAACTTATAGGCTCTTTTTTTGTCTGTTCTGAAAATAGTGTCTGATGATTACCATATATAGCACCTCCTGAAGAAATATAAACAAACCTAATACTATTTAATGCACAATATTCTAAAATATGAACTGTTGGTATATATACATTATTTAAATCATAAAAAAAATCCTCCTTACTTGAATTTGGAATTAGGGTAGAAACAAAATGCATAACAATTTCAATATTTTGATTTTTTATCAACTCAATAATATCAATGTAAGAAGTTAAGCGGATATTAGTGGCAATAACATAATTATCTTTTTTCAACACAGAATAAGAATTCCTACCGAGAAATCCCGTACCACCTAAGATTAAAATTCTCATTAATTTCTAAACTCCAAAAGCAAAATGCTTAAAAAATCTAATAGAAAACAAGATTTTTTCATTGTTTAAATAAATTTTTTTATGGTAGATTGTAATATCAAGTTGAAACAAGATATTTAAGCAGCATTTCTATGTGA
>ERZ808252.142-NODE-142-length-77376-cov-12.954113_pt1 | contig 77376 bp, 66 predicted proteins | sample MGYA00521242_ERZ808252 | MGnify/ENA primary metagenome ERZ808252 (study PRJEB31516, sample SAMN03275581) | gut metagenome | biome: mammalia-associated habitat; material: feces | host: Papio cynocephalus | place: Kenya | collected 2012-08-07 ... | reverse complement strand
AGCTAAAGCTTTCTGAACCTCCAGCCGAGCTGGAGGTTTTCTTTCTTACAAAAAAAGCCCGGAAGCAATCAAGCCCCGGGCATTTTAGTTTCTATAGAATGAAAAATTTTAGCAAACAATCATTCCGAATACCATAGAGAACAAAGCGATTGTTTCGCAAAGACCTACAACCATAATGTACTGCGCAAATCCTTTTCCTGTTTCCGCCAAAGCATCAGAACCAGCAGCGCCAGCTTTTCCCTGAGCAACAGCAGACATACACATTGAAAGACCGCAAGCAATTCCAAGTCCAAGAAGGAACAAAGGATCAGCTGAAGAAGTTCTCATTGTGTTCATAAGAAGGAAACCGTAAATTGTCTGTGTAAGCGGAGCACCTGCAAAAACAACCAAAAGGAAAGGCGCAGGCTTATTGTTCAAGTAGCACCTTTTCCAAGCTCCAATTGCTCCCTGACCTGCAATTCCAATACCGATTGCGCTTCCAATCGCAGCAATTCCCATTACAACACCAGCACCAATCATTCCCCAGTTCATAAATACTCCTTTACGCAAATTTGCGTTGTTAATCTAATTTTTTAGGCAGAAAACTGCCGTAATTCAAATTTTATTTTTCTTCACGGAACGGAGAATATTTTGTTCCGCTCCATGACATTCCAAGATGCTGACTGAATTCAAGAGTATTCAGACGCACACCGTGAACAATAACAGACAAAAGGTTCAGCACAATATTCAGTCCATGACCAAAGCACAAAAGAATAACGCCAAAACCAACCATAATCAACTTGCCAAGCATAGGACCAGCCATTGTATTTATCGTACTGCTTATAGCCGCACCTGCAAGTGCAACTGCCCACAAACGTATATAAGAGACAATGTCGCTGAAAACATTTACAATTCCCAAAAGCACACTGATAATATTCTTTAGACTTTCAAAAATCGAATCCTTAATACTTCCGTCATAATTTGAAAATACAAAATTCAAAATAAATCCAAAGAAAAGCACACCAAGCGCAACATAAGGAATTGGAAGCCAGCCGATTCCAAAAAAATACAAAGTTTCTTCTGTAATTCCAAGCGGATATTTTACAGCATCAACAACCATGTCCATTACAACGTAGTACATTCCCCAAAGCTCAAGCAAAGAACCAAGTTCTCCAAGGCACTTTAAGGATTTTCTGTAACGAAGAATTCCTTTTATATGGGCAATGCTAAGCTGAATAATAGCAAGGATAAAACAGAAAATCTGCTGGTTAGTATTAGAAACATCAGATCCCACTTTTGCAGGTGAAATTGGTGCAAAAGACAAATTCACCATCCATTTTGGAAGTCTTGCTGAATCTATTCCAAACCAAGTGCAAGTCAAAACCCCCCAGCACATTGTACTGAATCCAAGCAAAAAGACAAGCACGTTTACAGATGAAAATGCCTTTCCATTTTTTACGCCTTTAGCCATAAGTCCAATTGAAAGCGCACAGATTAATGCTCCATATCCTGCATCGCCAAAAATCATCGCAAAGAAAATGCAGAAGAAAAGCAAGAACCAGCCCGAAATGTCATATTCATGGTAACCAGGCGTAACATCAAGAAAGTTTGTAAGCGGATAAATAAGTTCCACTAGTTTATTGTTCTTTAACTTTGTCGGAACAGGATCATCATCCGCAGGATCAGAAGCCACAAATGCCCAGCCGTTTTCTGCACATACAGATTTGAAACTTTTCATTGAGTCAACTGGAACATATCCTGTAAGCCATGCAAGTTTTGTCTCTTCACCATCGGAAGTTTCATTTGAAGATTCTGATGCCATGCCGCTGTACAAATTCTCAAATTCAATATCAGAGGCAAGCTGCTTTTTATAATCAAGCAAAGCAGTTCGGAATTTTTTCTCTGCAAAAATCTTCTTGTTGATGGCTTCAATTTCATGCTCGTCATCTACGATGTTTTTCTTCATCTGGCGAGTAGAAGATTCAGGCAAAGGAACAGCATAAGCTTCAGCAGGAAGACCAGCAGGACGCTCTTCAAGTTCTACTTCTGATTTCAGCAAAAACCTAGAAACTTTGTTCAAGGAATTTACAAGAACAGTTTTGCAATCCTCGCCAATCAACTGGTACTTTTCAGAAGGAATTTCATACATATATAGGAAAATTCCTTTTTCTGCAAAAGCCTTGAATTCTTCAGGATTAATGTCACCCCATTTTTCAAGCCGAGCAAGCTCATTTTTGTTTTGGGAAATCAAATCAAAAAGTGTTTTTTTTCTATCACTTAAAGATATTATTTCCTTTGCTTTTTCCCGGGCAGCATCTTTATCCAGTTTTTCCTGAATCAAAGCAGAAGATTTTTTTGGCTCTTTTATTTCATCAAGAATAGAAATAGCTTTATCAGTTTCCGCAGCCGATTCTCTGTAAGCAGAAAGGGTTGGACTAGAGCCTTCCACAGCTTCCAAATGCAAAACTCCAGCTTTTCTAAGCTGCTTTAAAGAAGCCTTTCTTGTTGAATCGAGAATAACCAAAGAGACTTTTTTCATCTGCACAATAGCCATTATTCAGCCTCCTTAGCATCAGCCTGGAGTTTTTTCTTGGAAATTTTTGAGCGTACAACCGCATTGACCTGTTCGTCTCCAAGAAAAATTCCTATGCGCTTGATATTAGCTTTTGTTTCAGGAATTTTTACTTTTTCAAACAGATTTACACGCTGAGTTGTTGTACGAAGTTCTTTTGCTAAAAGCCTCACTTGCTCATCCAGAACTTCCGCCTCCAAATCAAGCTCAAGGGCTTTTTCCATTCTATCCGCAGCCATATCAATCCAAAGCGGTGTTGAATAAAGATTATAGTCGCCACGTCCAAAATCTGCGCCTTCATAAACAGGAATCTTTACACCGGCAATATTGCCCCAGCCCTTTTTGATGTTTTTTACAGTAACCATATCAGGCTTAAAGGCATCTTTTTCACCGAAAACCGAAATCCATTTTTCAAAATCCTCTTCCAAAGCCTTTTTTTCAGCCCTGACAGATTTTGCTTTTTCGTCTATGGCGCGGATTTCTGACTGCAGCTGCTGCTTTTTAAGCGTAAGAGTCGGAAGATAACGCTGATACATTTTAAGCGCATCTTTTTGAGTCTTTTGCTCGTTTTTAGTCAGTTTTAATTTTGCCATAAAATAAATCCTTAATATTCAGGCTTAGTTTTTTGGCCAGAACTGCTCTATCAATTCAGACTTCAAGCCAGTTTCCGCCTTGTCAAAACATTCCGCAAGAATTTTCCATCCATTGTCCAAAGCTTCTTCAAGAGGAATATTTACCGTAAGATCCATCATCTCTGATTCAAAAAGCTCTCCATATTTCAAAAGCTTTTCGTCCCAAGCACTCATAATAAAGCCCATTGACTTTTTTTCAAGAGTATCTTTGTACTGGGAATAAAGACGAATCATCGCATCCATAAGAGAACGGTGATCTTTGCGTGTTTTGCTGTTAACCTGCTGCTTTAAGCGAGAAAGAGAACCAAAAGGCTCAATGTGTCCGCCCTTAAGATAATACTGACCTTCTGTAATATATCCAGTGTTGTCAGGAACAGGGTGAGTAACGTCATCGCCAGGCATTGTTGTAACAGCCAAAACCGTTATAGAGCCTGAATCAGCAAAGTCAACAGCCTTTTCGTAACGGCTGGCAAGCTGAGAATACAAGTCTCCAGGATAACCACGGTTAGAAGGAACTTGCTCCTGAGTAATTGCGATTTCCTTCATTGAATCAGCGAAGTTTGTCATGTCTGTAAGAAGAACAAGAACGTCCTTTCCTTGAAGCGCAAACTGCTCTGCAACAGCAAGCGAAAGATCCGGAATTTTAATGCATTCAACAGTTGGGTCAGCAGCAGTATGAACAAACATTACAGTTTTGCTCAATGCACCGCCTTCTTCCAATGTTTTTTTAAAGTAAAGATAGTCATCGTATTTCAAGCCCATTCCGCCAAGAACAATAACATCAGCCTGAGCCTGCATAGCAATACGAGCCAAAAGTTGGTTGTAAGGCTCACCGGAAATTGAGAAAATCGGAATTTTCTGACTAACAACCAAAGTATTGAAAACATCAATCATTGGAATGTTTGTACGCATCATTCTATTTGGATTAATACGTTTTGCAGGGTTTACAGAAGGTCCTCCGATTGCAACAAGATTTTCAGTCAATGCAGGTCCATGATCTCTTGGTTCTGCTGAACCGTTGAAAATGCGACCAAGCAAATTTTCACTAAAAGAAACACGCATTTCGTGTCCCAAAAAGCGAATCTGGTCATTTGTAGCAACACCACGTCCGCCCGCAAAAACCTGCAACGAAACAGTTTCGCCATCAATCTTATTTACTTCAGCAAGGGATTTTCCAAACCTTGTGTTTATTTCAGCAAGCTCATTAAGTTTTACGCCTTTTGCTTTTACAGTAATAACGCTTCCGTTTATGCTTTCAATTTTGCTATATACTTTATTCATTATTCACCGTCCTTGAGAAGCTTCTTTGCCTCGTTAGATACCTGCGCATTTTTTGAAGCCAAAGTACTTTCTATGACTTTTTCAGCTTTTGTAAAGTCTGCGCTCTTGAATTCCTTATAGTTCATATCAATGAAATTCTGGCGCAAAGTATTAAAGAAATTGCGGGCATCGTCTTTCTCTTCAAAGTCAAAGTCAGATCCAAGAATTTCAACAATTTTATTGAAAACGTATTTCTGACGTTCTACAGAAGATGCGCCTTCAATTTCATCAAAGCTATCCTGCTGCATATAGACGGCATCAAGAAATTCACTCTTCAAGTAAATAACAAAGTCTGAAAGGCTTGTTCCTTCTTCGCCAACAACTTTCATCATTTGGTTGACTTCTGCGCCTCTTTTATAAACATTACGAGCAAACTCAACAAGATTGTGTCCAATTGTAGATTTGTACTTTGACCAAGAATCAAGAGGATCAATAGAGGGATAACGGCGCGCATCGGAACGTTCTCGGCTAAGACCATGGAATGCGCCAACAACTTTCAATGTTGCCTGAGTTACAGGCTCTTCAAAGTTTCCACCTGCAGGAGAAACAGTTCCACCAATTGTAACAGAACCGACATTTCCATCGCGAAGCTTTACAATTCCCGCACGTTCATAGAAAGAAGCGATTGTTGACTCCAAATATGCAGGGAAAGCCTCTTCGCCAGGGATTTCTTCCAAGCGGCCTGACATTTCACGCATAGCCTGCGCCCATCTTGAAGTAGAATCCGCAAGAAGAAGAACATTAAGTCCCATCTGACGGTAATATTCTGCAAGAGTAACACCTGTGTAGCACGAAGCTTCGCGGGAAGCAACAGGCATAGAAGATGTATTGCAAATTATGATTGTGCGCTCCATAAGAGAACGTCCAGTGCGAGGATCCTTAAGCTCCGGAAATTCTGTAAGAGTCTCTACAACTTCACCAGCGCGTTCTCCGCAAGCAGCTATAATTACAATGTCAACATCGGCATTGCGGCTTGTTGTGTGCTGAAGAACAGTTTTTCCAGCACCAAACGGACCTGGAATACAATATGTTCCACCTTTTGCAACAGGGAAAAATGTATCAATCAGGCGGACTTTTGTAACCATAGGCTCATCTGGACTAAGACGTTCTGCATAGCAATTTACAGCGCGTTTTACAGGCCATTTAAAGCTCATGCTGATATTTATAGATTTTCCTTTTTCATCAGCAAGAGTTGCAATGGTATCATGAATTTTATATTCACCAGCTTTTGCAATTTTTTTGATTGTATAAGTTCCAAGGAATCCAAAAGGAATAAGAATTTTATGAGTAAAAGGTCCTTCTGGAACAGTTCCTATGCTGTCTCCTGCAAAAACTTTGTCGCCTTCTTTTGCAGTAGGAGTAAATTCCCATTTTTTATTTTCATCAAGAGCAGGAAGATAAACACCGCGCTCAAGAAAGTAGCCGGATTTTTCAGCAAGAAGAGGAAGCGGATTCTGCAATCCATCATAAACCTGACCTAAAAGACCAGGACCAACTTCAACGCTAAGCAAATCTCCAGTAAATTCTACAGAACAATCTGTTGAAATACCATTTGTCATTTCATAAATCTGCATCTGCGCCGTATTTCCGCGGATACGGATTACCTCTCCTTTCAGGCTTTTTCCGCCAACTTTAACGTAGCCTACTTCATTGAGAGATACCTTTCCATCGAATTCAACAGAAACCATGTTTCCATTGACAGCAACAACTTTGCCTTTTGTATCAGTCATTTCTTTTCTCCAAGAATTTCATCATAAATTTTGTGGTAAGAAGCCAAGCCTTCATCCTTGTTAAACTTCTTCATCCGCTCGGCAAGCATCAGTTTTAGTCCATAGCTATAGACCGCATCAGCCGAAAAACTGTCCATAGGCGCAATCCGATCCAAAATTCCAAGACGGTATTGATTCAGATACTGTTCCGCTGCCAAAGGACTGTCCATTCCAGTAGCAGTCCGCGCAGCCTGAATAGATTCACCATCACTTGCAGAAGGAAGATCCTTTATATCTTTCTTCATCCTTAAAGCCCTGATTTGGGCCAATGCAAGTCGAAGGCATCTTTCTTTTTCGTACCATTCATCAAGGAATACTGAACCAGTCGAAACAGGTTCAACAGGAGGTTCCAGCGTAAGTTTTTCAGCAAGCTTCGCAGATTTTTCAGACATAAAACGGCTGCACAAATCCTTGAAATATCCAACTGTAAGCGGAAGTTTTTGAGAACTGTCATCATTTACAGAAATTGCCGGAAGCTGGGCAACCAAATAATAGAGATGTTCCACTATTTTGTTTCCTTTGTAGTTTTTGCACGTGATTTTGCCGCCGGCTTTGCAACAGTTTTCTTAGCTTTTGAAGCCGCTGGTTTCTTTTCTTCTATTACAACAGGCTTTGGCTCTTCCTCTGCAATTCCTGCAGCCGCCTTTTTCATAATTTCTGTTGTTTTTGGATTCAAATAGGCACTGAACAAAGCCGCAACTTCTTCCGCGCTGAAATCATAAAATGCAGAGCCATTCTTCGATCCAATTCTAAAACCTGCTGAAAGAGAGGCGTCGCTTTTTATTACAAGACCTTTTGAAATTTTTGCTTTTAATGCAATTTTAAGGCTTGCTTCAAGAACTTTTAAATCCTTTGCAGGCAAAAGAACAGAAATATTATCCGCATCTGGATTGGCAGACCAAGCTTTTACAGTTTCAGGAATCAATTTTTTGAGCAAATCCTTATCCATTGCTTTTTCTGTTTCGGAATTTACGATAGCAGAAAGTTCCTTGTTTATTCCATCACGGAATGAAATGATAAGGTTTCGTCCAGCCTGAGCAATAGCATCTTCGCTGGCCTTTTCCATGCGTTCTGTTTCAGCCTTTGCAGTTTTTATTATGCTGTCAGCTTTTACTTCAGCATCGCTTACAATTGAAGCGGCTTTTTTTTCCGCATCGGCAATAATCTTGCGGGCGGCAGATTCGGCACTAGAAACACCGTCCTTTTTGATTTTTTCGATTAATTCCTGTAATTGAATGTCCATCACAACCTCTTTATATTTTTCTATAATTGCTGAAAACTAAAAACCAAATTTATAAACCGTAGTTTCATGGTACGGCTTTTCTGGAGTTACTATGCAGCTTGGAAAATTCTCATGGTTCGGAGCGTCAGGATAAGCCTCGGTTTCCATGCAAACAGCATCATGAGATTTTAAAGGATAACCATTCTTTCCAAATCCATCAATGAAATTTGCTGTATAAATCTGGCAAGCAGGCAACGTTGTAGAAACAGTCATTGTACGTCCGCTAGCAGGATCTTTTAACACGGCAAATTCAACTAAACTTCCATTGTACGAATCTATGCAATAAGCGTGATCATATCCAGAGCCAGTTTCTTTCATATCTTTGCCGATAAGCTTTGGAACTCTAAAATCAAAAGCTTTTTTCTCATCAACAGAACAAAGTTTTCCAGACGGAATGAGATGCTCGTCAACTTCAACAAATTTTGAACAATCCATCTTGAGTTCTTGATCTTCAATAGAACCGCCATCATAGCCTTTCAAATTGAAATAGGCATGGTTTGTAAGGTTTACTGGAGTCGGAGCATCTGTCTTGGCAGAATAATCCAAAGTAAGCTCGTTATCTTCATTTAATGTGTAGGTAACTTTTATTTTTAAATTGCCAGGCATATTTTGCTCGCCTGCCGGACTTACTCTTGAAAATTCAATTCCAAGTCCTTTGTCAGTACGGATTTTTTTTGCAGACCACAGCTTCTTTTCGTATCGGTCGAATCCGCCGTGAAGACAGTTTTCACCGTCATTTTTATCAAGCTGGTAAGTTTTTCCATTGAGAGAAAAAGATGCGCCGCCGATTCTGTTTGCAAAGCGACCAACTACAGTTCCAAAGCAACTTCCACTAGAAGCATAGCCTTCCAAAGTTGAACAGCCCAAAAGAACATCAACTTTTTTTCCGTCTTTTGCAGGTAAAAGAATGCTTGTAATTGTGCATCCATAATCTATAACAGAAAAGCTCATAGAGCCGTTTGAAACTGTGTACAAATGAACTTTTCTTCCATCATACAAAGTTCCAAATTTGACCTTTTTAAATTTCAAATTACTCATAGATAAAAATATACTCTGATTCTTTTCAAAGTTCAAGAAAAAAAAGCTGTTTTGGGAAAATATTTATTAAAACAAGTCCGTAAAAAGCACAAAAAAAATCAAGAAAACTCGATTACAAGTTTTACTTCCTGAATGCTTCTGCCTGTTTTTCTTGCAATTTCTTCTGATGGAATTCCAAGGGCGCGAAGCTCCAAAACCTGAGCTTTAAAGTCCTTTTTAGGAAGAATTGGGTTTTCAGCCATAAAAAGCTCAGGCTCAACTACAGGAATTTTTCTGACTTCAACTTCCGGCTTAGGCAATTTTTTTATTCCAAGCTCATTTTTTGCCTTTTCTGTAAAAAACAAGTCGCCTTGCATAAAAGAATTTTTTGAAGCCGAATCCAGTTTTTTCTGAAATGATTTTGATTTTTCAGCAAGAGAAAGCTCTTTTTTTAGCATTCCGATTTTTCGTTCGGCTTCCGCAGAAATAGCCTTAAGCTGCTTAATTTTATCTTCTATTAAGTCAATGCTTCTTCCTGCGTTGAAATTTATGCTTTTGATAATTTCTTTTGCCTTTTCATTAGTCTCTTCAATAATTTTATCTGTGGAAAAAAAAGTGTTAAACTTCTTAAAAAAGACAACCCACATGAGTATATTGAAAAATATTATAAAAACAGCAATGGTCAACGCAAACGGCATTTTTTTTCAACTTGTAATATCAATATGCTGTCCAAGATTTGGATCTTTTATTTCATAGACAGTAGGCTTTTTAATTTCCGGCTCTTGCTTTGCGGATTTTCCATCTCCCTGCAAAAGTCCTTGTCCAGCGCCTCCGCCCTGACTCACATCAGCCTTGATTTTTGCAGAATCCTCGCTTTGTGAAGTTTCTGTAACAGTCTGGGCTTTTTGAGTCTGTTGCTGGGCTGTTTTTTCCAGATGCTGCCTATTCGCCATGCTTGCATTCTGGACTTGCGAAGCATTAAACTGCCCAATCTTATCCATCTGAGAATAAATGGTAGAAAGATCTATAGGCTGAACAGCCATAAGCACCTCGCATTTTATAATGTAGAAAATCTGAAAAAAAACAGAAATATTCTATAAAATAATATTATATATATTTCCGCAGAAAATCAACACAAACACAGTTTAATAGTCCATTTTTACTTGAATTGAACTTCCAAGCCGGATCATGTAAATTTTATTTTCATAGTTTGCATCAAGCTGATGATAGCGCACTTCAATTCCTGTATTCCATTCCGCATTCGGAAAAAGCCCGGATTTTATAAAGCCAAATTTTACAAGACCGCTTTTATCGTCTTCTGTTTCACTTTTTATAATATGCTGCCACTGCAAGCCAAGCTTCATGTCTTTATTTTTTCCAAGCCGTTTTAAGCCCAGATCAAGATAAATGCGGCAGCTGTTTTTTTCAAGTTCTTTGTTATAAGAATCCTGAAATTCAAAATTCAAGCCAAAATTCGGATCATGTCCGTCCCACAAATGATAAAATCCGCCCGTAAAAACATATTTTGAAATATCGCGGTGGTCATCTGTAAGCTTTCCGATTCCCTGAACATAAAGGTCTGTTCCAAAAATGGTCCGTTTTGCTTCTGCGCCGACAGTTACCGGTGTTGAGCCTGTTTCTAGCTTTGGATTTTTTCTTCCGAAAATATTAAAAGTCGTATGAAAAAATGTCATTTCAAGAGAGCCAGCCGCCGAAATGTCTTCAAATGCAGGCTGCGTTGAAGTTCCGCCGTATAAAATAATTCCAGACAAAGTTCCAGTCCAAAAAGGAATGCGCAAAAGTCCGGAAACAGCATCAGAACTGTCGCTTAAAATATTTGTGTAAAGATAGCCTTGCTTTTCAATTTCCTGCCGTATTTGCTCCTTTTCTTCTTCGGTAAGCTTGTCGTAGTCGGTGTCTGTATAAAGGCTATATGCGTTTTCTCCGCTGAAAAGTCTTGTATATCCCCAGGCAGTCGCTTTTTTTCCTGCCGTAATATAAATTCTATCCCAAATCAAATAGTCAAAATAAAGCTCGTCAAGTTTTATGGCATCTTTTTTAGGCGGAAATTTTACGCTGGTTGTTCCGCGCACAGAAAGAGTTTTGTCCAGGCGAGCCATAAAATAAATGTAATTCGCCAAGTCAAAATAAAGGGAATTTTTAAATTCATCATTTTCAGAATTCTGATTGTGCTTAGTTCCGTAGTATCCAAAGTCAGACTCAAAATGACCTGTAAATTTCAAAGGAATAAAATACTCAGAAGTTCCAATTTTCACCGACTGCTTGGAAGAAACAAATTCCGACGCATCGGACTGCTCAACAACAATATCTTCTGAATCTGAAAAAAGCAAATCGTCATCAAACGAAATATCGTCTTCCGCCTGAGAAAAAGCAACCGAAATGCAAAAGCAAATCGCCGCTATAAAAAAAATCCGCTTCATCTTACTTTTCACTCATCATTTCAAGATAAGGTTTTGTATAAACAGAATTTTCCACACGGTCAAAAGTTATATTTGTAATCGTAATCTGCGTACGCTCGAACTGAGTTTTTTCACCGATTTTCTTTCCGCGCAAATTGTCCGTGATAAGCATTTTTACAGGAATATAATAATTTTTATTTGAAGTCTGAACTATCTGATATGAAGGAATAGCAGTTGTTCTAAGCTTTTGCCCTGAAAGGCTGTAATCTTCCTTTTTGCGCACAAGCCCGTCATTTTTTGTAACCCAAAGACGTAATTCAGGATAATCCACATTTTGAACTTTTGCCTTTAGAACAAACATTACGCATTCAAGTTTTCCAAGCATTACTTCTGAAGAACTTTCTATTGAATAATCCCTGTAATAAAACTGCGGCGCAAAGTCTGAATTGTTCGCATTTGTATTCTGAAATTTGTCCCGTGCACTTGTAAATGTAAATCTGTGGTCAGCAGGATCGTAGAACCAGATATTGCTGTCATACTGAAGATAACCTTTTCCCTTGTCTTTTGCAGGACCTGTAACAAGAATTGTCCATTTTGCCTCGCTGTCTCTGCGGTACATAATTGCCTCTGTAGCATTTTTTCCTTCGCCAGGCTTTTCCTGAACAACTGAATAAAATCCTTTAAAGTCCGTTCCGTAAAAAGCTGTATTTTCCTGCGCCTGCTTTAAAAGCCCGTCATGGGAAAATGAAAAAGCAGAAATTCCTGCGTAAACAAAAAAAACAAAACTGACAATTTTCTTAAAATTTTTCATAGCACATCCATAAAATATCTTAACTTTTTAATTATTAACAAGCAAAAATTCATTCTGTTACAGTCAATGCCTGGACCGGAGTAATTCTTATAGCGGTTCTTAGCGAAAACAAGATTGCAGAAATTGTAGTAAAAATTATAACTGCAAAAATCAGCATTGCACCGCCAAAAGAATTCATTGGAACAATATATCCGTTCGTCAAAAACATATCAAACGCAGGAATAAAAGAAAAATTGAACTGTCTTACAATAAATTCCAAGAGCAAACAAAATCCCCATCCGCATACACAGCCGGAAATTAAAAGCACAAGAGCTTCGCTAAGCAAAAGCAAAATCACAGAGCCGCGCTCCATTCCAATTGCCTTGTAAATTCCAATTTCATTTATGCGCTTCATTACAATAACTCTGTAAGTGCTGCTGATTCCAACAACAATTATTATTACAAGAGCCGCAATTACAAGAGAAGTTATTATTTTCATTGCATCAATTATAACACCCAAATCTTCCATGTTTGCGTCCAGAACTATAAACGCGTAAATCGGCTCGCCAAATTCCCCGGCTAAAAGTGGCTCATAAAAGTCATACTTATCATCAACCAGCTTGTACATATTGAATTTTTTTTCAAGAAGAGCCTGATATTTTAAAGTGTCTTTTGAAGATGGCACTGAATCAGGGAAAAATATTCCAATTCTATTTGCATAGAATTCTGGCGAGCAATAAGCCTTCCGCAGAAAATCAATGTCAATATAAGAAGTGTAAGTTCCAAATACGCTTGAATCTTTGAAAATGCCTTTTACAACAATCTGAACTGTATTTATGTAGCCGGGACCTGTTCTAAGCATAAAGGTTATAGAATCTCCTGTTGAAACTTCCAGCATGGATGCAATTTTTTCTGAAACCAAAACTCCATTTGTTCCTGCAATTCCGTCTGCGCTTCCCTGCACATAATTGAATTTTGAAAATAGAATTTTTTCTTTTTCAAAGTCAACGCCTTTTATTACACGCTGACGGACTTCAACACCTTCATAATAAAAAGAAGCGGAATCCGCATCAAAATCAAATCTTGGGGAAATAACAGTTTCAGCTGGAAAAACATCAGAAAGTTTTTCAACAAATTCCCGGCAGTCATAAAATTCCAAATTGCTTCTTCCGCCTAAGAATTGATAGTTTCCGCCGTAATAAATTTCAGCCTTCGTAGAAAGAGAATGCAACATTCCGTTTATTAGAAAAAAAGAAAAAAGTGAAACTCCAGCCCCAATAGCGCAAACAAAAAAAAGAGAAATGTACTGACGCCACCTTAAAAGCAATGAGCGAACCGAAAGCTTAACATAATTCATTAGACTGCCCCCTGCATAGCCTGAACAGGATTAACTTTTAAAGCGGTTCTAACAGGATAAATCCAGCCCAAAAGCCCAAGTAAAACAGAAAGAATCATCGACTTGCACATAATTGAAAATGATGTAGAAACAACAAGATGGTCAGTTCCAAAAAGTTGAATCAGAAAAACATTTTTAAATTCAATATTCATGGAAGACAATGCGGCTGTGCATACAGTTCCCAAAATGCAGCCCAAAATTCCAGCCGTTATTGTAAGCATAAAAGTTTCGGTCATGCACTGAAGCGAAACAAAAGCTCTTGAAGCTCCCTGCGCTCTTAAAGTTCCAATTTCCTGCGTTCGGTTCAGGACATTTACAACAAGCGTATTGTTTATGATTATAAATCCTGCCACAAGAATAACAATTACGCCCGCATTAAAAATTACTCGCATCCAGTAAAGATACAAAGCTGTGCTTCCAGCGGCAGTTCTCCAAGCAACAGCACGCACTGGCCAGGAATTCTTCTTAAAAATTCTATTTAAATTTCTTATTGCCTTTTTTGGATTTTCACCTTGAGCAAGCGAGCAAACCATATAGTTCCATGAAGAACTGTCAATCGTTTTTTGCTCTTCCAAGGCAGGCTGAATTTCTTCAAACGGATTTTCAACAACAACTGCGCCTACATCTTCCGCATCGTCAAAAAGAGATTCTATATCCAAATCGCTTTCAAGCAAATCTGTTTTTTCTTCTCCGATAAATGAAGTGTCCGCGACAGATTCAGACATATCCATAAGCGAACGGACTGTAAAAGCATCGGCAAGAACAATTCTGTCCAGCGTGGAATTCTCAACAGGATATTCATAAATACATGAAAGTTTTGCGGCACGGATTCTAAAAGTAGGACCGTCAACAACAAGAAATTGAACTGTGTCTCCAATAGAAATATTCATTTCCTGCGCATATTTTTTTGAAAGCATCACGCCTCTTTCGGAATCTGGAAATGGAGAGCCTTCAAGAATTTTTATAGAAGACATGCATTCAAAATACTTTGCGGCAGGAACTCCAAAAATCCAGACGGGCGTTCTTTCCCCGTTAAATTCCAAAGCGGCTGTTCCTGTTACTTGCGGAACACTTTTTTCTATTTCAGGAATTGAATTCAGGCAATCGGAAATTTCATTGAAAGGAACAAGCGCATTTATTTTTGTAAGAGTTCCCGTTACTGGAGTTTCATCCCCAAAAAGGCTCATCGGAATATCGCTTTTAGGAAAAATCGCAAGGTCGCCTGTAAAACTTTTGGAAAAAACTTTTTCAATTCCGTTTTCAGTGCTATCAAAAACTGAATTTATAACAGCCATAAGCATAATGGCAAACGCAATAAAAAGAACAATAACAAACGAGCTTTTTCTTGATACAATATTCTTAAAAGCCAAATAAAAAAGCATTTTCAGTCCCAGAAAAAAAATTACAGCCGCCCCAAAATAAGAGCGACTGTATTATAACAGATTTTTCTATGCAATTCAATGAAGAAAAGTTTTTGAGTTCTCTAAAATCTATTTTATCTGATTCAAGGCGCTTACGACAGCATCAACACCGGCGCGTCCAACGTTAGTTGATTTTCCAGCTCCCCAGTACTGGTTGCCATCTTCGCACGTAATCTGGACATAGGCGACTGCAGAAGTATCATTTCCTGTTCCAATGCTATGCTCATGGAATGCCGTTATGCTGAACTTAGGAGCCGGAATTTCAGAAAGCGCGCCCGCAAATGCATCAAGAGGTCCGTTTCCAGTTTTTCCGATTGAATAGCGTTTTCCTTTCCATTCAACAACAGCGCGGCAAGAAGTAGATTCTGAATTTTCTTTGCCTTCAAGATGAGTTTCAGCCAAATCAACAATCGAAAGATTTCCTTTTGCTTCAAGCCAATGTTTAACAAAAAGATTGTAGATTTCAGATTTGTCAAGTTCACGCTGGGATTCATCGGCAGCTTTCTTTATCAGCTCGCCAAGAGCAGGGTGCATTGCCTTTGGAAGACAAATTCCGTACTCCTGCTCAAGAATGTAAGCCGCACCTCCTTTTCCAGACTGGCTGTTGATTCTGATAATCCCCTCGTACTGCCTTCCAATATCGTGCGGATCAATGAGAATGTAAGGAACATCCCAAATTGCGTTTTTAGGCATTTTTGTACGTGCTGCCATACCTTTTCTGATTGCATCCTGATGGCTTCCGCTGAACGCAGTAAACACAAGCTCGCCAACATAAGGAGTGCGCGGATTTATTTCCATTTCTGTAAACTTTGTATAAAGCTCGCCGACACTCTGAATGTCATGAAAGTCAAGCTGAGGATCTATTCCTTGGCTGTACATATTCAATGCAACATTCACGATGTCAAGGTTTCCAGTCCGCTCTCCGTTTCCAAAAAGGCAGCCTTCAACTCTGTCTGCTCCGGCAAGCAAAGCAAGCTCACATGAAGCAACACCAGTTCCCCGGTCGTTGTGACAATGGGTGCTTATAATTATATTTTCTCGGTCTGAAATATGCTCTGAAAAATATTCAATCGCATCCGCATAAACGTTTGGTGTGTAACATTCAACAGTTGTCGGAAGATTCATAATTATCTTGTTGTCCGCAGAACAGCCCCACTCATTTTTTACAGCCTCGCAAACTTCAACTGCATAGTCAATTTCAGTATGCGAAAAACTTTCTGGAGAATATTCAAGACGGATTCTTTTTCTGTCCTCATCGGAAAGGCAGGACTTTATGCACTTTACGCCGTCAACCGCAATCTGCTTGATTTCTTCCTTGGATTTATTGAAAGTATATTTTCTCTGCGCCGGTGAAGTTGAATTATAAATATGAAAAATCGCCTGTTTGCAACCTTTAAGAGATTCCATAGTTTTCTTTACAAGAGCCTCTCGCGCCTGGCACAAAACCTGAATCGTAACATCATCAGGAATGTGTTTTTCTTCAATAAGACGGCGAATAAATTCATATTCAGTGTCGCTTGAAGCAGGAAATCCAACTTCAATTTCCTTGAATCCAAGCTTTACAAGCAAGTCAAAAAATGCAAGCTTTGTATCAATTCCCATTGGATTTACAAGAGCCTGATTTCCATCTCTTAAATCAACAGAACACCAGACAGGAGCCTTGGTTATTTTGCTTGAAGGCCATTTTCTGTTCGGAAGGTCAATGTCGCCAACGCGCGCATACTTTCCGTTTGGATTCATACTTGCATTCATAAATACCCCTTGTTTTATAAAAAAATGTTTTAATATAAAAAAAGACCTGCCGCCAAACGACAGGTCTGTAATTTACAATATAAGCAACTTACTAGCAACCGTCAGCTCGGCAAACAAAAGAGAAATCTAGTGCTAGTAGAAGAAGTGCTTTTTTCATATAAATAGACTTTACAGCAAAGCGCATAACGATGTCAAGAGAATGAAAAAATTTACAAATATTGACTAAAACAAAACTCAATGCATAAGAACAAAAAGCTTATTCAGCGAGTTTATAAAATCCTCAGTTGATGCCTTGAGTTTCTTAAGGAACTCATCATCACACAAAGTTCCAAGCACAGCATTTTTTTCCTCTTCATTTCTAAATGTTATAGAACGGAAATAATCTGTAAAATCTTTTTCACGTATAGAAATTGAAGACTCAAGCATATTCATTGCAACAAAAGCAACATCCTGCAAAATATCTTCAAAGTCATCCGAGTTAAATTCTGTGATTTTCTTGGAATAAAGAAATTCTATTATGTAAACTGAATAGCGTGCCTTATAGTCTGTATAGTTTTTTTGGCACTCATCGTAGTAAGCGTGAACTTGCTGCCAATTGTTTATGCAGCGTGATTTTATTTTTGCAAAAAGCTCTTCAACCTTTTCTTCCGGAATCAACTGGCCGCCAACATTGAACCATTTCGTGTAAAGCGGAATTTCTTCAATCGTTTCAAAATCAGCCATGCAAAGACTTTCGCGGTTGTTTTTTAAAACGTATTCCATCAAGCATTCAGCCGCAAAATATTTTAAAACACGGCGGTATTCCTTGTAGCCTTGCGCAGGCTTGTAAATAATAGCTCCGAATTTTTTCTGGCAGCGGTCATCAGTAAGAAGAAATTTTGAGTCTGGATTCTGATGAAGATAATCTTTTGCAATCTGAAGAAGAGATGCAGAATCTTTTGCAGACTTTGCCAGCTCCCGGAATTTTTCAAGAAGCTCAGGATTGGAATTTTCCTTTGTCATCTTCCGGCAGTCATCAGACGGAAGCTTTAAATATCTTGAAGTAAGCTCAATAAGCCTGTTAACAGAAAAAATAATTTCCTGCACAGTATCCGGGGCAAGCGGATTCGTTTCAATATGCTGAACTTTTATAAATCTTTTGTCACGCGCCTGAAACTTATATTTATTGCGGACAATTGCAAACATATTATGCAAAAACCAGTAAGCAGGAATAATGTGAATAGTACAGTCTTCGTAGCTTGGAGCAACCAAAGAAAATGGATAAGTTATATTCAGTTCATTTACATAGCTTCCTTTTGAAGCAAGAACAAATGAAGCGAATTTTGAATCAAACTTAAAATCCGAGCAAAGTCCAGGCCAGAATCCGCGGCCAGCAATCATTTCGCAGTCAGGGCTTCTTGAATTGTGGTTAGAGCCAATTGTCGCAGCCGAAGCTATATTGCTCTGCCCCATTACAGTTGAAGCAATCAAGAACGAAGAATTGTGATGCTGCTCATGGAAAGGAAAAATCAAGTTATTTAAAAGCTCGCAGCATGAAACAGTGGAATTGTCTCCAAGCACAGAATTCAAAAGACGCGCGCCATATTTCAAGTGGCAGTTTCTTCCAATGACAAAACGGACTGCTATAGCCTGATAAAAAACATGGCTTCCAAAGCCCATTATTCCATTGACCATCTCCACCCCTTCTCCAATCTGGCTAGGCTCGTCCTCCGAAGAAAGAATGGTAATATTTTTAAGTTTAAGAGCGCCTTTTATGTAAGCGCATGAACAGACTTTTACATCTTTTAAAAGCGTTGAATTTTTAATGACAACATCATCTTCTACAATTCCATAAGTTCCAAGCTCTTTTGATTTTTCAAATTCAGTGAGCTCAACAAAACGCTGCATAAGTTCTTTGTCTTCACGGAATCTTGACCATAAAAAAGCGTCAGCCGGAATCATATCAGAAAAAGGAAGAACTGCACGTCGGTTATTTTCGTTGCCAACACCAATCCATATCCTATTTGACTCAGGTTCGCCTTCCTTTAAAAGTCCTTCTCCAAACTTTGAATGCTCCGTGCAGGACATTTCCATTATATTGAAGAGAATTACACGTGATCCTATTTTGTAATTTTCAAGATACCTTACATTTTGAACAGCGCAGTTATCACCAATGCAAACATTCTTTAAATTTGAACTGTAAATTCCTGTCCGCAGCTTTAAATCATGGAACGAAATTTCAGAATCGAAAAGTTCTCCAATAATAACAGTTCCAGAAAAATCGCTTTGCCGAATTTGAGATGGATTAAATTTTCCATATTCAGAACTTACAAAAAAATTTTTCCATTCAGGATCGGATGAAGAGTTTCCATTTTTTTCCAGAATTGCAATTTCTTCAGATGTAGGATTTCGCTTTCCTTTTATAAAATCAGGATTTATTTTTTTTAAATTATCTATTTTAGAAGCCGGAGTTATTTTTAGCATAAATTCTATTATATACGACAACTTAAGAAAAGCCAAGAAATATTTCAATTGGAAAAAGCAAGCATGAATGTTATAATAAAACCATGATAAAAAAGTATTTTTTATGCGCCGCATTTTTTTTCTGCATTGAGTTTGTTTTTTCCCAAACCGAACCAGCAAAGGAAAACAAGCCGGTGCTCAGTATTTCAACACTCCAAAACGGACTCACAGTTTTTATAATCCCTGACGAAACAAGCGCGCTTTTAAATGTTGAGCTTGTTGTAAAAGCAGGCTTTTCAAGTCAAACTTCATCCACTGCAGGATTTTTTCCATTGTACACAAGGCTTTTTTCAAAATCCGGAAAATCAAAAGAAATATTAAAAGCGTTTTCAATGCAGTCAGAATGCAACGCGGATTCTTCTATATTTAAAGCAAAAGTTCCGCCTGAAAATTTAAAGCTTTATTTAGAGCAAATTGCACAATGCGCCTCTTTACCAAATTTCAGCGACAAAGATATTGAATATGAGCTAGCGCAAATGAAAAAAGAAAGCCTTGCATATTCAAAAAGTACAACAGGATTTATAAACAGCGCAATTGACTCGCGGATTTTTTACGAAGAGCCATGGAAACACGACTCTGGAATTTATCCTGCAATTTTTTCAGGCTACAATGCAAAACAAGCAAGAGCAATTTTATATAATTTTATCTTGAAAGAATTTTACACACCATACAACAGCGCGCTTTTTATCACAGGAAATATAACAGAAAAAAAAGTGCTAGAAATTTCTCAAGAAGCATTTAAAGACTGGAATTCAAAAAGCACAGATTCAGCCTTTAAAAAACTCAAAACTGAAAATTCGCAGCAAAGCAAAAGTAAAAAATTTGTTCTTGCAGCAAATGAGTTTTCACCAGAACTTACGCAGATTGTTGTTCAATACACTTCACTTTCTCAAAGCCAGGCAGATATTTTATCATGCGCTTTCAACAATGAAAAATCAAAATACAAAACAACAGTTCCACAAATTCCAGAACTAAATATAAGAAGCGCAGATTTTATAACAGCAGCCTCTGCAATAAAAAATGGAAACACAAGATTTATTTTGCAAGCATTAATCGAAGAGCCTCCGAAAGAAAAAAACATTGCAGACCAAGCGCAGAGTTTTTTAGCTGGAACAGCAGAATGCGCAAATCTTACCGAAGATGAAATAGAACTTGCTCAAGATGAAATAATAAAAAAATACCAAGAGCTTGCAGGAAATTCCAGCAATTTAATTTCCAAACTTGCAGAATTCTGGGCAATGAATAAATTTGAATCACCTGAAACTTTTTATCAGAACTTTAAAAAATCCGTTTTTCAAGTAGAAAATGAAACATCGGAGAATATTTTTAAAACAATTTCAAAAGAAGAGCCTTATATTTTTTTGCTCGTAAACAACACTGTTTATAAAAAAAACAAAAAATCATTTGACGAAAACGGATACGAACTTGTAACACAAGAAAATGCTTCCTGGTATACAAATGAGCTTCTTGCAAAAAAAGCAAAGCAAGAAATGCAAACAGCACTTGAAAAATCCAAAGCAGATAAAAACCCAACGATAGAAATAAGGCCAGCAGATTACTTTTATTTTAACAATATAGAAACCATAAAACACCAAGAATTAAAAAACGGAATTCCTGTTTCAGTTAAAGAAAATCCAAACTCAAAAACTGTCGCGGTTTGCATTTCAATTTCAGGTGGAAAATCGGCATATCCAGAATCAGAAAAAAATTTAAGAGCTGTTTTAATTTCTGCAGTTGCAAAAAACTCTAAAATAGAAAAAATAACAAGTCAAACAAACGAAGAAACTTCTTACATTTCATTTGAAGTCTTTAAAGAAGAACTAGAAAATGCGCTCAAAAAAATTTCAGACGCACTGATTTATGAAACAGTTTCTCCAGTTCAAGCTGATTTGCTTTTTAGAGAAGAAGAATATGAACAGCGTATAAAAAATGCAGATTTGGGCTTTCAAATGAAATCAAATGCACTCTCATATCTTTACCGCTCAACTCCATTCAGCAAACTTTTTAAAATAGATGAAAAAGAACGCAGCTCATCGTCGTACCAAGCATTGCTTTTAGAATACACAAAGCTTTTGGACGCTTCATTGTATTCGATAGTAATTTGCGGCGATATTGAATTTGATAACGCCATAAAATATTGCCAAGGCACATTTGAAATTCTAAAAGAACAGTCCGAGCGAAAAACACAAGAAATTCCAAAGCCTTCATTCAAAAACAAAGAAAGAAAGGTTCAACTCAAGCACATTTACACAACAAATCTTCCTGCCAAACTTGCGCCCAAAGAATCTCCAAGACTTGTTCCAACAAAAAATTTTTTTGACCCAGCTCAGATTTATTTTAAATCGCCAGACAACACAGATGAAGATGTAGAAATTTTCAACTCACTGCTTTCGATGTTGTGCACAGAAATTCAGTCTGCTCTTGGAAACGAAATTTTATGCAAGACAGAAGAAGCTTCAATAAAAATTCCAGTCGGAATAATTCAAGCAGACAAACTAAAAAGGACAGGAATATTTTTTGACGCTTACAAAATTGCAAGAGAAAAGCTCATCAAAGAACTTTCTGAAGAAGAACACAAGAACTGGGCTTGCGAAAAAATAAAAATTCAGTGGAAGCAAAAAAATCTTTCCGCAACACAAACCAACAGCGGAACAGCAAAAGCCATGGCCATGTTTCAGAAAAAAGAACAGTACTTGACAAATTATCTTTACATTGAAAATTCTACGCCGCAAGACTTTTTAGATGTAATGGAAAAATATTTTCCAGAAGAGCCATTGATGAAAGTTTATTCCGCGGACTCAAAGAAATAACATTTTCTATCTGAAAAAACTGCATCCATAAAAATATCATTTTCATCAACAGGGATATTTTCCTTAATCTGAAAATCGAAGCAAAATCCAGCTAGAAAAAGCTCACAATTATTCTGGGCGCACTTCTTTTTTAAACTAGAAAGGTAAATATCGTAAAACCCCATTCCATGCCCAAGCCTCTGTCCATTCTTTCCAAAAGCCACGCCCGGAACAACAACGCATATTTTCTTTTGCGCAAAGTTTTCAACATTGAACAAGTTTTGTTTTTTTTCAATCGGCTCGCTAATTCCAAATGCTCCAGTTTCAAGCTGCTTAAGAATTTTTATTGAATTGTCAAGAATGTAGAAATTCATCTTTTGTGTTTTAGGAACAACTTTTGGAACTGCAACGATTTTATTTTTCATCATAAGCGCGCAGTTCATTTCTTGTGGAGAAATTTCATTTTTTAAATCTATATAAGAAAGTATAATATCAAAATTATTTTTCAAGACAAATTTAAAAAGCAAGTCGCATGCTTTTTTTGACGCGGCAAACTTTTCATCTGCGCTTACTGTAGCCAATTCAGTTTTCAAAAACTTTCTAAGTTCATTTTTTGTCATGCCAAAATATTAAACTATTTAAACATAAAAAGTCCAGTTTTCTTGTAAAAATCCAAAATAAAATATAAACTTTTTTTATGAAAGATTCTTTTGCTTCTGTAAAAACCGATGAAAAAAACCAAAAGTGGCAGCAATGCATAAAACGAGAAAACACACTTTACAACCGCGGAAACGACATAAGATCAGAATTTGAGCGCGACTACACAAGACTTCTTCACTGCGAAGCATATCGCCGCTTAAAGCACAAGACACAAGTTTTTTACGCTCCACAAAATGACCATATCTGCACAAGAATTGAACACGTAAATCACGTTGCCAGTGTAAGCGCAACAATTGCAAAATACTTGGGACTGAACCAAGAACTGACGGAAGCAATTGCAATTGGACACGACATAGGGCACGCTCCGTTTGGCCACACGGGAGAAGATATTTTAAATTCTCTCATAAAAAATCAGAAGGAAGGAAAAAATGCTCCAAAGAAATTTTGGCATGAACGCAATAGCCTTTTTTTTGCAGACTTTATAGAAACACTTCAAGATCCCGACGGAATTTCAAAGAACCTTGACTTGACTTATGCAGTGCGCGACGGACTTATTTGCCACTGCGGAGAAATTGACCAACAAGGACTCAAGCCGCGAGAAGAAGCAATTGACTTGTATTCAATAAAGCGGCCGGGAATTGTGCAGCCATTCACTTGGGAAGGATGCATTGTAAAAACAAGCGACAAAATAGCATTTCTTGGCAGAGACATAGAAGACGCACGGTCATACCATATTTTGGACATGGCGGCATACAGGCAGCTACGCGAAATTGTAGGAGCAACGCTCGGACTTGGCCCAAACAAAAAATATTCACTGCATACAACAAACGGAGCATTCAGATCAGGCAGAGCCGTAAACACAACAGTTTTAATAAACGACATGATTGTAGACTTGTGCGCGCAAAGTTCCCCAGAAAACGGAATTTGCTTCAGCGAGCCGTATTTTAAATTTATACATGAACTTAAAAGATTCAGCCTTGCAAATATTTACAGCAACTGGCGGCTCTTGGAATTTCAGCGTTATGCGGAAAACGTGCTTTCGTGCATTTACAGAACGCTTATGAAAATTCAAGTTTACGCCCAGAACAGACGAGTTGAAAATGTCCTGCGCTATTCCCCGGAACTTCAAAAAACTTTTTCGGACTGGCTTGTAAAATACACAAACTACAATCCGCAGAAAAAAGAAATCATGCGGTACAAGACAAAAGAAGTGTTCGATGTAAACGACAACGAAAGCTGGGAAAAATGCATCGTTGAATACATAAGCGGAATGACCGACCAGTACGCAATCAAAGTTTTTGAAGAAATAATTTCATTTTAGAGCATAAAAACAAAATGGCATACACAGAAAATTTAAAATTCAAATGCTTGCAATGCAAAAACTGCTGCTGTCTTGAAGGCGGAGTTGTTCTTCTAAGCAGAGAAGATCTTGAAAAACTTTGCAAATGGGCTGAACTCACAGAAGAACAATTCAAAAAAGTCTACTGCCGCAAGCTAGAAAATGCCGACGGAAAAACATACTTGTGCCTAAAAGACAAAAACAAAACTGAATGCATTTTCTGGAACAACGAAAAAGGCTGCGAAGCATATAGCGCGCGTCCAGTCCAGTGCCGAACCTACCCTTTTTGGACAAAAATCCTAGAGACCAAATCCTCTTGGGAGGCTGAAAAAGTTTTCTGTCCTGGAATAAATGAAGGCAATGAGATTCCGCAAGAAGAAGCATACACCCAGTTAAAATTATATGAAGAAAACAAAAAACATCTGATTACAACTTAACCTACCAGCCAACACTAAAAAAATTGCAAAAAAAATTGAAAATTTTTCTTGACAGCACAAAAAAGTGGATTTACACTTTTTATATCAACACGTGTAAATAAACCGTGCACAATTACTCAATCAAACTGTTCCTAGTGCACTCATTTCACAACTTCAACTTCATTTTTTTATAGGAGGAAAAATGAAAAAAACACTTACTGCCATTCTGACGCTCTTTTTCGCAGCAGGACTTTCCTTTGCTCAGAATTTTTTAAACGACAGTTCCTTTGAAAGCGGAAATTTAAGCACCTGGAACTTAACAGGAGACAGCGCAGACTGCTATGCTGAAAAAAACAAAGGAAACGCGCATTCAGGCGAATGGAGCTACCACTACTGGAAAAAAACAGCATTCACGGCTTCACTCGATAAAAAAGTTACAGGACTTTCCAACGGAACTTACAAGCTTTCTGTATGGTCAATGGGTGGCGGCGGCGAAAACACAATCAAACTTTTTGCCCGAGGATTTGACAATTCCCAAAAAGAAATTTCAGCGCAGATAAAAAACACTGGCTGGAAAAAGTGGAAGCAATATTCAATTGAAATTCCAGTCCAAAACGGAGAAGTCGAAATTGGAATTTTTGTTGACGCGAATAAAGAAAACTGGGGAAATTTTGACGACATAGAGCTTGTAAAGCTCAACTAATTTTTTTAACAAGGAAACAGACTATGAAATTTATAAAGAAAAACATTTTAACTGCGGTATTTTTTTCAGCCCTTACAATTCTTCTGGGGGGGGGGCACTCATTTCCTGCAGCAACGGAAGCTCAAGCAGCGATGATGACGACGAAAGCTCATATGGAACAAAAATATACAGCGAAAGCGTAACATTTTCAGAAACACCAGAACAAATAGTTCCAGCAGAAACACTTGCAGACCTAAGCATAAAATCGCTTACAATAAAAGTAATAAACGTAAACTATTCAGGAAGCGATGACTGGTGGTTTACAGCTTGTTCTAATAGCACTTGGAGCAATAAAGCAGAACTTGAATGGCAGTCAGGCGAAGGCTCAAGCGCTCTTTACCTTGCAACAATAACAGACGCAACAGCAATAGCCGCATACAAAACAAACGGAATCTACATTGCAGGAACAGACAGCGCAACAGCCAGCGTTTCAGTATTCTATGTTGAAGGCGAAGCAGAAGAATCAGATGATTCTGAGAGTGAAAACTATATTTGCACAGAACAATCATTTTCTAACTCAGATTCTGAAAATTCTGCATTTCTACAAGTATTAACTTCTGATAAATTATCGAATCTTGATATTAACACTATAAAAATTGTTGTAAAACTTTCATCAGCCCAAGACGAAGGTTGGTGGGCAGTCGCCTCAGCAACAGATTCATGGAATGATGAAACTTCTGTATCTTTAACTTGGAATGATACAGACTCTGGATATAGTAAAGAAATAACAACACAATCGTTTATTAACTCATTAAAAACAAATGGACTATATATACAAGTAAGTAAATCAGCTGCCGGCACAGTAACAGTTTCCTACGAGTAAAGTAGATTCCCATTATCCATGTCATAGGGATGTCCAATAAGTTCTAAATGTCATTGTCGCACTTGATACTGCGATGTTTGCATAGCAAACTCAGTTAGCAATCTCTAAATGACTGTAATATATGCATTTAGATTTTCGGGTCAAGCCCGAAAATGACAAAAAGGATACTTTTAGGACATCCCATCCATTTAACAAACTTCAGTTTGAATCTATAATCACAAACACTTTAGAGGTAAAAAATGAAGTTCAAAAATATTTTTTCAGTTTTTATAGCACTGGTTTTATTTCTATCACCAGCCTGTTCAGCTCCTTCCGAAAGCGCAGATGAAACTCTCGGTCTTAGCTCAGACTTCATGCGCGGATTCGATGCGTCCATGGTTTCACAGCTAGAAGAATACGGAAGCAGTTTCTACAACGAAAACGGAACAAAAGAAGACATATTTAAAATTCTAAAAGCGCACGGAGTAAACTGGATTCGCCTTAGAATCTGGAATGCGCCTCAAAACACAACTCCGGGACAAAATAACTACGAGCGCACACTCGCAATGGCAAAGCGCATAAAGCAACACGGCTTGAACTTCCTGCTTGACTTTCATTATTCAGACAATTGGGCAGATCCTGCAAAACAAAATCTTCCCGCTGAATGGGACAACGTTTCAAGCATAGAAGAACTTTGCAGCAAAGTCATTGAATATACAAAGAAAATTCTTACAGACTTAAAAAGCCAAGGATGCGCGCCAGATTTGGTTCAGATTGGAAACGAAATAAATTCTGGAATGTTTCTTACAAAATCAGACGGAACAACAACTTCCAGCATTGACTGCTACTCTTGGACAGAGCACACACAAGGAAACAAAAATCTCCTAAAAGTTTTGCAGTCCGCATCCAGCGCAGTTTCAGAAATTGATTCAAGCATAAAAAAAATGATTCATCTTGCAAGCAGCAAAGGAGACAACTTTGACTGGTGGTTCAAAAACCTGCAAAACCTAAAAGGCGTAGACTACGACTATATAGGCTTAAGCTACTACCCTTTTGAAGAGCACGGAACATTAAAGCAGCTGCGCGAAAACATAGCATACTTAAAAAAGACTTACAAAAAACAAGTTCTAGTTGCAGAAACTTCCTGGGCGTGGTCAATGGAAGCCTATGGAGACAGCACAAACAACATAGTATGGTACGAACCTGCCGGAATACAAGCTGCAAAGAATCTTGTGGACTCCAAAAGCACACAGCTCAAGAATTTAAAGACACAGACTTACAGCGGAAAAAAATGTGTTCAAGCTTCTGCGCAAAACCAAGCAACAGTTGTAAAAGCAATAATGGAAGCCACTTCCAATGCAGGAGGCTGCGGAGTCTTCTACTGGGGCGGCGACTGGATTCCAAATTCAAAAATCCAAGATACCTGGGAAAACCAGACTCTCTTCGATCTTAAAGGAAAAGCCCTAGAAAGCCTGAATGTGTTTTTAACAGAATGACATTGCCGTTGCTGGAGGAACATCCGGAATTTTTTTACTGAATTTACAGAAAGGACTTCACACTCTCTTTTTTTTATTGTTAGGCTCAATTTCGAGTTTTAAATTTTAGTGTCATTACGGGCTTGACCCTGCGATGTTTCTGAAAGAAACTCGATTGATAATCCGTTGGAAAAATTGCTAACCGAGTTTGCTATGCAAACATCGCGGTGTCAAGCACGGCAATGACAGCCTTGTTAGCATAGGAATAGCTGTTTAGTATCTGTTTTTATTAAAACTCAACATGCGACCTGTTAGTCTGACAACTTTTCTGCAATAGGGAAATCCTGCCGGCGCAGTTCTTTTTGCGGAACCTGCTCGTAGCCCCATTTTTCATAGCTTAACTCAGGAACTTGATTTTCCACATAGCTTGAAAGCTCACTAAGCGTTACAAAGCCGTCTCCATTTGAATCCGCATTTCCTGCAAGTCCGTCCAAGAGAACATAAGTAAAAACACCATGACCGTTGTAGCCTTCCATTGCTGACTGACTATCCGAAGCCGCAGCTAAAATTGCGTGTCCTGTTGCCCTTGAAAGACGCTCGAATATTCCCTTGTCTCCCATTCCACGTTTATTTGAATCTGCAAAGAACGCGCCAGAATTGCAAGTGTCCAGCATCATCAAAGTTTTGCCAGCTTTTATAAGCGAAAGATTTTTCGTCAAATCGCTTTTTGAAATTGCATTGAGCGGAATGTCAGTTTTATTCGTATAGCGGAAATTAACAGGAATAAAATAATAGTCGCCGTCATCATAAGCCGTTCCATGTCCTGAAACAAAGAAAACAAAAACATCATCGGCAGTTACAATTGAAGAAAGCTCCTTGAACTTTTGCTCCAGTCCTTCTTTTGTAACTTCGGCATCTTTTAATGAATAAACGCAAACATTCTGATAAAGCCCGTCCTGCTGTTTCTTGAACGACTCTTCAATTGAAGAGGCATCCAGCACGCAATAGTTAAGCCATAAATCTTTGTCGCGGTATTTGTTCACGGCAACTGTAAGAACATACAGATTCGGCTTAGAAGTTTTTCCCTGCCAGCTTACATCTGCGCTAGCCCTGCGGCTTTCTATCATTCCTGCAGAATTCATCGCAAAAGCTTCAATTTTATTCTGCCCATTTTGCAAGGTAACTGTATGCCTGAATATTTTCTGCTCACCTTTGCTCGATGTAATGCCTTCAGAAAGCCTGATTGTTTTTCCGTTCAGGACAATGCTGACGTTCCCGATTCCACCGCCTGTATTCTGCACACACACATCAAAAGCAACATCGCGGTCATCAGATAATTCCGGCAGATTTTCTATAGCAACAGCAGGAGCATTTCCGCTACGCACAATCGAAGCAAGATTCACTTCCTTTGCATATTCTGAAATATCCTCGCCACGCATTTTAGCCGCAACCAAGTCCGGACGATACAACTTGTCATAAACTTGATCAATGCCGATTACATCCATGCCGTCAACAATATGCACAAGATTCTTCATAGCCCATTCCGTGCCAGTAAAGAAACCTTCGGGAGTGTATGTGAGGTAGTCACCGTTAGAGAAAAAATTAAAATGATATAATTCTGAAAAATACCAAAGACTATCAGGAGAATATTCAGCATCATACTTAAAAGGATTTCGAACAGAACAACCTAATTCAGATATATTAATAAATGGATGAAAATATTCAGAATTAAAATATTCATTATAACTCGAAATAATCTTCTCCAATTTTCCAGATGCAGAAACAACTTTCAACCTTTCATCTTCAAAACAAAATATTTTATTTTCAAATTGATAAAATCTTCCGTTTCCTTTATAAGAATAAATTTTTTCCAAATTTTCTTTATCATATAACTCAAAGCCATCTTCTGTAGTCAATAGAATATAATTCATAATACTTAATTGATATTTTTTTAAGTCTGAATTAATTACTATAGATTTTCTTCCATCAGAAAAACATTTTTCAATATAATTAGCGTACCAACCATTTTCATCTTTATAATAAAAAATAAAAATTATAGAATTATCAGATTCATTAAAATTAATAACTCCATAAAAATCACCATATGGTGAGTTACCAAAATCAAAATTCAATCTAAATTCAAATTCAATGTCCATATTATCAAGATTAAAAGCGATTATTTTTTCTTGTTTATTTAAATCATCATAAGCTGAGTAGAATAAATAATTTTTATACCGATTATCTTCATAATAATAATATAAAGGTAAACGCATAGGATCTATATATATTGTTTTTTCATATTCATCAATATCTATATCACAATAATTCCATGTTTGCTTTTCAGAATCAAAAATATATTTACAAAAACTATCAGTTCCAATATACCCGTAATTATAAACAAAAATAATTTTATTAATTAAATCTAAATAAAATTTATTACCATTAATAAATGGAAAGTCATCTGGTAATGCAAAACATTCCACTAATTCGCTTGAAAAAAGATTATAAACACAAAGTTGCTTAGTATAAAAAACCATCAAGTAATTATTATCTTGATAAAAATCTTCTATATTCCCACTACCATTTTTATATACATTCAGAAGCCTTCCTTCTAAATTAAAACGGCTCAATTCATTATTCGTTGTCGTAGCAATTATAGAATCACAATCTTCATTTATTTTTTCTATTTCATTTTTAAAAACAAATCGTTGTTTATAATTTGAAATATGTTTTGAATTAAATTCAATTTTCTTTTTATTTATTAAATCAATTCCATAATATAAATTAGACTCCCCTACGCCTAAATACACTTTATTAGACGCATTTTCCTTTATGGTATACCACCAAATAAGGTAGTCTTCCATATTCACTTGTTTTTCACAATTCTTTACATCATCTTTACTAAAGTCACTTTTCTCTATTTCCAAGAAATCATCAATAGTTGTATCAGTTTTTTCCTTTGTTTTTAGATCATAAACAATATAGTCTTCATTCGAATAAAAAATACATAAATATTTTTCATCTTTAGAAATCTTAGCTGTTTTTTTTCCAATGCAAAAATATTCACCAGTTTGAAAATTGGCAATATAAAAAATTTTTTCATCAATACGAGATTTTAAAACTACACAAGAAAAATCGCTTGTAAAAGCTACTGGCTCACAATTAATACCCAATATATTTTCAACCCAAATTTCAGGTTCATCAAAACTCTTAAAACTAAAAGTCTTTTCCGCAGCAATTCCTCTCGCTGTATTTTGGGCAAAAGAAAAATATGAGAAAACTATTAAAAATGAAAATAATACAATTGTTCTTTGTTTTAACATCTAAAACCTTTTATTTTTTGTAATAAAAAAATCACAATGAATATTCTAATTCACCTTCATCACTTTCATAATCATTGAAAAGAGCTTTCACTGTAATTTTACCGTAAATCACTATTGGACACATATACTCACAGGAGGCTGTAGTTCCTGAATAGCTAACATCAGAATAATAATAAGAGTCTGTTTTTTCATAGACACTGATCTTGTAAGAAATAGCACCTTCTACAGGAGTCCATGTTATTTTCATATATTTTGAGCCAGTTTTTTCCACATGAATGTCTTCAGGAACACCGTCAAAAACTTTTACATCAACAACATCTGAAAATCCGCTTATTTTTTTATTGAATACGCTTTCCGCCTTGAACTGATACACAGTTCCCAATTGAATTTCCATTTGCATGCTATCATCATAGTCTATATTTTCTACTAATCTAAAATTATTGTCATTGGCAGTAGCACAGTAAATATTGTATGAAGCATGTATATTTTTTTGAGAGCATTCAAGCCAAACTTCATACTTAGTGTTATTTCTTTTTATACTGTATGAAATTTCAGGAACAAAAAGGCCTGTCTCAACTCTGTCATTCCAGAAATTGCTGCATGAAGAAAACATCAATAAAACACTAATAATCAAATACACTTTTTTCATACTATTTCCTACCTGCCGAATGTATATCCAAGACCAACAAAAAATCTGTCCATGAATCCCAAGTCAAAATAAAAATCCAAAGAATATTCTGCTGTGAATGTAAAACCGCTCCAACCTACAAAATCCGCTCCAATACCAGCTCGTATAATTTGAGCGTTGTCAGTTTCCCACATAACTCCATACCCATATCCGCCAAGAACATATAAATTTACAAAATCTGAAATCGTGTAGTTTGCTCCTAAAAAGCCAACAAATGAACTTGACTTTGGAATAAGGCTTAACCATTCAAATGAAACTCCTATAAAAAAATTCGGAAGAGGCCCCCAATACGCCATACAAGGCCATGCACCTATAAAAAATCCGTTATCTGGAAAAAATTCTGTATTTCGGCAATAACGAAAATCCACAAGTCCAATTGAAAAACCTGTTCTTTTTATCTGAGTATTAAGAAAATCTTGAAAATCATTCTTTTTTCTAGCTTCCTGAGACTCTTTTATTTTCTTTTCAATTCTATCTATATCTTTCTGAATATCTTTATATCCTGATTCTTTTGCTTTATTGTACCATTCCTCCGCAGTGAAAAAATTACTATTAGCTTCGTAGCAAAATCCCGCGTTTCTCATCGCTGTTACATTTCCATTTTCCGCAGATTTCAAATACCAGGACAAAGCCAGTTCTTTATCTTTCTCAACACCATAACCTTTATCATAACAATACCCTAAAAAACATTGAGCATCTGCATATCCGATTTCTGCGGCGAATCTATAGTAATAAACCGCACGCTCATAATCCTGAACAGCATTATTTTTTCCATAAAAATAGTTTTTTCCTTTATTATAACAGCTTTCTTTTTCCACATCGGAAAGATAATTGAATTCAACTTTTTCCGTGTCAGATTCTTTTACAAGGATTTCTCTTTCTTCTATTTTTTTGTCATCATATATCACTTTTACATTATGCCGTCCGGCAGGAACAGTAAGGACAGATGAACCGAATTCACCAATATCATTTTTATGCTCATCATCAATGTAAACGGCACATGGAGTTATAACTGAAACTGAGATAAATCCCAAAAATGAGTAATTATCAGAAGAATTTTCACTTTCAGGTTTTCCAGCCAGATAAATGGGAGCAAGTAACTGTCCATACTCACCGGGCAACTGCTTTTCCTGCGTCTGCAAAAAGACATCATTACGAACTTTCATAAGAACACGTGTCAGGCTCGCACCTTTCTCCGTAATCCTTTTTGTGAGCGCGGGAGTATACACGCCGTCAAGAGCTGTTTCTCCGGCTTCGGCGGAATAAACGATAATCGAATTCTTGGGTTTGCGGCTTACGGCTGCAAGTCCTCGGGTGTCTCCGCCACGATGCTTGCCTTTCGGAAACGGATCATTGCGACACGAGTCCAGAACAACTACATTGGATTCCCCAACCATAAAGTCCATGACTCTATTAAGGTCAACACTGCTATCTGGAATCTGCTCTTCATCATTAATCATTTCATTAACAGGAATAAGGTAATTTGCTCCCTGAATCTGAACCGCATGACCACCATAATGAAAAAAGGAAATTCCACCTTCTTTTTCTACTTTATTTTTAAATTCACGTAAGCTAGCAAACATTTCATTTCTGTTTGCATTTTTTACAAATGTTACAGAAAAACCGATACTTTCAAGCGCAGCTTTCAAAGCCTCTCCTTCCGGCACAGGCTGGCTCAAAGATTTTATCTCGCTGTAATCACCGTTGGCAATGAGCAAAGCGTTTTTGGCTTCTTGAGAGAAAGCGGCTGAAAAAACACCTGCAATAATGAATATGCTAAAAAATTTTCTTATTCTTAACATGATTTTATCCTATTTATTTTATTATTTACCCTTAATTTCGAGTTTTATAATTTAATGTCATTATCGGGCTTGACCCGATAATCTATTGAAAATTTCCAACAGATTCCTGACCGAGTTTACTGCGTAAACATCGCAGTGTCGTAGCACGGGAATGACACTTAAATTACTGTTCTTATCAAAACTCGACATTTGGGCTATTTACTCTGAAAAAACAGTACATTGCACTTTGCAAAATCTTTTATATATTTTTCATTCTTGCTTTTTACACACTCTTCCAGTTCTTTTAAAACAAGTACCAATCGGTTCTCATAATCCTTTTTAGCATCAAAGTCCTTGCACTTTTTGCCGTAATCAGAAATTTGAAGAATTTGCTCTAAAAACTCACGATATAAAAGATTTTGTTCAGACAACTTTTCATTTTGAGAACTTACCATGACTGCATTACACAGACACTTTGCCAGTCCACCTATAAGTTTACAAACAGAGAGCAGAACTGACTTATTTTTCAAATCCTTATTTTTAAATAGAACGGAATACTCAAAATCAATAATGTCTTTTACCGTTCTTATGGCAAGCCTTTTTGAATCATTGCCGGATTCTTCTGCTTCTTTTTCCAATGTAGCCATAATAGGGTTAATTTCGTTTTCTTTATTTTTTATCAATGAAAAGAATTTTTGAGCGGAACCTTCTATAACAGTTTTTCTCAAAAACTCCACAAAATCAAAATACTCAACAAAGCCAACAGAATTTGGATCAAGTTTTTCATATCGTTTTAAGGAACGGATTGACCAGCCAATGCTCCAAACAGGAAATTCTTCCTTTAAATTAAAAGCAATCATTCTGGAAAGGTGCGCATCGCATTTGTTCAAGGAATTAGACACAGAACTGAATTTTGAAGCAATATATTCAGTCGTTTTGTTTTGTAGAATTTCATCAACACCATTTTTAAACTTTTTTTCAACTGACTCATTAACCTCTTTTTTAAGAAGAAATTTTGGAACAAAAATTGAACCGCCAACAAGAAGTGAAAGCGAAGTAAGGATAATTGAAAAATCAATCCGCTCAGTTGTTTCTTTTGGGGAAAAACTTGCAATATTTTCTAAAAACTTACAGTTCCAATTTTCAACCAAAGGTTTGCTGAAAACAATAAGCAAAACCGCAACAAGAGAACCGATAAGTAGCAAAGCAACTAGCACAAATAAAATAAAAAAACAAATTTCGCTGATTGAATGCTTGGATTCATTATCTTTTGAAGAGTCAGATTTATTATCTTTTTTTTCTGCATTTTTATCAGATACAGATTTTATCTTTTTTTTAGTTCTGCTAGCAGTTTTTCCTGGTAAAGTTGTCTGAACAACACCCCATTTTCCGTCAGTCTTAAACTGAGAATCAGAATTTCGTCCGATTGCTTCAAAAACAGTATCAATTCCCACAAACACATCAGATTTTAAAACACGAGGAGCAACTAAAGGAATATTCTTATTTGATTTATTCTTGAAAAAACAACGCTCCTCCAGCGTTTCAAATTTTATGGAAGATTTTGTTTCATCAGTATAGTTATTAAAATCGCCTACAAGCCTTCTGTAATTCAAGTCTCCTTTTATTATAACAAGATCACTTTTATCAAAATGATTTTTCAAATCGTCAGGCATTTTGTCAAAATAGTATGGCTCAACCCAAAAATCATTAGTCCAAACTTCTATTTTCTTTTTGCTGATAAAGTCCAAAAGTTCTGTATTTTTTCCATTTTTTGTAAGAGCGGAAACAAGTTTTGAAAAATCATCAATTGTTGCATCAGAAACAAAAAACGGACATGGCTTTAAATGAAGAACAACTTTTTTTGCAAGTCCATACACAAGAAAGAAAACTGAAAGATAAATATCACTGAAAAGTTCCGCACCGCTGTTATCGCAAATGATGTCAAATCTTGAATAAGGGTTAGTCACATTCAAATAGTTCTGACATATTTCAGTTTCATTGCAAAGACACTTTACGGACTCAGAACGGATTTCATGAAGCTGGCTTAAATCTCCAGTATTGGAAGTCAATGAATAATAAAGAATGCTTTTTATATGTTCATTCTTTCGTGCATTAAATTCCTGTTTTTCTTGCTTTGAGAATTTTTTCTCATTAGTTTCTTCAAAGTCCTCAAATAATACAGAAAGTTTAGAACTGAAATCTTCCGCTTTATCCTTCCAGTCTGCATCTTTTTTCGCTGCAAAAAAATCAAACTTCAAATTATCATAATTTTTAAGACTAAGAAGCAGATGATAAAAATAGAATTCAACAAGAAAAAATGGAGCATTTTCAAAGAAATCTTTTATAGTGTAATCTTTATAAGAAGAGATTGACTTTTTTAATTCATCAACTCCAGGAATATTTGAATGCAATATTTTTCCATCATCGACTTTATGCTCCTTAATAAAAGAGTCATATTCTTCTGAACAGACTTCCTTAAAAATTTTGGGAAATCTGTTTTCAACGGTGAATTTTGCAAATGAATCTGCATATTTTGCAGAAAATTCCACAAACTTCTCATTTTTCCAATAATCAGATCTTTCCATGCTTCTACTCCATCACAGTATATGTAATCTTGAAAACACTGGTTTCGTAGTTTTCGGCGGAACTTTGTTTTACAGCTGTAATTCCGCGTGTGATTTTCTGAATGTCGTTTCTTGCATATTTTCCAGTTGAAGTCTGCTCAGGAAGACCTTTCTCCGAAGTTGAGGCATAAATCAGAATCTGCTCTGCTCCGTAAACGCCGTCAACAACCTTAAAAACAGTGTCTTTCAAATCAGGAAAAGTGCGGACTTCACCTGCACGGATAAAATTGTTCTCAACAGGAAGCCAGTTCTTGTCGCCGTTAGCGTCAATGCACAGAATCGCAATATAAGAATCTTTCTCCACAGAGATCATGAACTTCACAATATCATTCGGATAAAGCATATTCACAAGATTATCCTCGTTGTCGAGCATCGCCGCAGTTATGAGGTAGTCTGGCTTTGGGATATTACGTACAAAATCTTCGTTAATGGATTTTGCAAGTTCATAATTTGCAGGCTTGTAGTTCAAGCCGGGCAGATTCTTTGTAGAAAATTCAACGTAAGTCTTTTTTGTGTTCCCAGCAAACTGCTTATATGAAAAATAAACTGAAACTTTATTATCCTTCTCTATAAACGAGGAATATAGAACTCCGTCCGGGAACTGACGTTTTGCCCAATCAGAAGCGCTCATGTCATAAACACCGCTGTCGCTAAGCTGCGCCAAGAACAGTTCCGACTGCTGATCTGCTTTCAAATCAAAAATTTCCTTTCCGCAATCCGAAAGCGCAACTTCTATCACGTCTTTTAGAAAAGAAGTGAATTCCGAAGCTGAATTTGTTTCCGATTCAACAGGAAACTCCACCTGAACCAAATCCGCATCTTTTGGAATTATTTTTGAAACTGCATTCCTGACAGCCGCCGAAAAATCCTGGGCAAAAACAGAAACCGAGCAAAACAGGATTGCCATAAATAAAATACTTTTTTTCATATCAATTTTCCTCTTCTTGATTCTTTTCAACAAACTGATTTTTTACCTTCTCAAAAAACTCTTTATCCAAAACAAACGACTGTCCAGCCTTTTCAAAAGCCGCCAGCAGAGATTTTTCCTCGTTAGAACTCAATCCAATGCCGGAAAACGATTCGCCCTGAACCTGTGCAACTCCGTTTTTCTCCAAAGCGATGTTGCACAAAACTTTTATTTTTGAAACTGACTCATGGCTTGCAAGTCTTTCGCTGTCTATAAAAATCACAAAATTCCATATTTTTTCTTTCTCATCTAGTTTATCTATAAAAAGCGGAATTCCATATTGTTCTATCATTTTTTGCAGTTTGTTCTGCATTTTCTGCTCGATATTTGCATTGGGACGCATATTTTCTGAATACCTGAATTCAAGTCCAGCATAAACAGGAGTTACCTCAAAATTCAAAACTGTCGAATCAGCGGTTATTTTGCCTAGAATATTTTTTTCAATATCGCTTACAAGCTTTACTTTCAGACTGTAGCTTCCATAATCCAAAGACTGAGTATTTCCAGAAATTTTAATTTTGTTTTCAGAATTGATTTCATACAGCGCAGTACCGAATGACTTTTCTTTATTATAAAGTGTAGCTTCAGCTTTTAAGGAAGAAAGATTTTTATATTCATCGGAATGAACCTGCAAAACTGCTAAAAATTCACTGTTCTTTTCAACTGTCTTAGGATAACTTTCATTTTGAATCTTGCAGTTCTGAATTATTCTTTTTGCATACAAAAGAGCGTATTCATCCAAAGCTGCTTTTCCGCCGGAAGTCTCAACAAACGCCACAGCTTTATATAAAGGATTTTCAGAAACAGCCTTGTAAACTGCGATGCAGTTTTCCACATCTGATTTTAGAGAGCTACTCCTATTTCCATTGTTTTCCGGAAGCAATGAAGAATATCTTTCAGAAATCTCTTTTGCAAAGGAATCCATTTCACGCTTTACTTTTTCTTTTGAAACACTGCATTTTACATAGCAAATATACTGCTCCTGATTTCTTGACGTTAAGTATTTTTCTATATAATAGTTCTCAGGCAGAATTTCCGAGACATACCGATGCGCAAAACTTTTGATTATTTCTTCCTGCTCGATATAAGGATTTATGATTTCGGAACTGAAATTCTTTGAAGTCTTTGTCTCCTGAACCTTTGACTGAATGACTGTTCCGTAATATTTTACAACCTGATTAAGAGCGTCATTTCTTGCTCCATCCCTTGCTGTAGTTTCATTCGCAAGGTAGTTTGAAACACCGATAAAAAACAAACTCTCGTCCGAAACAGGAACAGAATTTACCCACTCAGGACGCTGTGGCGGAAAAGATTCTACAAAGACTTTTGCATTTCCAATTGCAGTTTCATTTTTCTCAGTCTTATGATTTTTGAATTTCAATGAACTGCATCCACTCCACAAAATTGAGAGAATACAAAAAATCAATACAAGAAAATACTTTTTCCGCCACATAAACTTTTCCTAAAAAAATCAGAACATAGACGAAGGCAAAGAACCGCCGAAGAATTCTGAAACTTTCTCAAGCTGCTTGCGTTTTTCCGCATCCTTTTCAGCATCAGCCTGTTTCTGATATTCAGCCGCCTTCTGATTGCAGTATTCTTTCAACGCCTTGTCAGCCTCAGCCTTGTCAATTATCATAAGAACATAAACCTTGTAAGCATATTTTGAAGAAGTAGTCACATAGGTTTCTGTGTAGAATTCTTTCACTGGAAGTCCTTTTGCAAGACCTTCAGCCATAAACTCCTCAAGTTCCTGAGAAGCAATCTGGGGATCAAAAACATCGCTTGTTATTCCATAAGAAGCAGTTGCAGTTCTTCCTCCATCAGAAATGAGAGTTCCATAGTATTTAACAAGCTGATTCCGACCGTCACTCTGAGCATTGCTTCTAGCTTCCGATTCTGTGGCGAATTTATTGCTCACGCCTACAAAAGCAAGCTGTTTGTTCGTAATCGGAACAGAATTCACCCAATCAGGCTTTTTTTCAGGATCTGTCATAACAGGCTTCAACGATTCAATTACTGCTGCACGAGTTTTTGCCGCATCTTTTTCCGGTGAACTCGCACATCCGACAACCATCAATCCAAGCACAGCGGCAAGTGCCACACATCCAATTTTTTTCATTTCTTCCTCCAACAACCAGGGATTTTTCCCAATATAGAATTATATCAAAAATAATATACTACTATATCAAATTAATCAATTAAAATTATATATAAATATATCTATCTTGATATAAAATGGATTTAGAAAAGACAGTAATCGACAACATAAAAAGAATTCGCAAGGAAAAGCGCATCACGCAGGAACAGCTGGCAGAAGCGTGCAACACGGCGACAAGCTACATCGGGCTTATGGAAACCTACAAGAATGTGCCCAAGCTTTCCACAATCGAAAAAATCGCCGCAGCCCTGAACGTTGAGCCTGAAATACTTTTCAAGAAATCAGAAGTCGAAAAAAAAGATGAGCAGAAAATCCGCATAATCACAGACACAGTCATAGAAAGCATGAGAAAAGAGCTTTACAAGGCAATCAGGGAAAACTGGCGCGCGGAATAAAGACAAATCTCAGGTAGACTTATCGGCATATTATCTTCATTACCAATGGAGTATACGTTCCATAGATTATAGGCATATCTCTTTCTCAACTTATAATACACAATTTATACAACTTATCAGAATAGCTCTCAGCCAAGTTGTATGTAATGAAGTTCGTCATGCTATTTTCACAACTCTTTGTCAGACTATTCATACAAATCATTACAGCGTATCTATGAGAATGCGTATAGCTTATATGCATCCTCATAGATAAGTTATCCAGCAATTTATATACAGCAAGCAGTAAATATTGCAGATAGCCTAACAATAAAAACAACCATAACCTAAAGAAACCTTACTCAATAGCTTATGAAGTATTTCATCTGCAAATTAGAAAAAAGAATAAAAATTTCTATATTTTTATCTAAAAAACCGGCAATTTTTTTTAATTTAAGGCAATAACATAGTTATAAATAAAAAAAACAAACAGCATTTTCAAGTTTTTATTGAAAATGTAAAAAAAGGAGGAAAAGAAAATGAAAATAAAAAACGAGACTTCTTAACTGACACTATGCAGTAAAAAGTCTAAAAATCATGTTGCGGAAAACAGGCTAGAAAAATTCTATAAAAAGTAAAAAACTTCCGCAGATCTTTCAAACCACCAAAAGAAAAAAGACGTTGTCTAAAGCTATAGTGGTAAAAACAACAGACAAATAAAAATAATACAAAGGAGTCAATATTATGATAAACATCGACACAAAGCGTAAAACAAACTTCGCTGTAACATTAACACCTTGCTATTTCAAGGAGCACACCTACATTGCCCGTGTTCCAAGAAAAACAGTAACGACAGATCAAATTCTAGATCTTGTTTCTGCTCATAATCAGGGAATTGACCGTTATCAGGTAGGACATGCCATGGAACTGTTGAAAAAGGAAATTCTTGAGCAGGCAGAACTTGGTTTTGCAGTAGACATAATGGAAATCTGCAAGCTTTACATTGCCCCTTGCAATGGAATAAAGTCACTTACACCAGAGGCAGAAATCATAACAGGCTTTGAAGCGCGTTTTTGCGCAAATGAACAATTAAACGAAAAACTTAAAACCATAAGTGCATCTGTAACCTCTGTAACAACTCCATCTCCTCAAATTTCACAAATCGAAAATCCTGTAGACGGAACAAAGGATAAGACACTAAAAGCCACATTCAGTGCACGTCTTATTGGGAAAAAACTAAAAATCGGAGGCGCAGAAAGCGGAATATGGTTTGTTCCAGAAACAGAAAATAACGAGCCAACAGAAGATGAATCTACCTGGATAAAAGTTCCAGAAGAATTTATAACAAGAAATACATCTAAAATGCTTGAATTTCATCTTCCTCGTTTGCTTACAGCAGGAAAGAAATACTTTATACAAATCTGCACATCAGAAAGAAGTGGATATGAGTTAAAAACTCCAATAACAGGAATAAGTAAAATTCCTATTATGATAGAGGAATAAACAAAAAAGTCCCGGAGTATATCTGCATTATGGCTCCGGGACTTTCGTTTATAAATTAGTCTAATGAGAAATTAGCATTCCAAGACTTTTGCCAAATAAGCAGAAGTAAACTTGAGATCTTCAGCTACTTTTGCAGCAGGACCAGACTCGCCAAAACGGTCAATTGTAAACAAGTCCTTTTCGCTTGAAACATATTTTTCCCAGCCAAAACTTACACCGGCTTCTGCAACAACAACACGCTTTGCATTACCGATTATTTCTTTCTGGAACGATTCATCCTGTTTTTCAAACAAAGTCTTGTCCATAACAGAAACAACACGAATATTTTTGCCAGAAATAATCTTTGCAGCATTCAAAGACATTTCAACTTCAGAGCCTGTTGCAAGGATTGTAATATCAGGATTCTTCGTTCCTTCCTGAACTATATACGCGCCTTTTCTTACAGTATTCTTCCAATCTTTGTCTGCCTTTTCATATACAGTGATTGCCTGTCTTGTAAATGCCATGCAAACCGGATGATTTGTGCTTTCAAGCGCCATTTCCCATGCAACAGCAGATTCTTCTGCATCGCCCGGACGCAGGAACTGCACATTAGGAATACAGCGCAAAGCCGCATTTGTTTCAACAGGTTGATGTGTAGGACCGTCTTCACCTACATAGATTGAATCATGTGTGAAGATATAGATGTTAGGAAGCTTGCTCAAAGCTGCAACACGCAAAGAAGGACGCAGATAGTCGCTGAACACAAGGAATGTAGCCCCGAAAGCTCTAAGTCCTCCATGCAAATTGATTCCGCTCATAACCTGGCTCATCGCAAACTCACGGATTCCGTATTCAATTGTGCGGCCTTTTCTGTTTGACTTGCTATAAACACCGTCATCGTCAGCAACTTTTGTCTTGTTAGGTCCCTGCAAGTCAGCAGAACCGCCCACAAGCCATTCATAGCGTTTAGCCATGCAGTTAAGGCTTTTTCCACTGGCATCACGTGTAGCAAGCTTGTCTCCAGCCTTATAAGAAGGGGATTCACACTCGCCTGTTGCCTTGTGATTCCAATAGGAATCCCATTTCTTTGCAAGTTCTGGATTTTCTTTTGCCCATTCAGCAAATGTCTTGTTCCAGTTTTCTTCAGCTTTTGCCCATTCAAGTCTCTTTTCTTCAAAGTACTTATACGCTTCAGGAGCAACCCAGAACTGCTCATCAGATGGAATTCCAAGAGCAGTCTTTGCAGCCTTGCAGCCTTCCTCTCCAAGAGGAGCGCCATGCACATCAGCAGTTCCCTGCTTTGGAGCGCCTTTGCCAATCACAGACTTAAGAATAATTAAAGAAGGTTTTGAAGTGTCGCGCTTTGCAATTTCAACGAGGTCTGCAATTTCACCTACGTTATACATAGAGCCACGCAAAACCTGCCAGCCGTAAGAAAGGTAGCGTTTTTCAATGTCATCTGTGAATGTTATATCTGTATTTCCATCAATTGAAATCTTATTTTCATCATAGAATACGATAAGTTTTCCAAGACCAAGATTTCCGGCAAGAGAACTGGCTTCTGATGAAACACCTTCTTCAAGGCAACCTTCGCCAACGAGAGTATAAGTATAATGGTCAACAATTGTGTGCTTTGGAGTATTAAAGCGTGCAGCGAGCATTGTTTCAGCAATCGCCATTCCAACTGCGGCTGCAATTCCCTGTCCAAGCGGTCCAGATGTGCATTCGACACCATCTGTTTCGCCATATTCAGGATGTCCAGGGCATTTTGAGCCAATCTGACGGAATGTCTTTATATCATCAAGTGAAACTTTATATCCTGAAAGATGAAGAATTGAATAAAGCAACATCGAGCCATGTCCAGCGGAAAGAATAAACCGATCTCTATCCGCCCATTTTGAATCAGCAGGATTATGCTTTAAAAGCTCACCATAAAGAACAGCAGCGACTTCCGCAGCACCAAGAGGAAGTCCTGGATGACCTGAATTTGCCTTTTGGATTGCATCCATAGAAAGGCTTCTGATTGACAAAGCGACAGCTTCGATAGCTTTTGTGTCCATAGTTGTTACACTCCACTAAAATTAAGGAAAATTTTAGTGGTATTCTACAACTAAGCGTATGTTTTTTCAATCATCTAAAGGTTAAAAAACAAAGGCTGTTTACTATAAGAGTTCAGGACGTGAAATTCTTCTAAGCAAGTCCAAAAGCTCGCCTTTTGAAGGACAAGCCTGAATTCCCTTGCGGAATTTTTCATTCTTAAATAAAGTCGCCAAGGCAGACAGAACTTTTATATGGAACTGCGCAGAATCAGAAAGAATAATAAACATCACATAAACTTTTTTTACATCAGGAGCCTGCATATCCATAGGCTCTCGTAAATATGCGACAACAATCTTACTTTCAGAGCTGTCTTTTACAAGAGGATAACGAGGATGAGGAATTGCAATTCCATTTCCAACAGCCGTGCTAAGAACTTTTTCACGCTCAACAAGTTCTTTTTGAAGCTGGTGAGCAGTAAGACCAGAAGGCACAACAATTCGGTCGCATATATACTCAAAGATTTTCGCACAGGAATTTCCCGGCACATTCTCTAAAACTTCTCCACGCTCAAAAAGAATACCAATATCAAAATCTTCCATAAACAGTACACTCCTTGTAACCCACTTTTACTTTTTCTTAAAAGAACTCATTCTGCCAGCAACGCATGAACCGCCTTTTATAACCTTGAACTGGCTTTGCTTTTCCTTTGCAAGAGAAGACTCAAGAATTCCCTTTATATCCTCAAAGTTCCATTCCATTCCGTCTAATGAAAGAAGCAGCGCATCCGCAGTTTCTTCTGCAGTTGGATCAGAAGCTATAGTTTCAAGCATACGCAAAATATGTCCATGAAGCTGAGCCAAAACCACAACTTCCTGGCTCGGGAGGTTCAGAATCAATTCACCAAGAAAATCGATTTTCCTTACTAGGGAAGAAACATTTCCATAAAGTTCCAGTGTCTTCTTTCTGACTGCTCCAAGAGTCTGATCTGCAAACCAATTGTAATCTTTCTGAAGAATAGCATATCTTTCTTTAAGCGACAAGATAATTTTTTGAATCTGAATGTCGTCAAGAGAAAAGTCATCTCGGCATATAAAGTCTATCGCATACTTTGCATAGTCTGTTTTTTTTTGATAAAGAGCATCAAGTATGATTTGGTCATACACAAACTCTGGGATAGAATTAAGAGTGTATTCCGCAAATGTAATGTTTTTTTTCAACTCATTATTTAACAGTGCAAGCGTAGAATTCCATTTTCCGAACGCAGGAACTTCTTCTCCTTTTCTCCACAGTCTTGTTTCCACTCCGTAATGCTCAAAAGAAATCTTATTTGTATGTTTAAACAGAAGTTCTTCCGTTGAGCCGCAGTAAGGAACGCACAGTGTTCTTCTATTTTCAAAAAAAACTGTAACAAGCTGCTCTTCTATTGAAGTCATTGGTCCACGTTTTTCAAAACAGTCAAGAAGCCTTTTTTCAAGCTCCGCAAACCACTCAATCCGCTTTTCCCCAATTTCGCCCTTGTCAAAACTAGTTTCATCGCTATGCAGAATCATCATATTAAGTTTTCCAGCATTCCAGTCAGTAACACAGCAAAGGATTCTGTCGCCTTTTTTATATCCGTACTTTTCTGAAAGGTAGTCCAAGTCAAGCCCAGTAAGATTAACTGTATTTGAAAGCTCAAAGTCGCGCGAAACCAAATCCAAATCTTTGTTCGCAGGGTCGGCGGCTATATACTGGGGAGCATATTCTTCTCCATAAAGCATGAACATATCGATAGCATCATCGCTATCAAAAACACCAACCTTGGACGGAACTTTTTTTCCTTTTACATAAAAACGGAGCGTTGAAGAAATTCTATCTGTTTCCACAAAAGGCATACATCTGTCGCCAGGAACAAAAACGCCCTGCTCTGCTTCTTTAGCTGTAGGAACTATGCTGAAAATCTCACCAGTAAAAGCTCCTGCATGGGTAACAAATCTTCCGTCTTCAAGCTCAAGAACATTAGGGCTCGAGCAAAGAAAATCCACTGCATCTTCTAGCGAAGCAGAAAAGCCAAGGGTGTTCAAGACTTTTCTCATATCCTTTGCGGTGAAAGGCTTTACGTAAGTCCTCAAAAATTTTTCCGCTAATTCTTCTCTTGAAAATCCCATGTTACAATATTAATACTTTTTCAAATAAATAAAAAGATTTTAGAAAAAAAATTGAAAATAATAATCAATAAGTTTAATATATTTTTATAGATAGTCTGAAGTTCGACTTTTTAAATATTAAAATGTCATTATCGGGCTTGACTCGATAATCATAGGAGGAAAAATGGATTTCATTGAGCTTTCAAAAAAAAGGTATTCTGTAAGGAAATTTTCAAGTCAGAAGATTGAAGATGAAAAACTTGAAAAAATTCTTGAGGCAGGGCGTCTAGCTCCAACAGCAAAAAACAGCCAGTCGCACAAAATATTCATCATAAAAAACAAGGATGCATTAGAGAAAATTTACAATGCAACACCAATGTCTTATCACGCGCCTGTTGTACTTATGGTTTGCTATGATAAAAAAACAAGCTACAAAAATACTGCGGACACTCATTATCCAGACTATGATGGAGGAGAAGTTGACGCAGCCATAGTAACAACAGCAATGATGATGGAAGCAACAGAGCTTGGGCTTGGAACGTTATGGGCAAGAGGATATGACAGTCAAAAAATCTATGAGGCTTTTCCGCAGATAAAAGATTTTGAGCTTGTATGCCTGCTGGACATTGGCTATCCGGCGGAAGATTCTTCCCCAAGTGAAAGGCACTTTATGAGAAAAGAACTTTCAGAAACCGCAATGGAACTTTAAGGCAAGAAACTACATTTTTATCACGCAACATGAAAGTTTTACATTCCCATGCAACAAGCAAGCGGAAAGACAAACTTAGAACATGGGAATATTTTAGTTTTTTCAGTTTCTTATTGCATCAATATTGGCACTTCCCGCCTTTACAAACGGAAGAACGTTTTCATCTCTTTCTATTCTAAGCCGCACGAACCTAGGACCTTTTGAAAATGCCTTCTCTGCCCATAAAGAGTCTGAATTTGCATCAATAGATTCAATTCCGAATCCCTCCGAAATTTTCAGCAAATCAGGATTCTTTATAAACTCACTTGCACTGTAGTTCTTTTCAAAAAGATATTCCTGCTGCTGATGAACCATTCCAAGCACGCCGTTTTCAAGAACAATAACTGTAACATTTAAGTTAAGCTCGCTCAAAGTCGCAAGCTCCTGAAGATTCATAAGAATGCTTCCGTCTCCAGAAATACACACAATCTTCTTTTCAGGATTTGCAATAGCAGCTCCAATAGCAGCAGGCAAACCAAAGCCCATAGTTCCCAAAGAACCGCTTGTTAAAAACTGACGAGGATATTCCACAGGATAATACTGAGCTGCCCACATCTGGTGCTGTCCTACATCCGTTGTAACAATTATATCTTTTGAAGAAAGCCCCGCTTTTTTTGCATTCAAAGGAATTTCATTTATAAACTTACGCGGATTTACTGAATCTGTTTTTTTTCCACGTCCAAGCTCAAAGCTTTCTGTCTGCTTAAAAATAGAACAAAGAGATTCCAGCCACGACTTCCTTTGAGTGGCAAATTTCTTATCATCATATTCTTTTATTCTTGAAACAAGAAGAGGAAGAGCTACTTCAACATCGCAAACTAAAGAGCAGCTAGAAGGGAGTATTTTATTTATTTCAGCAGCGTCAATATCTATATGAAGAATTTTTGCTTCCGGGCAGAATTTCGCAATCACACCTGTAGCTCTGTCATCAAAGCGCACTCCCATTGCAAGAACCACATCAGCATCATGCATTGCCTTGTTTGCCGCATAAGAGCCGTGCATTCCAACCATGCCAAGATTGCTTTTAAAGTTCTTAGGCAATGAGCCAATGCCCATAAGGCTTGTTACAGCCACAGCATCAAAAGACTCAAGAAGATTTTTTATACTAGATGAAGCCACAGGTGAATTACATCCACCTCCAATATAAAGCACAGGACGTTCAGCAGACAAAAGAACCTGTGCCATTTCTTCAACAACACAAGGAATTTTATCTTCTGGAGTAGAAAACTTTCTTGCAAAAACAGATTTCTTTACTTCCTCAGAGGAGCGGATTTTAGGCCATTCTTCAAATTCCGCAAATCCAGTCTGAACGTCGCGCGGAACATCTACAAGAACAGGTCCAGGACGTCCGCTAGAAGCAATTTCAAATGCAAGAGGAATTGCTGTAAGAAGTTCTGAAACAGACTTTACCATCATGCTGTGCTTTGTAATAGGGAAAGAAAGACCGAATGTATCAGCTTCCTGAAAAGCATCCGTTCCAATTAAAGATGTATTAACCTGGCCTGTAATTGCAACAATTGGAATTGAATCGCACCTTGCATCCGCAATGGCAGTAAGAAGATTCATTGCGCCAGGTCCAGAAGTCGCCATGCAAACAGCGGGAATCCCTGTTGAACGAGACATTCCCTGAGCAATAAAGCCAGCAGCCTGTTCATGGCGCACTAAAATATGTTTTATAGAAGATTTATTCAATTCATCGTACAAAGGAAGAATCTGACCTCCCGGAATTCCTGCGACAAACTTAACGCCTTCCATTTCAAGAAGCTTTAAAATAATCTGTGAACCTGTAGCTTTTATCATTCCGCCATTTTATAAAAAAAGACGCCTATTTTCAACAACTTTTATTGCCACTAGTTACCAATGAACATCGGAATCTACATTGACAAAAGTTTCTTTTTTAGCGATTATTAGCAGGTTATGAAATTTGTATCCCGACAGCAACTAGAGGCAATGTCAACATCACAACTTATCGCCTTTGCTGATAAATATGGAATAGATATTCCTGGCGACCTTGACCGCCGTTTTATAATTGGAGAGCTTTTAGAGGCGGAAGAAGAGTCTGAATCAACAGAAAAAAAGCCAGAAGTTCAAATTTCAGACGATGATGAGCCAGTTCCAGACACTCTTCCAAAAACATACAACAATACTTGCATAGATGCCGTTATCAGAAATCCAGCATGGCTTTTTGTGCTCTGGGACATAAAGGAATCTGACGTTTCAACACTGTCTCAGGATTTTTCATTTGAAAGCGCGTTTCTCCATATTTCATTTTTTGACTCTGCTGAATCAGAAAAATCAGACGATTCATTTGATGTAAAAATTCCTCTTGAACCGAACGAGCAGTATATTATGATTCCAGGCGGAAAAAAGTTTGCAAGAATAGACCTTGCAGCTTCTTTCAGCGGAAAAAGCGCAGAAATTCTTGCATCAACTAGAATGATTGAAATTCCAGAAGAAAGCAAAAAAATTATTGAAATGCAGCCGGGAAAAAAGTTTGACTTTCCGCCGCTTGTACAGCTTTCCGGAATAAAGAAAATTCTGCATGACAACTTCCTGAACCATAGACAGTCATTTTCAAACTAAAGGAATCAACAATGTCTGAAAAAAAACTTGTTTTAATAATTGAAGCGAACCAAGGTTATATTCCACAGACCGAAGATAAAGAAGGTTTTCAGGTTCAATATAGCCTGCTTTTTTCCGCAATAACAGAAACTTACATTCCACTTTTGAATATGTTCTGCCAGCTTGAAAAAGAAAATATTCCGTTCAAGCTCGGGCTTGTAATTTCACCATCAATTTGCACGCTTCTTTCTGATTCAAGAATTCAAGACAAATATATAGAATATCTTGACGAGCTGATCAAGCTTGGAGATGCAGAAGTTTTAAGATGCAAAGATTCCAATTGCCTTGAGCAGGCAAAAAACTGTCTTGAATTTATAGAGAAAACTAAAGCAGACTTTACAGAAACCTATGAGAAAAATCTTCTTGGAAAAATAAAATACTTTGAAAAGCTCGGCATTCTTGAGCTTATTCCAACTGCCGCAACATTTTCGTATCTTCCGCACTATAGCGATTACGCAGAAGCCATTAATGCTCAAATAGAAACAGGACTTTATTCGCAGAGAAATTTTTTTGGTGACACAGGAGACGGATTCTGGCTTCCATATATGGGCTGGGATAAGAATCTTGAAAGACCGCTACGTTCCTATGGAGCAAATTATACTATTCTTGACGCAAGGGCAATTTTATTTTCTGAGCAGTGCCCGCAAGAAGGAATATTTTCGCCTGTCAGAACAAAAAGCTCACTTGTAATTTTCGGAAGTGATCCAGACACTCCGCAAGACATAGCAGGCGAAGAGGGGTTTTCTACGAATGAAGCCTATCGCTCACAAATCCGCGATATAGGATTTGACCTTGAGCAGGAAAAACTCGGCGATTTCTTTGGAAAAACAGACGCAAGAATTCCAACCGGATTCAAATATTGGAGCAACGAAAGCGAAGATAACAACCTTGTTCCTTATAATTCTGCACAAGCAAAAAAGCAGATTATAAAAGACGCTCTTAGCTTTTACAGTTCCAAGGCAGAAAAACTTGAACAAGCAGCAAATATAATGGAGGAAAAAGACGCAGTTCTAGTATGCACAATTCCAGCTGAATTTCTTGGGCAGAAATGGCATGAAGGCGTTGAATGGCTTGAAAATGTAATCAGATGCCGTGCAAGCAAAAGAGGATTTGAATTTGAACTTTGCAAAAATCTTATAGACAAGCAGTTTTCCTTGCCTAAAATTGAGCCTTACCAATGCTCTGCAAATGGCTTGGGATACGGAGAAGATCTTTTGGACAATTCCAACAGCTGGATGATACGCTACACAAGAAAAGCAACACAGCGCATAATAGACCTTGCAGAAAGATTTCCTTCTGAAACTTCACTAAAAGAACGTCTTTTGAATATGGCGGCAAAACAAGTGCTTTTAGCGCAAAGCGGTGACTGGCCAGCAATGATTCATGACAGAAAAACACCAGATTATATAAAAGAAATATTCAAAGATGAAATTCTTTCTTTCACACGTGTGTTTGACTCACTAGCAAGCAACACTGTAAGCACAGAATGGCTAACTTCATGTGAAAGAAAAAATACAATATTCCCATGGCTAAACTACAGAATTTTCAGCAAAAAGAAATAACAAAGAATACTACATTGGATGAAGTTGATTTTTAAGAAACTGTATTTTGAGTTATTTCTATGTGGTGCAAAGAAACAAAAAAAACTCAAAATTGAATCTATTCCATAAAAATCATATCGAACCATTCGAATCTTTTTTCACACCAGTCTACAAGAAAATCAACTTCGCTCTTGTAAGTCTTTCTTGAGCGGTAGCCCGGCGCGCGTGGCCAGTTTGCGCTTCCTATTATGTGCCATACAGAATCATTAAGTTCTGCGGCTTCATCCAAAAACTCACCTTGACTACGGAGCCATTCAAAGGAATCTTTTAGTTGCCCTCTTGTCTCCACCCAGCGTTTTTTTACAAGGGCAACAAATTCGTCATCACCAAACATTCTGTTGTACCAGCTACCTTGGTTAATTAAAAATCCTTCATAGTCTTTTGCCGCAGATGAATTCTTTAGAGGATCAAAAAAGTTGAACATCTGAATCCAGGCATTATTGCTTAAAAGCGAACCATAGCTTTCTGGAGTAGTTGTGCTTTTTGAGGTATTTCCAAATCCGATGTCGTGATCCCATGCAGGTCCCATATAAAGCGTTTCCGTCGAATAATCATAGTTCATAAAGACCGAATTATAGAAATTCGCATCGTAGTTCTTGGAGAATTCCGCAAGCAAGTACCAATCAACGAACGAATCCATGTCAAAATACTTCTTGTATCCATCAACTTCATTCCAATCATCTGAATAAAGAAGCTTTTCAAGCGACTCAATTTTTGCCGCCCATTTCTTGTAATTTTCCAAAGTCGATTTTGGTGAACGGATATTAAAATTCAGCCTTGAATTAGTTGAAAAAGAGTACGGCCGTCCTGAATGGCTGTCGATTTCAGCAAGAAAGCCTTCGCTACCAAACTCAACGCGGTTTTCTACAACTTCAACTTTTTCAGTTATTCCATAAAGTCCACGATACTTTCCATTTATAAAAAGCGTTACATAGCGAGACTCAGGATTCCACCGCATATTGTTCCAGACATTGTGCGTAAGATATTCGGCGTAATAATTTCTGAGCATTGAACGGTCGGCAGCATTTGCCATCAAAATCCATTTGCGCGCGCCTTTCATTCCAAGAAGACTTGCTGGACTTTCAAGTTTTAAAAGATAAGGCTTTTTCTGCGTGAAAGTTGTTTTCCAAGTAGAATTTCCGTGTCCGCGCAGCTTGCATTTGCCTGAAATCTCTTCATATTCTGTAGAATTTTTGAGCGTAAAAGTAGCTTTTACATATTTTTCCTTGCTTTTTATTTCCTTAAGTTTGTCTGTGGAAATTTCAAGAATCGGAAACCCGAGTTTTTCACATTCAGAAAATGTAATTTTTCTGTCAGAAGAAATAAGAAATGCAAAAAGAGCTCCAAACGCAAGCAAGAAGAGCGAAAGACCAAAAGCATACGAATATCTTCTTATTCCGTGAATAATTTTCATTTTCCGCTCTTCCTAGTTAAAACATTGCAATAAAAGTGCAAAACTGAATCTAATATGTGACTTCGCCGTCATGCGCGAGAATTGTCGAAGAAGAAACATTTTCCGTGTTAGCAACTTTCTGCAAGAGCGCGGAATCGTCTTTCGAGCGGATTTCAACAACGAGATTCACTTTTCCGTTTGAAAGCGCGCGGCTTTTCACAGTGTAGTATTTGCAGAATTCCTTAACAATCGCCATGATTTTCGCTTCAAGCTCGTAGCCGCTTCCGCTAACCATCAGGATTTTTGGAGCTTTCGCAACAGGAAGCCGGTCAAAAACAAAAAGCGCGACAGTCAGAACAAACGCAAGAACGCAGGAAATCTGGGCAAGACCAGCTCCGCAGATAATTCCGGTTGAAATCGCCCAGAAAAGGAAAACCAAGTCCATCGGGTCTTTAATCGCAGTCCTGAAGCGCACGATAGAAAGCGCGCCGACCATACCAAGTGAAATCACAACGCTCGACTGTATCGTAAGGATAACGCCGGCTGTAATCAGAACAAGGGCCGGAAGCGCGATGTTGAACGACTTCGAGTAAAAAGTCCTTCTCGTCAAAAGCCTGTACGCAAAGAAAATGTAAAGCGCGAAAAACGCCGCAATCAAAAACACAACAATGATGTTCTCAGGCGTCGCGTCGTATCTCGTGAATCCCTGAATAAACGACTTCTTAAAAATATCCTTGAATCCCATAAAAACTCCTTTTTGCTTTCTATAAATAATTAAATAAAGTGTTGCACCTTAAGCTCTGAATCCGCAGCGAAGCCCCTGAATGTCGAACTTTCTGCAGATGTAATATTTTGAGAACGAAGTCCACTGCAGCGCGCTTGTTTGGAGAGCCTCGTTTATAAAATCCGGCAAAAGCTCGTCATACTTCACCTCAATCATATTTGTTCCAAACGGAAAAACCGAGCGGAATGCCGCATCCTCGTTAAAAAAATCCTCGATGTTGCTTGATGAGCGAAGATTCCTGTCAAAAGTGATTCTAACGTTTCCGTCATCATAAGTAAAAGGAACTCGCTCGTAGGAGACAATCTCAACGGGTCGGAGCGCGCGGAACTGCATCTGGCAAATCAGCTTTTTAAGAAGATAAGGAGTCTCGCTTGTAAAATCTGGGATTTTTCCTGCGATAATCCCCTCGAGCGTCTCAAGCGGAACCGGACAGGAAGTCTTCAGGCACATTCCGTTTTCTTTTCTCTTCAGTTCAAGAGAAATTCTATTTTTCTGGCAGTTGTAGATTCTGATTCTGAATTTCTCGCGAGGATCTGTTCCGTTCTCGTTTTCAAGATAGCACGTGTTGAAGATGTCGTCGAAATAAATACTTCTGATTGCGTACTCGCCTTTTTCGCCGGCATTCTTGTCGCGCTGAAGAATCGCGTCCAGACGCTGCTCAATCGCAGAAAGCGTGATTTCAGGAGAAAGATACTTAAACTCGTGGCGGTATTTTTTGCCCATAAAGCTCCTTGAAAAACTGACAGTTAACGAACAGACGGTAACTAAATCTGATATTACAACTATTATACTTTATTGTCAAGAGAAAAACTTTATCCGGGGGGGGGTAAAAACAGTTAAAAAGTTGAAGAAAACTGCAAATAATGGTATAAAAAAAATATGCAACTAAAATCGAACTCTTTTTTGCATTTAACAATTCTAGCAATTCTTTCTGTTCTTTTAATTCTGATGTTTTCAAATTCATCAAAAAATCAGATTACGCCTGAAAAATGCGAAGAAATAGGACTTCCTGTAATGCACATTGACACGATGGCAGGGAAAAAAATAAATTCAAAAATAAACTATGTTACGGCAATGTATGAAGCAGAAGGTCTTTCAGGCTCATGCAAAATCCGCGGACACGGAAACACAACATGGCAGACAAGGGAACTTTACAAAAGACCATACCTTCTAAAACTAAACAAGCCTGCTCCACTTTTTGGAATGGAACAGTCAAAAAAATGGATTTTAATGGCAAACACTGCTGACAAAACTTCGCTTAGAAATGAATATTCATATTTTCTTGCAAGAAATGTCTGGAACAAAATGAAATGGACTCCAGATGCAAGGTTTGCCGCAGTTTTTATAAACGGAAAATTCAACGGACTTTATCAGGTTACAGAAAAAATCGAATATGAAAAGCTTTCTCTTCCAAACGGCTCATTTCTCGCAACTGTAAATTCAAGGCTTAACAAGGAATGGAATTTCCGCACATCACGTGGAACAAAAATCAGCATAAGAATGGAACAAAAATCCGAATCTGAATATAAACAGATGGAGCAGATAATCCAAAATGCCGAAGATGTGCTTTTTTCACCTGATTTCAAATCTGCGGAAAAAGGCTGGCAAAGTGTAATTGATGAAGATTCTTTTGTTGACTGGTATCTTATAAACGAATTTACCAAAAACCACGATGCAAAATTTCAGGCTTCCTGCTATTTTTATTACGATTCACAGGCAAAGAAAATTTTTATGGGACCGCTTTGGGACATGGATATTTCATGCGGAAACATAAGCTATGACGGTTGCCAAGATCCAGAAGGATTTTGGGTGAGCCAAGACCAATGGTACAAGCGGCTTTTTGAAGATGAATATTTTGCAGGCAAAGTCACAGAACGATGGAACGAAACCAAAGTAAAACTTCTTGGCTCATTCACCTGGATTGAAAACGAGTCAAAAAATGTAAAGCCTTTTGTAATGCTGAATGATTCTGTCTGGCACAATCTTGGAAAACGGCAATGGCCTCACGCTCCCGGCTGGAAAAATCGCAAAACTTACGAAAGCGAAGTTGACTATATGATTGACTTTCTTAAAAAGCGTGAGCAATGGATGAGCAACGCATATTCCAGCAATTGAATTTCCGTTTTCAAAGTGATATAATTTCCGCCAAGATTCCGGCAGGCTTACATTTTTAGCCGGATTCATATTTCTACATATCTCGAGGTAAACGGTATGAAGTACACTGCAGAAGTGGAGCACATGTGCCCGTTGGCAAAAGGTGCTTATCACGGACCTGCTCCCATCCCTGAGGAAGGCGCATGGGTTCAGGCAAAGACTCAGGAAGATATTTCCGGTTTCACACACGGAATCGGCTGGTGCGCACCGCAGCAGGGCGCCTGCAAGCTGACTCTCAACGTCAAGAACGGAATTATTGAGGAGGCTCTTGTAGAGACAATCGGATGCTCCGGAATGACACACTCCGCTGCTATGGCCTCTGAAATTCTCATCGGAAAGACAATTATCGAAGCCCTTAACACAGACCTTGTATGCGATGCTATCAATACAGCAATGCGCGAGCTTTTCCTTCAGATTGTATACGGACGCACTCAGTCCGCATATTCAAAGGACGGTCTCAAAGTCGGAGCGTCTCTTGAGGATCTCGGAAAGAATCTCCGCTCACAGGTCGGAACAATGTTCGCAACACGCAAGACAGGTCCTCGCTATCTTGAGATGACAGAAGGATATGTTGAGACTTGCGCCGTTGACAAGGACAACCAGATTATAGGTTACAACTGCATCAACTTCGGAAAGCTCATGGACGCGCTCAAGGCCGGAACAGATCCTAAAGAAGCAATCGAAAAGGCACGCACTCACTACGGACGCGTTACAGAAGATCAGGGCATGGTCAAACTCATCGACCCTAGAAAGGAATAAGGAGGAATACAATGGCAACATTATTTGAAGATTTTGAAGGTCGCATTCCTCAGGTAAACAAGGCTCTCAAGGAATACGGATTCGCGGAAGGAGAGGCTGGACTTCAGGCTGCACGCGATCTGTGCAAGTCAAAGGGCTTTGATCCTTATGAAATCTGCCAGTCAACACAGCAGATCTGTTTTGAAGATGCAAAGTGGGCTTATGTTCTCGGCTCTGCAATCGCTCTCAAAAAGGGTGAGAAAGCCGGAAGCATGACAGGAAGCGAAGCCGCAGCAGCAATCGGTGAAGGACTTCAGGCATTCTGTCTTCCAGGCTCAGTAGCCGATGACCGCAAAGTAGGCCTAGGACACGGAAACCTTGGAGCACGCCTTCTTTCCGAGGAGACACAGTGCTTCGCATTCCTTGCAGGACACGAGTCTTTCGCAGCCGCTGAAGGCGCAATCAAAATCGCTGCGAACGCAAACAAAGTTCGTAAGAACAAGCTCCGTGTAATCCTGAACGGTCTTGGAAAGGACGCAGCGCAGATTATCAGCCGCATCAACGGGTTTACATACGTTCAGACAAAATTCGACTACTTCAACGGAAACGGAACTGACAAAGCTCTTACAGTCGTAAAGGAAGTTCCTTACGGAAACAATCCTGACCGCCTCATCGTAAAATGCTACGGTGCTGACGATGTGCGCGAGGGAGTCGCAATCATGTGGCACGAGAATGTCGATGTCTCAATCACAGGAAACTCCACAAACCCGACAAGATTCCAGCATCCGGTTGCGGGAACATACAAGAAGGAACGCCTCCTTGCAGGAAAGAACTACTTCTCTGTAGCTTCAGGCGGCGGAACAGGACGCACACTGCACCCTGATAACATGGCAGCAGGACCTGCTTCCTACGGATTCACAGACACATTGGGCCGCATGCATTCTGACGCTCAGTTCGCAGGATCTTCATCTGTTCCGGCACACGTCGAGATGATGGGATTCATGGGAATGGGCAACAACCCGATGGTAGGCTGCACAGTAGCTTGCGCAGTTGCAGTTGCTGAAGCTTTCAAGAAATAGAAAGCAATTTTTAAGAACAAAGATACAAAAGCCGTTTGGAAAATTCCAAACGGCTTTTCTTATACTTATAAATTTTATTGATTCAATCTAAAAAAGATGTCGCAAAAGAGCAAAAGGATTTTACTCGAGAAATAAAGGCGACCTCAATTCTATGTGTAAAAAATTTTATTTTTGGTGCTTTTGCCGCTCCAATTCCATAAATAATCCAATATTCATTATATCTAAAGGCTGCAACAACAGATCTAAGATTATTTTCTTTTACACGCACAAAAGAAACACAAGCCATATCATTTAAGTTTTTTGATTTATAAAGCAGAAAATTTTCATAATCTGTCTTTATAGAAATTTCCGCAGTATAAACTTCAAAAGGAGGCATTTCCATATCAACAGTAAAATTGTGAATTTCGCCAGACTGAAAATCAGAAAGAATTTTGCAGTAAGAATAAAGCGGAGTTGTAATCTTGTGCCGCTCCGAATAATAAGGAATTTCTGTATAAGACTCAACATTTGAAAGAAGCTCAGAAAGCTTTTTTATAACCTCATCGCCATCGATTAATTTCCTAATCTGAAGAACTTCAACAAAATAACGCGGATTCAACTCTTTCAGTTCATCAAGACAGGAATTTATTTCCGCATTTTCCACATCAAGGCAAATATTTTTATACGAACTGATATTCCGAATAAGAATTTCACCATTTAAAGCTGAATCAAGTTCCTGCTCCGAAAGCTTTGAATTAAACGGAAAAGCAAACGAAGCAGAAAAAAGAACAAAAAATCCGGCAAAAAAAGCGAAAGCAAATTTCATACACTAAAAGACAATGTCAATCACTTCCTGAACATGGGACACTGGAATAAATTTTATTCCGCTTTTTACGTGCTCTGGAATTTCATCAAGGTCGCGGACATTCGCTTTTGGAATTATAATCGTCTTTATCTTGTTGCGTTTTGCAGCGACAGTTTTTTCCCTAAGTCCGCCAATCGGAAGCACCTGCCCTGTAAGGCTAAGCTCCCCTGTCATTGCAAGATTCGGCTTAATTTTCTTTCCCTTTAAAAGCGAAGTAAAAGTTACTGCCATTGTAATTCCTGCGCTAGGTCCGTCCTTGGGTGTTGCACCTTCAGGAATATGCAGATGAATTGTGTTTTCCTCAAACCACTTGCTGTCCTTGATTTTATTTTCTATTGCAAACAAACGGCTCCAGTTCATGGCAATCTGCGCACTTTCCTTCATGACATCGCCCATTTGTCCTGTAAGCTGAAGCCCGCCTTTAGAAGACTTTATCGCAATTGATTCCAAAAGCAAAGTGTCGCCGCCCATGCTCGTCCAGGCAAGACCAATTGCGGTTCCAGGCACAGAAGCTGTTTTTATCTGGCTTTCATCAAAAACCGCCTTGCCAAGATATTTTCTGACTTCTGGAATATCGATGCTGAAAATTTTCTTTGCAACAGCCTCGCCAATTTTTGCAGAATCAGATGCTCCATTTTTTTCAAGCTGGCTTACTTCCACGGCGGCAAGTTTTCTGTTTATCTTATCAATGCACTTTTCAAAATTGCGGACTCCAGCTTCCCTTGCATATTCTGTTGCAATCAAAGCCAAAGCCTGTTTTGAATATTTCACTTGATTTTTCTTGAATCCGTTTTTAACAAGATTTTTTGGAAGCAAATATTTCCGCGCAATTTCAATTTTTTCCTGATCTATGTAGCCTGAAAGTTCAATTATTTCAGCGCGGTCAAGCAAAGGATGAGGAATTGTGTCTAAAGTATTCGCAGTAAGAATGAAGAAAACCTTGCTCAAATCAAACGGCAAATTCAAATAGCTATCGCGGAAAGTTGAATTTTGTTCAGGGTCAAGAACTTCAAGCAATGCAGCAGAAGGATCTCCCTGCGCGCTTGCATTCATTTTGTCAACTTCATCAATCATAAAAACAGGAGCTTTCGACTTTGTAATTTTCAAGCCTTCGATAATCTGCCCCGGCATAGAACCAATGTAAGTCCGTCTAAAGCCTTTTATCTTTGACTCGTCATGCTCGCCGCCTACGCTGAATCTAAAAAATTTTTTGTTCATCGCATTTGCAATTGAACGTCCAACGCTAGTTTTTCCAACTCCCGGAGGTCCAACCAAAATAAGCACAGAACCTTTTCCGTCGTTTTTGAGCATACGAACCGCAAGATATTCTATGATTCTTTTTTTTACATCTTCAAGACCGTAATGGTCAGTTTCAAGAATTCTTGAAGCTTTTTCAATATTGTAGTTTTCAAGCGGCTCGTCATTCCACGGAAGAGAACAAACCGTTTCAAGATAATTGCGGCTCATATTGTAGTCAGGGTCATGCGGATCAAGCAAATGAAATTTTTCAAGCTCGCTATCCAAAGCTTCTTTAACCTCGCCTTTAAAATTGAATGACTCTATTTTTGACTTGAACTTCTGATAGTCGCTTGTCTTTGAATCCCCGGCAATTCCAAGTTCTTCCTGAATACTTTTCATTTCCTCGCGCAAAAAATATTCACGCTGATTTTTTTCAACTTTTTCATTTAATTCAGTCTGAATTTTTTTCTGAACACGGAAAATTTCCTGCTCTTTTTTTATAAAGACAAGAACCTGCTCCATTCTTTTGTGGACATTTGTCATTTCAAGAACTTTCTGCTGTTCTTCCTTGTCAATATTCAAAATTGAAACAATGAAGTCAGCAATTTTTCCAGGATGATCAATATTCACCATGTTAAGGCGCATTTCCTCGCTGAACATCGGATTGTTTTCGCTGATTTCCTTCATTTCACTTATAAGAGCGCGCGTAAGAGCTTTGACTTCAAAAGTATTATCCTCTTCGTCTTCAAGATATTCAACAGCCGCAACAATAGGATTTGAGCTGTTCAAGACCTTGCGGATTTTAAAACGCTGCAAAGTTGAAACAAAAACATTCACGCCGCCATCCGGCAAATTTATTTTTTTTATAATGCGGGCAACAGTTCCAACTTTATGAAGATCAACTACAGTCGGATTTTCTTTGTCCTCTTTTAGCATGACGATTCCAATGAAACCGTCGCCTGCCAAAGAATCTTCGATAACTTTTATGTCCTCGGAATTATTTATCATAAGCGGCGTAAAAATTCCCGGAAAAATCGGACGGCCGCCAATAGGAAGAATATTAAGTTTTAAAGGAAGCTGAGTTTCAGCTGGAAGTCCTAGAATTTCTTTTTCGTTTGATTGTTTTTTCATAAACTATAATATAATCAAAAATTTAGAAAAATACAAATGACAAAAATTATCAGTCAGCTTCAATCGGCGTAAAGTCAAATTTGCAAACATCAAAAAGTCCGCGCGGAGTAAGCTTTATTTCAGGAATTACAGGCAGGCTCAAAAATGAAAGTGTCATAAAAGGTTCAATTTCACGGCTGATTCCAAGTTCATTCCAAGCAAGCTCCAAAAGATTTTTCAGAGTCTGGCTCACTTCCACAAAGCTCTTGTCAGACATCAAGCCCGCAATCGGAAGAGGCAAAGAGCCAATGACTTTTTTATTTTTTACAAGAATAATTCCGCCGCCCATTTTGTTAAGTTCATTTATTGCAACGAAAATATCACTGTCATTGTCTCCTGCGGCAATAATATTGTGGGAATCATGGGCAATTGTAGTGGCAATCGCTCCGCCGCTGATTCCGTAGTTTTCTATAAGTCCTTTTCCGATTTTGCCAGTTTTCTTATGCCGCTCCATTACAATAAGTTTTTGAATCTGCGGATTTTTTTTGCAGTCAAAAATTCCGTTTGTCAAATTCACATTTAGAATTTTGCACTTAGTTACAAGCTCATGATTTTTTAAACTTATGACTTTTGCTTTTTCAGAACTCAATTTTATTGCTAAATCTTCTATTATAAATGGCTTAATATGAACTGAATGAGTTACAGCCTTGTCTACCCTATTTCGAATTTCAAAAACAGCCTTTCCGTTTTCCGCAACTAATTTTCCGTCTATAAAAACTTTTTCAGCTTTAAAGTCTTCAAGATTATCAAAAAGCACAATGTCCGCAGAATATCCAGGCGCAATCAGACCAACATCATTCAAGCCGTAACATTCCGCAGCGTTTACAGTCGCCATTGCAATCGCCGTAAAGCAGTCGAGACCGTTTTTTACAGCGAGTTTGAGATTTGCGTTTATATGACCGAATTCAATTATATCCTGTGGATGCTTGTCGTCTGTGCACATTGCGCATCTTCTGGAATTTTCTTTTGTTACAGAAGGAAGGATTTCCACAAGATTTTGGGCAGCAGAACCTTGGCGCAAAAGAACATACATTCCGTTTTCAAGCCGCTCTAAAACTTCCTGCGGAAAACTGCACTCATGGTCAGTTTTTATTCCTGTCGCAGAATACGCATTCAGCGCAGAGCCATTCAAGCCAGGCGCGTGTCCGTCTATAATTTTCTGAGCATTTTTTGCTTCGCATATTTTTTCCAGAACTTCAGAATCGCAGGAAAAAACTCCGGGCGCATTCATCAATTCACCAAGTCCCAAAATTTCAGGCTCTTTTAAAAGATTTTCAACTGATTCTGAATCAAGAACAGCCCCGGAATCTTCAAAGCTAGTGGCGGGAACACAAGACGGAATCATAAAATGAACTTTTAGAGGAACCCGGCGCGCAGAATTAATCATAAAGTGAATTCCTTCAGAGCCGCTGGCGTTTGCAATTTCGTGAGGGTCGGCAATTACCGTTGTTGTGCCTTTTGGAACTACAAGCTGCGCAAAAGATTCCGGTGTGCACATTGAAGATTCTATATGAACATGAGAGTCTATAAGTCCTGCGACCGCAAAAAGCCCGTGCGCGTCAATTTCAGTTTTTCCACGATACAAGCCAATACCGGCAATCAAGCCCTGCTCTACGGCAATGTCCGCATTTTTTACAGTCCGCGTTATCGGATTTACAACACGGCAATTTTTTATTACAAGCTCCGCTTCGCATTTTCCAGAAGCGGCATTTATAAGGAGCGAAAGTTTTTTTGCATTCATGCTGAAATTGTAAAACCCGTCAAAAAAAATAGCAAGAAGTTTTCTCTAGTTGAAACAGCAATTCAAGGCATAAAAAAAGGACTGCAATCTAGCAGTCCTTAAGTGCGGAGAACCTGACTTGAACAGGCACAGCTTGCGCCACCAGCACCTCAAGCTGGCGTGTCTACCAATTCCACCATCCCCGCATTGCTATTTGTAAAGCGTGATAATACTATATCAAGCTGAATAAATTATGTCAATAGAAAAACTTCAATTTTTTAAGTTTGTAAGAAAATTTACAGTTGATTCTATCACTCCAAAAAAGCTATAATATGCACATGAAAAAAATCAACTTTATAATGCCAATTGCACTTTCTGTTGTTTCATCCCTTTTTGCCCAGGAAGCCCTAAAATCAACAGAAGAAGAATACTACGACTTTCTAAGCCTTACAGGACAGGCAGAACGCCCTACGCTAAACTACCGCACGCTAAGCGACAGTGAATGGCAGATTACGGACGAAAATCATCTTTGGAAAGACAACAATCTCGGAACAAAGCGCACATTGTATGAATCTGACACAACAGAAACAAACTGGTTTACAGCAGGAATTGACCGCAGCGTAAAACTCAAGCTCTACGGACCAGAATGGTTCAATTCCTATAACACAAAAGCCCCATACGGCCAAAACGACGGTGCGCTCTGGCAAGGAAAAGGCTACAACACAAGCCTTACAGCCGGCGCAAGACTTGAAGCCTACGGACTGGAGCTGACATTCAAGCCGCAGTTAAGCTGGAGCCAGAACAGGGAATTTGATTATATGCCAGGAGTTTATGGCAGCGAATATTCATATTTCTGGAAAGGCAACATAGATCTTGTACAGCGTTATGGAGACTCTTCATTCTGGACATTTGACTGGGGCGACACAGAAATCCGCTATTCATGGAATAATTTTACAGCAGGCTTTGGATTTCAGTCTCCGTGGCTAGGATCGGCTTGGCTCAATCCAATGCTTGGAAGCAACAATGCAGGAACATATCCGAAATTCGACATAGGACTAAGAAAAACAAAAGTCTATATGCCATACACAAACTGGTATATTGGAGAAATAGAAGGGAGAGCCTGGCTTGGGTATTTGACAGAATCAGACTATTTTGACAACGACGGCACAAACGACCATCGCCAGCTTACAGGATTTTCAGTCGCATACTCACCGTCTATTTTGCCGGAACTTACGCTATCAATAAATAAAATCAGCCTTGCACGTTGGGATGAAAAATCAGCAAAATATTTAAATCCTCTTTATGATTCAAACGAGTTCGAAGATCAAAAAGCTTCTTTTGGTGCAGACTTGCTCTTCCCTACTGTAGGATTTGAAGTCTATGGCGAGCTTGGAGTTGACGACTATAATGCAAGAGGATTCGCAAATCCTTTTCACACAGCAATTTATACTGTTGGGGCAAAAAAGGAACTTTCATTCTTTAGAAGATTTCAGAAGTTTAACATAAGACCAGAAATTATATTTGAGTGGAGCAACTTTGAAATGTCTCAGGATTTTCAGCTTCAATGGAACTATATGGGGTATTATTCTCATAGTCTTATAGCTCAGGGGTATACACAAAGGGGACAGATACTCGGAGCTGGCAGCGGATATTTTGGAAACAGTCAGTACATTGCGCTCCGTACACATTTCTCAAAAGGAAGCGTTACCCTCTTTTTGCATTACAACAGACCTGACACAAATTATTTAAACAATTTCGGAGTAAACACAAAAGACAAAGACTGGTTAGATAAAGAAAAAAAGCAACATGATCAGTGGGGATGCTATAAAGCAATAAGAACTTATGGAATCAATGCACAATATTTTGTAACTCAGTCATTTCTTATAGGCGCAGAATTCAATACTTCATGGATTATAAATTCTGAATACAAAAAAGAAAAAGGAAGTGGTTACAGAAATAGCTATGGGGCTTTGAGAATAAAGTATAACTTTTAGGCTAAAAAAAGTAATTCCTATCTTGAAGAATCTTAATTGTTCTTTTTATTCCTTCTTCAATGCTGACTTTTGCAGACCAGCCTAAGGTATTTATTTTTTCTGTATTTAAAATCGCCCTTACAGATCTTGAATACCCGGCTTTTTCAGTTTCTTCTGGAATATCAAAAGCAACTTGCACGTTGCAATTTTTTGCAACCAGTTTAGCCAAGTCTTTTAAATGAATATTTGATTTTTTATCCGCAATATTATAGGCCTCTGTGCATTTGCCTTTCAGCATTAGAAAAACAAGAGCGCAGGCGACATCTGAAGAATAAATGTAAGAAAAATACTGTTCTCCGCTGCTTTTTAAGATTATGTTTTCGTTATTCAAACCGCAGCGCAAGAATTGACTTAAAGCCTTTGTATCATTCTTTTTTAAAGTCGCACCATACGAACGGGCAATTCGGGCGATAACCACATCGAAGTCTTTTTCTGCCTTATACGCCTGACAAAGAGTTTCAGAAATTCTCTTTGATTCATTGTAGCAGGCACGCATTGTGTTGCAGTCCAGATATCCAAAGTCTGATTCCTTAAATCCACCAGAAAGCTTTTCCTTATCATCTCCGTAAACTTCAACTGAGGAAGCAAGTATAAACCGGCACGGAAGATTTTTTGAAGCAATGTCTAAAAGTCTTTTTGTCCCATTAAAATTTATAAGAATCGTTTCAATTGGATATTTTGAATAATCATCAGGATGAGTATTTGAAGCAAGATGAAATATAAAATCGATTTTTTTATCTAAAGGAATCTTTTCTGTTAAATTTTCATTTGCAACATCGCATTTTATGTGCTGAATAAAAGTATCTTCAAATTTTTCAGAGAAGTTTTCCGCCGTTCTGGAAATTAAAAGCAAATATAAATCTAACTTATAAGTCTTAGAAAGAAAAACAAACATATCAACAAGTACAGATCCGATTAAGCCAGTTGCGCCTGTAATCAAAATCGTTTTTTTCTTCAATTCAAAAAAATTACAATTCAAATTGAGAACGCTTTTTATGTCTTCCTGATACAATCCGTTGTTTTTCATTTCAGCCACCCATCTTTTTCCATTTTCAGGTACGCTTTGAAAATCTCAAGATTGTCCTTCGTTGTGAGCTTTATGTTCCTGTCAGAGCCGGCTGCAAAATAAAGAGTCTCTCCAAGGTCAACCATCATCGTGTTTGTGTAACTTGAATTTCCTATTCCGATATTTTCTTCAAACGCTTTTTTGTAAGCCCAAATAAGTTTTGAGTATTTATAGGCTTGCGGAGTTGAAACCCTGCGCAAAGTATCACGAGGAATATATTTTTCTGTTGTTTCTTCAGTTTGTTTTACAAAAATCTGCTCATTATAAGGCATGGAAGTTACGGCATTTCCAAATTCTTGAGCTTTAGCGATTACATCTGAAAGGACAAAATCATCCACAAGAGGACGGACCCCATCATGGATTACTATTATGTCATCATCAGAAGCCTTGATTTCCATGATGCCGTTCCGAATTGACTCCTGAGCAGATGCCCCACCGTTAAAACCCCCCTTTAGCTTTGTGATTTCAAACTGTTTTGCATAAGCCCGGAGAATATCATGCCAGCCTTCAAGACAGACAACATAAATCTCGTTTATATTTGGATGCTTTTGAAAAGCCTCAAGTGTATATATAATCACAGGCTTGTCATAAACATTTATAAACTGTTTTGGAATATCCTGCCCCATGCGGTTTCCTACTCCGCCGGCAATTATCAAAGCTATGTTCATATTTTATCTCCAATAAGCTCTAAAATCATGTTTTGGCACCTGATTTTCTTTAGGAGGAAGTTTCATGTAGTCGCCATAAATGTTTTTAAGATAGGTTTTGTAACCACACATAACATTATATTTTTTTCCCTCGAATTCTAACTCAAAACAAGAATTAAACACAGATTTCGGCATTTCTTCTTTCTTTCCATATCCGAAAACCGAGCAAGCTACATAATCAGATGAAAAATATTTTTTTGTCGCAAATTTGTTTATTTTTTTTGCGAAAATATTTGCAGGAAGAAATCTAAATAAATAAAAAAGAACAATTCTGAAAATTCGCTTTACAAAACCTTCGTTTTTATTTCTTTTCTGATAAATTACTGTTGCAAAATTTCTTTTCTTAAAGATTTTTTTCCAATATTTTTTTCTTTCTATAAAGCTATTCGGCAAAAAGTCAACAGGAAAAACATCAACGTAAACTCCAAGATTATCAATAGGTCTGTCATAAGACTCAACAAGTTTAGTTTGTGTGTCAACAACTTTTGCAAAAGGCTGAAAATATTGCCTATCATTAAAACAAGTTAAAACTTTAAATTTTGAATAATTCGTATTACAGTTAAAAGAGGAACAAAATTTTTCATAATCAGCACGTGGCATAATTATATCAATATCATCATCCCATGGAATGTAGCCCTTGTGACGTACCGCTCCAATTAATGTTCCTCCGCACAAAGAATACCTTATATTATTTTTCATACAAAAAGTATGAATATAATCAAGTATAGATAATTGTATTGTTTTTAATTCATCAATATTAATTTGCTGCATTAAACTTATTTCCACAAAAGTACAGATTTATGGAAATCTAAATAAATTCCTTTGCCTTTTTATGAAATGTTGAAATTGGCATTTTACATAATGCAGAAGCTTCTCTTAAAACTATTTCTTTGTTTTTCCATGCCTCTACAGCTTGCAGAAAAAGTTCTGGCAGTTTTACCTTTGGTCTTCCAAATTTCACACCACGTTTTTTAGCAGCTTCAATACCTTCTTTTTGTCTTTTTTTTATGAATGTACGTTCTGTTTCCGCAACATAGCTTAAGAGTGACAGAACCAGATCGCTTATCAACGTTCCAAGCAAGTCTTTTGAACGTCGTGTGTCCAGCAGAGGCATATCAAGGACAACAATGTCAGATTTTTTTGTTTGTGTTATTATTTTCCATTGTTCGATTATTTCTTTGTAGTTTCTTCCAAGCCTGTCAATAGACGTGATAAATAAGACTGAATTTTCATCAAGCTCGCCAATCAGTTTTTTGTAATTTCTTCTGTTAAAGTCTTTTCCAGACTGTTTATCCAAATACAACTTTGAATCTTTTATTCCAGCTTTTTTCAATTGAATTCTCTGCCTGTCCTCATTTTGCTCTCTTGTGGAAACCCGCATATAACCAAAATATTTTGTTTTCATTTTTATATTATCTTTCTTGAATTTATTTCTTACAAAAACTTTTTTTTATGCTACATTATGATAAAACTAGAGCAGGAAGTTACAATGAGAATCTATCATGGCAGTTACTGTGCAGTCATAAAGCCTTTGATTATTAGCTCTTCCAAAAATAAAGATTTTGGAGACGGATTTTATTGCACTGTAATAAAAGAACAGGCTGAACGCTGGGCAAAAAGATACGATACAAAAGTCGTTTCCTCATATCACTTCTTAATTAATGAAAAATTGAAAATTCTTGAATTCAAAGAAATGAATGACCAATGGCTTGATTTTATCGCATCATGCAGAAGTGGACAAAAACACAGTTACGACATTGTAATCGGTCCTATGGCTGACGACCAAATATATAACTATGTCTTTGACTTTCTGGAGGGGAATATCTCAAGGGAGCAGTTTTGGGCATTGGCAAAATTTAAGTATCCGACAAACCAAATTTGCTTTTGTTCAGAAAACTCCCTGTCATGCATAAAATTTATTGAAAGCTATGAGGTAAAATAATGGAGTACAGAGAATCAAAAAGCGAAAACGATTTGTTTTATTTATGCAGCCTGATTGAATGTATAAGCAGAATTTCAAAGAATGAGAAAAACATTGTAATAAAATCTCTTGGGATGGAAAACTTGAAGAAAATTTATGAGCTGGCAGATGTTTATCATTGCGAAAACATAAAAGATGTGGCTATGGAGTTTATAAAAAAGCTAGGCATAAAAACAGGAAGCTACGACACAGAAAAAGATGTCCATTTTGAAATTCCATCAGTGTTTGATATTGGCAAAGTCTACAAAAGGCTGATTCTAGTTCTTATGAAAAAAGAAAGTCTTGACCTATTTACTGCGATGGTCAGAATTTTCACTTCAAAAATATGCAAAAAAATCGAGGATTTCAATTCCAGCCTATACTACGACACTCCTGAGAATATCTATCTTTTTTATAAGTCTTTATAGCTACCATTAAGTTGTTAGACAATATCAGATAATTATGCTATAGTATTTCCATAAATCTGTACTTTTGTGGAAAATATGGAATCATTAAATCTCGTTTTATGCTCTGATAATAATTTTATTCTTCCTAGTTTGGTAACAATTAATTCTGTTTTGCAACATAATTCGGATTCTTTTTTTTCAGTTTTTATTGTTACAACAGGACTGTCTCAAAAAAATATAGAAACAATAGAGGATTTTTCAAAACAGAGAAATAAGCAGGCAAAAATAGAAATTATCACAGCAAACAAAGATATTCTAAAAGACTGCCCGATAAAGAAAGGCGACCATGTTTCTTTATCTGCATATCTACGGATTTTTCTTCCGTCAATCCTGCCAAAAAATATAAATAAAATTCTCTACCTTGACGGCGACATTCTTTGTGTATCTTCTATTTTGGATTTTTACAATGCAGCTATACAAAGCAAATCTTGCTCAGCTGTAATAGATGAGCGGAACAATGATGAAGAGATTTTTAATCGGCTGGAATATCCAAAAGACTGCGGCTATTTTAATTCAGGGGTAATCCTAATAAATCTTGAGTATTGGCGGAAAAATGACTTTCAAAACAAGACTTTGAATTATATTTTCAGCAACAAAGAAAAATGCTTATGGCATGACCAAGATGCGCTCAATGTAACTCTTGCAGGAACAGTTGACTTTGCAGATTTCAAGTACAATCTTACGCAAGGCTTTCTTTTTGACAAAAACCAGCTAAAAATAGATTCAAAATATTATCCAAAGATTGACAGCGCAATTAAAACTCCCTGCCTGATTCATTATTGTGCGACATATAAGCCTTGGCATATAGAATGCAACTCGCCCTTCAAAAAACTATGGCGGCAAAGCTATAAAAAAACATTCAAAAAAAACTGCCGTTTGCAGTTCAAGAACAAAGGCGCAGAAAGAATAAAATGGTGCATAAAATTGATTTTGAACACACTCAAGATAAAAAAGTATGCAGATTTCAGGAAGAGTATTATTGGAATAGAAAAGTGATGAATATATGTTTTGCAACTGATGACAATTATGTAAAGGCAACTTCAATCGCAATAATGACAGTTCTGCTCACAAACAAAGACGAGGAAATTTCTTTTTATATTTTATCGCAGTCATTAACAGAAAAAAACAAACAGGCTTTACAAAATACAGTTTTTAAATATTCATCAAAATCCCAGATTTGTTTTTGCATCTTAACAAGTTCAATAATTGATAAGTTTTATTCAACAATAAAAAAGGAAAATCATGTTTCACTTGCCACATATTTAAGGCTTTTTATTCCAAGTCTCCTGCCAAATAGTGTCCAGAAAATTCTTTATCTTGACGGAGACATAATCTGTACCGATTCTTTGCGCCCACTTTACGAAACTGATTTAAAAGACTCTTCGCTTGCAGCTGCTCACGATGAACGAACCTGTGATTCTGAATGTTTTGAAAGATTAAATTATCCAATGAAGAATGGATATTTTGGAGCTGGAGTTCTTCTGATAAATGTTGACTACTGGAGAAAAAATAATATTCAGAAAAAATGTATTGGTTTTGTTTTGAACAATAAGAAAGTCTGTGTATGGCACGATCAGGATGCGCTGAATAAAATCCTTAACGGAACAGTAAAGTTTTGCCATATAAAATATAATGTTTATGAGCATCTTTATGAAAATGAAAACAATTATCCTGCTTTATTTAACACAGAAATAAAAGAAGCCGTTGAAAATCCTGTGATAATCCACTTTTGCTCCGGAAGAAAGCCATGGACATTTGAATCGCGGTGTCCTTTTACTTCCTTGTGGCTAAAACTATACAAACAATTATTTGATAAAAAATGCCGTTTGGTTCACCGCTACAAAGGAAAGACAAGATTTTTATGGGGCATAAAAAAAACTCTTCATAGGCTTGGAATAAAGAAGTATGAAGAGTTTGAATATTCAAGAGGATATTTTAATTTGAAAAAGAAAATTGAGGAAAAATATTTCTAGGATAAAAAATGAATAACAGTCCAATTGTTTCTATATTAATGCCGACATACAACCATGAAAAATATATTTCACAAGCAATCGAATCTGTTCTCGCTCAAGAAACAAGTTATCGCTATGAATTATTAATCCATGATGACAAGTCAACTGACACCACATTGAAAATTGCCCAAGAATATGCAAAAAAATATCCAGACAAAATTTTCTTGCTAACAGAAAAAGAAAATCAGGGCCTCTTAAAAAGTTACAAGAAATTAATTGGATATTCAAAAGGAAAATACTTAGCAATTTTGGAAAGCGATGATTATTGGATAGATAAAAACAAGCTTCAAATGCAGATAGATTTTCTTGAAAATAATTATGACTATGGAATAGTTGCTGGCGACATTAGAAATATTGATGAAAATGGCAACACAATCACCCCCCCCCTGCATAAACACGCATATACGGAATACAAATCGATGGTACGAAAAACTTCTAGGAAATAATGGAATTCAAGGCGCTTGCTCCGTTGTATTTCGAAAATCAGACTTTTTGTCATATTGTGATATAGACAGCTGGATTGAAAATAATTTTGTGACATTTGACCATTTAACATGGCTTTCCATTTCATTTCATAAAAAATGCAAATATTTTGCAAAAACTCTCGCTGCTTACAGAATCGTCTCAACTTCAATTTCAAATAATGCAAATAAAGAAAAGCAATTATATTTTGCCATCGGAATTGCAAAAATAGAAGAATTTATTATCAAGAAATATGGTTATGGAAACCTTTCGTCTTTAGATTACAATCAAAAAATCTGTTTAAATATAATAGGCAAAGCATTAAAAAGGGAAAACAAAAAAATATTCTGCGAATATGCAAAAAGACTAACCCCCATTTCTCTAAAGCAAAAAATTATGCACTTTTTCCCGCATTTGTATTACTGGCAGTTTATTATTAGACACTAAAATTCTCATATTAGAGAACGGAATCTTGCTGAATGGAAGATTGTGGAAAAATAGCTTCTTATAACGCAGTTTTTATTGTATAATAAAAGCAATGAATCTTACACCGCCAGAACAATATAAATTATGCTCAAACTCAGCCTGCAACAAGTCTGGACATTGCCTTAGGCAGCTTTGCTACAGGCAGCTAACAAAAAATGACATTGGAATCTATGTTTTGAATCCGCTTCTTTTTCCAGACGAAAATGAAGAATGTCCTTACTTTAGAACTGACAAGAAAATAAAACTTGCCTGGGGCACAAAGAATATTCTTGATGACATTCCCAGCAAAAAATCCATGGAAATAAAAAAAGAGCTTCTTTTAAAGTACGGAAGAACAAAATACTATCAGTTTTATAGGTGCGAGAAGCCTCTTCTTCCATCCGACCAGCAGATGTTCACAAAAATCTTCCAAAAACACGGAATAGAAGCAGAAGCCAAATACGAAAGATTCACAGAAGACTATGACTGGAGCTATTAAAAATAGAGCAAAGAGTTTTACCAAAAGAAACAGACTGTTTTTCTTGGTAAAACAAAGTGTTTTATTGGGAAAAACAGTCTGTTTTATCTGATAAAACGGCAGAATCGATAGAAGTATAAGAGAATGGAGTAAAATAATAATAGTAAAATGGTGCAAAAATCTCTAAAAAAGAATGCTGTCTACAGTTTTATAAAAGCGCTTATGAACCTTGCATTTCCGCTTATATCTTTTCCTTATGCCTCAAGAATTTTACTGCCGGCGGGAATTGGAAAAGTGAATTTCGCAAATTCTGTAATAGAATACTTTACACTTGCCGCAAGCCTTGGAATTTTTTCTTATGCGGCACGGGAGGCTGTCCGTGTCCGTGATGACAAGCATGCCTTAAACAAGATATTCCGCGAAATCCTTACTATAAATCTCATCTCTACTCTATTTTCTTACATTCTCCTTTTTATTTCACTTGTATTCGTCAGCAAATTTTCTGAATACAGGGTTCTTCTTGTCGTGTGTTCAACAAAAATTCTATTCACCACAATTGGTGTGGACTGGATTTTTAATGTGCAAGAAGAATATAAATATGTGACAGTGCGCTCTGTTATCTTCCAGCTCATAAGTCTTGTTATGCTTTTTGTTTTTGTGCGCACTCCTGATGACTATGTCGCCTATGCTTTTATGGGAGTGTTCTCAAGCGTAGGCTCAAACATCTGCAATATCTTCTATGCACGAAAGTTTGTAAACTTTTTTGAAAAAACAGCGATAGAAATCAAAAGGCACTTAAAACCGATATTTACTTTTTTTGGAATGTCAGTTGCCTCAAAGATTCATACAGCACTTGACTCTGTAATGCTCGGATTTATGTTAAGCGACAGCGCGGTAGGTTATTATTCTGCCGCGAACAAGATAAAAGGGCTTGTGGTCGGTCTTATTACAGCAATTCTTGCAACACTGCTGCCACGCTCTTCTTATTATCTTGGACAAAACAAAAATGACGAATACCAGAAAATTGTTTCAAAGGCTTTGAATTTTTCACTATTCTTTTCACTTCCGTCCGCAATTGGAATAATGCTTCTGGCAAAACCTCTTATACTTCTTTTCAGCGGAGAAGAATTTTTAGCCGCACTTCCGGCAATGCTTATAATGTCGCCTGTGATAGTGTTTATAGCGGTGGCGTCTTTTGCAGACAACATGATTCTTTTGCCTCAAAGACTGGAAAAGGTATCTTTGCAGTCTCAAATAATTGGCTGCATTGTAAATATAGTCTTGAATTACACACTTATTCCTATATGGGGAGTTTTCGGAGCGGCCTTCTCTACTTTTATAGTGGAAGGAATTATAACCATATATAAAATTCTTTTTAGTATTAAGTACATAAAATGCAATGGTCTTATACAAAACCTATTAAAAATTATATTCTCTTGTACTCTTATGTCTCTTGCAGTGCTAGCAATTCTTTATTTCATAAAAAATGTCTTTATTCAGATTGCAGCAGGAGTTACACTTGGTGCTATGATATATGCCGTATGTACACTTTTATTGAGAACAGACACGGCCTTGATGCTGACAGAAACTATCAAGAAGCGAATTAAAAGATGACTGCTGGCTATATATATGGTATAATTTAAATAAAATAGGAGGATAAAAAATGCCTACGATAAGTTTTTTCCGTGGAATAAAAATATATATAAATTGGAATGACCATATGCCGCCTCATTTTCATGCAACATATGGCGGAAAAGAGATTTTAGTATCTATACATGATATTGAGATCCTTGAAGGAGAACTTCCGTCGAAGCAGGAAAAAATGGTTCTTGGCTGGGCAGCTTTTCATCAAACAGAATTAGAAGAAGATTGGGAACTTGCAGCTCAAAGGCAAGAATTATTTCCTATCGCTCCACTAAATTGAGTTCTTAAAATCAATTATGGAACACACTATTGATTGGTATATAAAAAAAGGGGTCTCAAAAAAAATGGCAGAGTACTTCATAAAAGGAAGAAGGAAAATTGCATATGTTCAACCAAATAATGATTTCACACTCCTTTTAACATTCGATAACGGAGAGAAGCGAATTTTCAATGTAAAACCTCTTATAAAGAAAAACACTGTTTTTGAAACTTTATTAGACTGGAATAAATTCAAGCAGGTATATTTGGACTCTGACGGAACTGTCTGCTGGGACAAAGACAGCTCTGTTGACAGCAATATCTTTTGGAATAACAAAATAGACCTAAGCACAGACAGCTTATACATTGAAAGTCTGCCGCTAAAATGCTAACAAGGAATGAAAAATGCTGAGTATAATAACAAAGGCAAAAGATTTATTAAAAGAAAATAAGCAGAAAGAATTCTTTGATAAATTAGCAGCATACATTCGCTATATATTTCTTTCTATATGGTTTAAGTTAACATTAAAAGAAAAAGATCCGGAGCTAAAAAAGGTAAACAAGAACTGGATTATTTACACATACCTAAAGCATAAGTATTCAGGCTTTTTAAATAAATATGAAATCAAAGAAAACAAGGCGCACGAGTATCCAGACGTAATATGGTGGTGCTGGTTTCAGGGAGAGGAAAATGCCCCTGATATTGTAAAAGCCTGTCTTGAAAGCGTCCGCAAAAATATGCCGGATAAAAAAATAAATATAATCACCGAATCAAATATGTGGGATTATGTTTCAATGCCGGATTTTATAAAGGAAAAATATAAAAAAGGAATTATCTCGCGCACTCATTTTTCGGACTTGCTCAGGCTTGAGCTTTTAATAACTTACGGCGGAACTTGGATTGACTCGACTGTTTTGTGCACGGCAGAGCCGAACTATGCTTTTAACACACCACTTTTTGCATTTAAGACAAATGAAAAAAACGACCCGGCAACTGCAGCTCAAAGCTGGTTTTTGTCTGCAGAAAAAAACAACCCGATTTTATGTTTAACAAGAGAGTTGCATTATAAATATTGGGAAAAATACAACTACCAAATTCATTACTTTATTTTTTACTTTTTTATGAAACTCGCCGCAGAAAAATATAACAAAGAATGGAATTTAATTCCGTTCTTTTCTGATGTTCCGCCTCATATTATGCAGCGTGAACTTTTCACAGAATATTCAAAAGAACGAATGGAACAGCTAAAACGAATGTCCGACATTCATAAACTGACATATAAATTCAAAAAAGACTCTGACCTTCAAAAAGAAAATACAATTTACAAGAAAATAATTGAGGAATACAAAACTCACGCTAATAAAAGCAGTGTTGTAAAAACCAACGGGGGGGGGTACAGAAGTAGAGTAATTTTTGCGTCTAAGGCGTTCTCCCATAAAGGAGAATGCGCATGATTGCAATTGACACAACTTTTTTTGCCCATTCAGAAGCAAAGAACAAAAAACTCAACTACTCCACTTCAATCTTCACAGCTGATTTACTGGACGCTTTTGTCCAGCTTGGAGCGGCAGACAACTTCTGCCTTATTGTTAATTTTAACCATGTTGATTTTTTTAAAGAAAGATTTCCGGCTTATAAAATTGTTGCTGCAAAGTGGTGGCCCGTCACTCTTCTTTACAAACTTACAAGGGGCAAAAAGACCGCAACAAAACTTATAAAAAAATGCGGCGCTTTCAGAAAAATTGCAGAGAAATGTGGCGCAAAAGCAATATGGTTTCCTTATGCTATGAACGAGACTTTTGTGCGGACAAATCTAAAGACATTCGCAACTATCCACGATATTTACAGAATTCACCACGGCACACAAAAGGAAGCAGCAAAATTCACAGAGTTCATAAATGACAAAACAACTTCCCTTATAACAATAAGCAATTACACAAAAAACGACATTGTAAACACAACAGGAGGCAAAAAAGATATTCCTGTAATTCCAAACTCTATTGTGTTTGATGTTTCAAGACAGCAGAAAGTTCCTGGGCTTGAACAAAAAAAATATATTCTTGATTTGAATGCATATATTGAAAAGAAAAATCCAATGACCTTATTAAAGGCCTTCAATCTGATAAAGGACAAGACAGACCTAAATCTAGTATTTTGCGGCGGATACAGAGAAGATAGCATTTGGAATGGAATGCAAGAATACATGCAGGCTAACCAAATTTCAAGCCGTGTAAAACTGCTGTTCCGTGTAAAAGACGAAGAGAGAAACTGGCTACTGGCAAATGCGGCGCTGTTTGTAACTCCGTCTTTATTTGAAGGATTCGGCCGCACGCCTGTTGAAGCCGCAATATGCAAAATTCCTGTAATCTCAACAAAAGAAACATCTCTTTTTGAGGCAACACAAGGACTGTGCAACTATGTGGAAAACGCAACAGATGAAAAAGAACTGGCGGAACTCATGCTGAATATAATAGAAAATCCGCAAGAAGAAAAACAGCTTGAAGAAATTGCGAAAAAGCTTGCCTGCATATACCAAGCGGAAAACTGCGCTAAGCTGTACATACTTAGTTTCCGCTCCTATGTCTGACAACACCACGATGTGCAAAACTTGAATCAATATAATTTTATTTGATTCAAGCAAACAGTTTTGATAGTGTAAAAAACAAAAATATGCTATTATTTATATCGCTATGGGCATATACTTAAATCCAAACAATGCGAATTTCACAGAAACCCTAAAACGTCCGATTTTTGTTGACAAGACAATGATTTTAAGGGAGCTGAACAAATTCATTGACTCTGACAATCATTATATCTGCGTTTCACGTCCACGACGATTTGGAAAGACTATCGCCTCGAATATCATTACCTCATACTATTCAAAAGGTTGTGATTCTAAAGAACTTTTTTCGGGATTAAAAATCAGCAGAGATAAAAGTTTTTACTCAAAACTGAACAAGTATAATTTTATAAAAATTGACCTTAACAGTGAATTCAGAAATTGCCGGACAAAGGATAATGTCCTTAATACTTTACAGGATTTTATAATCGAAGAATTTCAGGAACAGTTCCCGTCAATAAAAATCAGCAGTGGACTTTCTGTTGCACAGGCCATACAAAAAGTTTTCGACAAGACAGGAGAACAATTTATAATTCTTATTGATGAATATGATGTCCTTGTTCGCGAACAGATAAATGGTTCTGTTTCTGACAATCTTTTTACAGAATATCTGGACTTTTTGAATGGTTTGTTCAAGAGCGACACTTTGAAGCCTGCCATAGCGCTCGCCTATCTTACAGGAATCTTGCCTGTAGTCCGAGATAAAGTCCAATCAAAACTTAATAACTTCAGAGAATACACAATGCTGAATGCCTTTGACTTGTCAGAATTTGTCGGTTTTAATTCGGACGAGGTTGAGGCATTGTGCAAAGAATACAAGATTGATTTTTCAGAGTGCAGAAGATGGTATGACGGATACAAGCTTTCAAGAAATGTGACAGATAAAAACGGAAATATTTCAGAAATCAAATATGAAGTCTATAATCCGGAATCTGTTATTCTGACTTTGGAAACAAAGGAATTCGGCAACTACTGGTCAAAAACCTCAAGCTATCAGGTAATTTCAGATAGGCTTAGACAGAACTTTGACGGAACAAAAGATGCAGTAATAAGAATGTTGGGCGGTGAAAGTGTGGATGTGGATGCCGGCTCTTATCTTAACACAATGACAGATTTCAAAAATGCCGATGATGTAATGACATATCTAATCCATCTTGGTTATCTTTCCTATGACAAAGACGAGAAAAAATGCAGGATTCCAAATGGCGAAATAAGGGATGAATGGCAAAGGGCTATTGGAGACTGCGATGAATACAAGGCAACTGACAAAATAATAAAACATTCAAGGGAACTGCTGCAGGCAACGCTGGACGGTGAAGAAGAAATAGTTGAAAAAGCCCTAGATGAAAGCCACATTCATGTAACTTCAAACAGAAGCTATAATAACGAAGATGCGCTTCAATGTGCCATTTATCTTTCATATATCTATGCTCTGAACAAATATACAATTGTAAAAGAAATGACAGCCGGGAAAGGTTTTGCAGATGTTACATTTATTCCGCTCGCACAAAATATGCCAGCGATTATTATTGAATTAAAGCATGACAAAGATGAACACACTGCCCTGAACCAGATAAAAGAAAAAAAGTATTTTTCATCTCTTGAGCAATATTCAGGAAATTTGCTTTTTGTTGGAATAAATTACAATGAAAAGACTAAAAAACATAAATGTAAAATAGAGAAATTTAAAAAATAAACGCTCTGAGACAGAAGCACAGCTTTCAGAATGTTATAACAAGGAAAGCTATGCAAAAAAGCATATGTTTGTATGCAGAATGAATCAGATACACAGTCTTTCATTCTGCATGATAAAAGTATCTTGACAAGCTGTTTCTAATACAACCAACAAAGATAGTTAGCGGCTGTCTTATGAACAAATCTATTAGAGAACAAACAATAAAAACAATCAAGCTAGAAGCTAATAAATATAATGGATATGCAGGGGAATCCGCAAAATAATCACATAGCAAAATTTTATGCCAAATAAAAATTTTCAAAAAACCATTGACGTGTATAAGATAAACACCAAAAGTTGTTGACGCAATAAGGTTTATTATTCTATTAGAAAATGGCTTCATTTTTATAAATCCGCAAAAAACAAACACACTAGCAAGCAAAATAGGAAATTTGTTAATATTCCCAAGCAAAAGCCATTCCTTAAAAAAATCAACAGCTTTATAACTTTCCGAAAAATAATTCAATGCGCAGTTCCACAAACCACAAAAAACGCATATTAAAAATCCAATCAAAATATTTTTGACAGGATTATTGAATATTGGCGGATCGTATTTTTTTATATAACTTGCTATAAAATAAGCAGTGATAAAATAGTAAAGATTGCTTGGATGCAACATTCCCTGTCCTGGAACAAAAGAAACAACAGTGCCCAATATTGCCATAACTGCAATTAAATAAAAGGTCGAATTTCGAGTTATAAAAAAAATTTACAAAAAAGGCGTAATTCTTTAGA
>ERZ808252.140-NODE-140-length-77858-cov-33.310348_pt1 | contig 77858 bp, 55 predicted proteins | sample MGYA00521242_ERZ808252 | MGnify/ENA primary metagenome ERZ808252 (study PRJEB31516, sample SAMN03275581) | gut metagenome | biome: mammalia-associated habitat; material: feces | host: Papio cynocephalus | place: Kenya | collected 2012-08-07 ... | reverse complement strand
CGGAAACCCCTGCCGATACCCCCCGCATGTGACGGTATCTAACATGCGCATGTGAGGGGGTCTAACATGCGCATGTCAGGGGGTCTAACATGCGCATGTTTTTGGACCTCATGCGGGAGCCCTTTTTCGGCGTGAGGCGGTTTTAGGGCGATAACTTGCGGTTTTGCCGCGTTTGGACGCCAGAATGGCCAATTAGCGCAAATGTTAGCCGCGGCGAATTCTCAGCCGCATGAGGGGGGTGTGTTCGAGGGCTGAAAACAGTCCCTAAGGATATATTGGAAACAGCCATTTCTGAGTAGAGAATGGAGAGAGGGGGCCGTGGACCGTCCAATGGTAGGGGGCGCAGTCCCTTGCGCCCCGCACGGGATAATTAACCGTGTAGAGAATGTAGAATATGTAGAATGTGTGGCCGTGTGTCGCCTCCAACGGTAGGGGCGGCAGTCCTCTGCCGCCCGCACGGTAATTGGCCGTGTAGAGTTGTAGAATTGTAGAGAGGGGATCTCTCTGCGTTCTCCGCGTCTCAGCGTGAGATAAATTTAACCGTGTAGAGTTGTAGAATTGTAGACTAGAGAGCCTATCATTATTGGCCGTGGCGATCAGGAGAACATGGAGAAGGGGGAGTAGACAGGATTTACAGGATTTGGGGGCGGCGTCCCGTTTGTAATTGTCCCACCCGTCCCGCTTTTCTCGTTCCTCCGGACCAGTCCCTTGCCGCAATCACGATAATTAACCGTATAGGGAATGGAGTTGGGGGCAAGGGGGAGAGAGGACCGTAGACCGTCGTCTTGGCAGGGGACGCAGACCCCTGCGGCCCGTCGCGCCCCTACCAGTGGAGGGGGGGGCACGGCCACCCCGTTGCGCCGGAACGGCCGCGCGCTGCAGAAAGGAGGCGTCTGTCTCGCCACTGCCGGATAGGGCGCACTCCTTTTTCGCTTTCGCTCTCCACCCCTTGGAACGACCTGTCCCGGGTGTCACACGACAGGGTACGCTTTTCCCAAGTGAAATTCTCGCTTGAATGAAAACTCAGAATTTGCTATACTGGAGACAATGGTAGAAGTCGTGAATGGTGCAACTGGGACAATCGTCCATGCGACGGAGCGCGTAGCTTCGTTGTGCGTGTGTCGCTTTCGGCTGTGGCGGAAAGCGACTCATTTGCACGCCCGGCTGGTGCGGTTCGCCGGTTCGGGAGATCGTTCACGCATACGGCGGTCACGCTAAACGGGACGGCCAAGCGCACCCAAGCCGCGAAGCAATCAGGTCGACAACAACATCAACAAAGGAGAAAAACGATGAAGATGCGAAAACGGGCGTGCGTTGCGGGGGCTTTCTGTCTCGGTTTGACGCTTTCGGTCGGGGCGACGACCTGGACCTACACGCCGGGGAAGGAGAATCCCAATATCATCGGCACCGTCACCGACGGACAATGGACGCTGAAGGTGACAGGGTTCGACAAGGAGAATGGCGTTCTCAGGTTTGCGAGTAATTGGGGAAAATCCATCATCAAGGATTGGACCGAGCCGACCGACTCTGCTTCGCGCGGCGTTCTCGACCTGCGCAGTCCGCTTAAAATCTCAGAAAACGGGCAAGAAACGACGATCACGAACGTTGTCGCAGGAGGTTCGGCCTTTTCGTGGTCGACCAACCTTGTCGCGTTCTCCTGCGACATGCTCACCTTCCACGGGGCGGATAACTCCCAGTTCGCGGGCAACGCGAACCTGACGCGAATCGAAATCGGCGGCGGCGCGGACAGCTTGCCAAACCTCCTCCTGAACAAGAACCCGAAACTGAAGACCGTCAAGTTCGACTTCCCCGCATTGCGTTCGGTCTATGGGATTTTCGGCAATGAAACAAGCCCCGATCCGATCGACGTGGGGACGATTGCCGTGCCTGCCGTGACGAACATTGCCGACTGGTCCCTTAACCGGAAGTGTGTCGCCGGCGACCTCGTGCTCACGAACATCGCGGTGATGGGGACGGGCACATTCTCCGGCGCAAGCCTGACGAACGTATTTCTTGGCGGGCCGCTGACGCAGTTGGGCGAGAATGTGTTTAAAGGGCGTACGGTCACGAACATCGTGCTCGACCTGCCGGAGCTTGCGGCCGCCGCCAAATCGTCCTTTGGCGAACAGAGATACATCCGCAGCGTGGAGTTCCGGCGCACGCCGGCCGGCGGCATGGGGCTCGCGACGAACATAATCGCACATGCGGCGTGGGGAAACAACAACCTCGGGAGCAACGGCTATCTGATTGACGGGAGCTGGCGGCCCAACAATCTGCGAATCTACGTTTCGAAGAAGCAGTGGACGCCAGAAGAGACAGAGGTTTATGACGCGACGAACAATCCGACAGGGTTCTTCCTGGGCAGGGAGACCTTCACGAAAAAGGAGAAGGAGATGATTCAGGGCGATTCCACGCTCGGCAAGGCGTTTGGCGTGTGCGTGCGTGTCGCCAACGGAAAGCTCGTCCGGCAGGCGTTTTTCGTGCACAAGCCCTCGCCGCACGATCCGAAGGGGTTTGCGCTTCACTTCCGGTAGGATTCGACGGACGATTTGCGCATAAACGACAGAAAGGGAAAAGAGAATCATGAAGAGATGGTTTTGGGCGGGATGCGTTCTCGCTTTGGGGTTGACCGCGCGCGCCGGACTGGGCGAGATGCCGGCGGAGTGGGCCGCGGCGAAGAACTGGCTCGTGCCGTGGACGGACGGGAAGCGGGCGGTCGTCCGCGACTTCAAGGGCAACGATCTCCTGGAACTGACCCGGAACAATTTCGCGTATCCGTGCGTGGACGAAAAGAAGGAGCAGTACTGGACGGTCAGGGCGGACGTGAAGGACGCCGTCCAGCTGGATCCGCAGATCGTGCGCGTCAACTACGGGCTGAAGAATCCGGACATCAAGGAGGCGTATTCGCTGATTGTCTCGGAGGGCGGTCCGCGGTTGCGGATCGAGACGCGCGTCGTGATGGCGGCGGGGGCGAAGAAGTTCGGGACGGGCGCGACGCCCGGGGCGCTCTGCCGCAACGTCATCGCGCTCAATCCCGTCGGCAAGACCGCGCTCGGCAAGGCGTTCTGCCGCGGCGGGGTGTGGAAGAAGCCCGCGGACGGCGAGGCGTACGAGGCGGGGGGCGCGACGCTGGTGCCGTACGAGACGCCGGAAGGCGGGCTCTTCCTGTGGAACGACACGATCGGGGCGTTCCGCAGAAAGCCTTCCGTCGAAATGTGCATCAAATACCGGCCGATCGACCCGGCGGAAGCCCTGCGCGACGCCAAACTGACGGCGGAAAACGCCAAGGGCGTGATCATGCCGGCGACGGGCGAGTACTTCGCGCAGACGCAGGGGGCGGGCGCCGCGGACGCGGCGAAGACGCCGGAAGAGGCCGCGGACGCCGGCGAGCGCGCCTATTCGAACGTCATCAACCTCTATCTCCTGCCGGACAAGGACGCCGCGTCCGCGGCGACGGCGCTCCAGACGGGCGCGGCGCTCGCGGCGGGCATCGCGACCGGCAAGGACTTCAATCTCTTCGATTCGGCCAAGGAACGCGCCGCGTTCACGGTTTCGATGATGAACCCGAAGAACGCGACGAACAGCGTGACCTGCCGCGTCACGGCGCGCAACTACGACGGCAAGGTCGATCTGGACGAGACGTTCAAGCTCGTCCTCGCGCCCTACGAGTCCGTCAAGCGGTCCTTCCGGCTGCCGAAGCGGACGCGCGAATACTGGTTCGTGGACGCCGCGTTCGACGACGGGCGCACCAACTCCTTCGTGCGGGCGGACGTGGCGACGATCGAGCCGTACAGGTACAAGTCGCTCGACACGAGCGTCATGGGCATCGCCGCCAGCTTCAACATCCCTTCGGAGGAGGCCTGCGACCGGCTCCTGACGCGGATGGGCGCGCGGTGGATCCGCTCCTCGTCGGGCTTCGATACGGAAAAGTACGCGAAGAAGAACCGCCGCGGCATCCTCTCGTTCCATCTGGACGGCAAAGCGACGAACGAGGTCCAGCGCCTCGCGTTCGCGACGGCGAAGCTGAAGGAGGCCGCCGCGCGGGACTGCCCGATCGTGGAAATCGGCAACGAACTGAACTTCGGGGCGCGCGGCGCGGAAGTCGACCGGCGCGTGAACTACTACCGCGACTGGCTGAAGGCGTTCCACGACGCCCGCGCCGCGCTGAAACTGGAGAAGAAAATCAAGATTTCCACGTTCGGCTTCGCCGGATGCATCGACGGCGGGGCTTTCTACAACGCGATGGACAAGGCCGGGTGCTGGCAGTACTGCGACATCCTCTCGCTCCATCCCGGGCGGCTCAACCAGACGCCCGACAATCCCGGACCGGACTGGCAGTGGAACTACCGTCCGCAAATCCGCACGACGAAGGGCTTCATCGCCCGCATGCGCAAGAAAGGCCATCCGCTCGGGCTCATCCTGACGGAAGTCTACGCCCGCACCCCGCCGAACATGAACGATTCGGACTCGACGCGCAGTGCGACGGAAAACCTGATTCTTTCCTGCATGCTCGCCAAGGTCGAGGGGGCCCTCGCGCTCAACTGGTACCAGATGCACGATTCGGTGCACTCCAACGTCGGCGGCATCAACGAGAACAACAAGGAATACCACTACGGCCTTCTGCGGCGGGACGGGACGGTCAAACCCGTGTTGCTCGCCTTCTGCACGATTTCGGAGGCGCTGGACGGGGCGACGTTCAGCCGCGAAGCCAGCTACGGCGACCGGCGCAAGGCGTGGTTCTTCGACACGCCCCGCGGCGAAATGGCGATAATCTACGACCGCAAGGACGGCTACTATCCGTATGACGGCATGTTCACGGGCCGTCCCTTCACCGGACACCTCGAGCCCTGGCTCGACCACTGGAAGAGCCACACCCCCTACGTCTTCACCGCCCCGCAGGGATACGTCGTCGTGCGCGACGCGATCGGCCGCACGCGCAAGATCAAGGCGGACAGGAAGGGCCGCGTGACGCTCACGCTGAGCGGTGCGCCGCTTATCGTCTACGGCCTGGGCGCCCCGGTGTCCGGGAAGGAGAAAAACGGCGCGGCGGCGTGGGGGCTTGTCGCCGCGGACGGCGCGACGGATGCGGAACTGGCGGCGTTCAAGAATGCGGGCGGCGGCTTCGTCTTCGACGAAGCCCGCGAAGGATTCGCCGAATACCTCTATCTGGACGAAGACGTCGTGCGCAGCCTGCCGGAGAACAACGCGAGCGCCCTCGAGGATCTGCAGAACCAGTATGACCGCGGCGTGCGCCGCGTGATCGTCCCGATGACCGTCAAGCCCGAGGGAAGCGACTGGGCGGCCAAGCGGGAAAACGGCATCGAACAGGGGCAGGCGTGGGCAAAGCGGCTCGCGCCCTACGCCGCGGCGCGGAAGGCCCACCCGGACACCACGCCCGAGATCTGGGTCCTCCCGAAGGGCGATTTCGGCGCGGCGCTCTTCAACGGCGTCCGCGAACTGGCGGACGGGATCGCGCTCTTCTGGGAGAACTTCCCCTGGGTCGAGCCCCGGAAGATGCTTGGCGACTTTGCCGGGAAGGCGCAATGGGCGGATTTGCCGGTGCTGGCGCTCAATTTCGGCCCGGTCGGATACAACGTTTTCCAGGACAAGGGACGCGAGACGGAACTTGCGGACGCCCAGTTCTTCGGCTCCCTCTTCCTGCTCACGACGCAACCGTCCTGCCGCGCGGTCGCCTTCACGAACCTGCGCGACGCCCCGGCGGGCGAGTCCGCGTTGGGCACGACGGCGCTCGCCGCGACAATCACGGACAAGATCAATCGCTATGCCCCGTTTTCCGGCCTCTTCGGGACGGGCGGCGACGGGAAGAGCCGCCTGAAAGCCGCGGCGTTCGTGCACGAGCTGACCCGGGACGCTTCAGGTTTCGAGCTGAACATCTCGCGGACGGGCCTGCGGACGATCCGCTTCTGGAAGGGACGGGAACTGTGCGCCATCGCGTGGCAAGGCGACCGCAACCGGATCTACGGCTGGCGGATAGACGACCTCTCGGGGGATCCCGAGCCGAAGGAAGCGACGGTCGAGGTCCGGACGGCGCAGAAGGGCTTCCGCGTCTGCGACGTCTATGGACAGGAGACGGATGTCCGCGCGAAAAACCGCAAGGCGACCATCCAGGTCGGCGACGTCCCGGTCGTGATCTGCGGCATCAAAAGCCTGACGGAGGTCAAGAAATGACGCGGCGACACATCTATATCGGCATTCTCTTCGCGGCGCTGGCCGCCCCGGCGGCGGAGGCGGCGCGTCCGGCCAGCGGGCTCGAGCCGGACGGACGCTATGCGGAACGTGCGTTCCCAGCGCCGGACGACCACCTCCTCGGGCGTTCAAAACAGACCGTGAACGGGCGTGAGGTGACGTGCGCGACATACGAACGCCAGTCGCGGAAGATCTACGCCCTGTGGTACTCGGGGAAAGACGCGCAGGCGCATCCCGGCTACGAGCCGGGCGATGTCGTTCTCGACGGATTCAATCTTTACGTCCCTGTCTGGGTGGATCCGCAGACGGGCGAGATCGGGCGCGTGCCGGCGACGAACATCGTCCGGCAAGGCGCACGCGCCGTCCTGAAGGGGATTCCGCTCGCGGCTGCGCCCGTCCTGATCGCGAATACGGATCTGGTGCCGCGCCAGACCGTTTGGGAGGAGATGACGCCGGCCGAGATCGTCGACGCGCTTTACCGTCCGCACCAGGAAATGCGCAGCTGGGCGGGGAAACGCCTGCTGGTCAAGATGCCCGTCGCGAACGAACCCTGGGCGAAGATGGAGACGCGCGATTTTCTGCCCTGCTTCGACAAGTTCGGCCAGTTCAAGTGGCGGGAGTGGCCGGGGAAGACGCATTCCGAGGCGGAGTTGCGCGCGGCGGTCCGTGAAGAGGAAGCCGACCTTGCGGCGCATCCCGGCCCGGCGGACCGCGATCGCTACGGCGGCTGGACGAAGGGCCCGAAGCAACGGGCGACGGGACGGTTCTATCCGAAGAAGATCGACGGGAAGTGGTGGCTTGTCGACCCCGAAGGGAATCTCTTCTGGAGCTGGGGTGCGGTGCGCGTGACGCCCAGTTCGGCGCTCACGCCCCTCAACGGCAATCCGCGCACGCCCTGCGTCGGCGGTGCGATGCCCGACCGAGACGTCCTTTTCGAGGGGCTGCCGAAGCCGGGCGACCCGCTCGCGCAATTCTACGGCACGTACGACGCGCTCCTGCTGCCGTTCTACCTCAAGCGCGGCGAAACGCGGCGTTTCGACTTCTCCGCCGCGAACCTCTACCGCAAGTACGGCGCGGACTGGTTCGCGAAATTCGCCGACTCCTGCCATCGCCGCCTGCGGAGCTGGGGCGTGAACACGATCGCCAATTCCTCCGATTTGCGCATCTGCCTGCAGGACCGGACGCCCTACGCCGAACGCGTGGAGGTATCGTCGCGTCCGATCGCCGGCAGTTGGGGGACGTGGAAGAAGTTCCGCGATCCGTTCGACCCGACGTTCCGCACGTCCATTCTGGAGGCGCTCGCCAAACAGAGCCGCGCGGCGCACGACCCGTGGTGCATCGGATTCTTCATCGACAACGAGATCGAGTGGGGCGCGAAGCCTGCGGATCTTGCGCGCTGGACGCTCCGCAGCCCGGACGGCCAGCCGGCGAAAATCGCGTTTCTGAAGCGGCTCGCGGCGAAGGGGATCGCCTGGACGGGCGACGAAGACAAGATTCCCGAGGCGGAGCTCGTCGCGTTCACGGACGCGCTGGTGGAGGAATACTTCAAACGTACGCGCGAGGCGGTGAAGGAATTCGACAAGGGACTTCTCTATCTCGGGTGCCGCTTCGCCGGCAACGGCCGCCCCTGGGCCGTCAAGGCGTGCGCCAAATATGCGGACGTGGTCAGCTTCAACATCTATACGGATACGCTCGCGGATTGGCGTCTTCCGGACGGGCTCGACGCCCCTGTCCTTATAGGCGAATTCCACTTCGGCGCGCACGACCGCGGACTGTTCGGTTCCGGACTTGTCAATGCGGGCAGCCAGGAAGGGCGCGCCGCGGCGCTGAAGGCGTATGTCGAGTCCGCCCTGCGCAATCCGCAAATCGTCGGCGTGCATTGGCACCAATTCTCCGACCAGGCGACGTCCGGGCGGTTCGACGGCGAGCATTTCCAGGTCGGGTGGACGGATATTTGCGACAGGCCCTACCCCGAAACCGTCCGTGCGCTGCGCGAAGTGGGGTATCCGCTCTACGAGACGCGCATGGCGGAAAAGAATAGGTGATTTTTGGTCTGGGTTCGGGGCGGAAGGGGCCTATTGGCGGGCAGGATGGCGGAAATTGCAAGCCTCCAGGTCCGGTTTGCCAAACAGAAAGTGTACGGACGGGGAAGGAGGACGATAGCCGGTTGACCCAATACGGTGTACGTTTTCCCTTCTTGGCCTCGCCGGGACGATGATGCCGTTGCGCCAGAACCGCGATGCCGTTGCGCCGGAACCGCGATGCCGTTGCGCCGGAACGGGTACCCCGTCTCGCCGGGACGGTCTCTTCGTTTCGCGGCGTTCGGACCCTGTCTTGGGCGTTCCGGCGGGTTAGATGGGGACGGTAGTCCGGATGACCTTGGGTTTTTGATCGATATTTGCCCATCTTGTGTTTGATTTCGTCTGAAAACACAAATTAACGCGCAAGCTCTCGCTTGCCGTTATCCCGTTCCCGTGCCCATGAGATTTTTTCTCATCGGCACGAGAATCTTTTCTCATCGGCACGAGAATCTTTTCTCATCGGCATGAGAATTCCCTCTGTTCGGGGGTGCCCCCCTTGGGGGGCGGATCTTTCGGACTCTTGCTTTCCGCTTCCCCGACCGGTCTTTCTCCTTTTTCGCTTTCGCTCTCCACCCGCCGAAACGACCTGCCCCGGGTGTCTCACGGCAGGGTGCGCTTTTCGTTTTCGACGTGTCTGAAAAGTACAGATGAAAAGGTCCGCAGAATATGATATAATAGGCGTGTTGTCATTCGTGACGGCAAATATTCCATGATAAACTCTACGGAAGAAGCAAAGAAATGAACTATAGATACACGTGCCTGAATCCGATCGCGGACTGCGGGCTCAAGAATCTGGACGACCGGTACGTCCGGACGGAGAAATTCGAGGAAGCGGACGCGGCGTTCGTGCGCAGCGCGAAGATGGACGAGCTTGTGCCCGGCAAGGACTTGCTCGCCGTGGCGCGCGCCGGTGCGGGCGTGAACAACATTCCGCACGCGGCCTACGCGAAGAAGGGTATTGTCGTGTTCAACACGCCCGGGGCGAACGCGAACGGCGTGAAGGAACTGGCGATCGCCGCGCTGCTTCTCGCCAGCCGCGACATCGTCGGCGGCATCGAGTGGGTTAAGGCGAACGCGGCGGATCCGGCCATCGGCAAGGCCGCCGAGAAGGCGAAGAAGGCGTTCGCGGGCACGGAAATCAAGGGCAAGAAGCTGGGCGTCATCGGTCTGGGCGCGATCGGCCAGAAGATCGCGAACGCCGCGGTCGGGCTCGGGATGGAAGTCTACGGGTACGATCCGTACCTCTCGGTCGACGCGGCCTGGAATCTGGACCACGCGGTGCGCCACTGCAAGAACGTGGAGGAGATCTACGGCGCGTGCGACTACATCACGATCCACGTCCCGGCGCTCGAATCGACGAAGGGCATGATCGACGCGGACGCCATCGCCATGATGAAGACGGGTGTCATCGTCCTGAATCTCGCGCGCGACGTGCTGGTCAACGAGAAGGACATGCTCGCGGCGCTGGAGAGCGGCAAGGTGCGCAAGTACGTGAGCGACTTCCCCAACGCGACGACGGCGGGCAAGAAGGGGTGCCTCGTCATCCCGCATCTGGGCGCCTCCACCGCGGAAGCCGAGGACAACTGCGCGGTCATGGCCGTCAAGGAAATGCGCGACTACCTCGAGAACGGCAATATCGTCAATTCGGTGAACTATCCGGCCTGCACGCTCGGACCCGCCACGAAGGCGGGACGCCTCGCGATCTGCCACAGCAACGAGGCGAACATGCTGGGCGCTTTCACGTCCATCCTGGGCGAGGCGAAGATCAACATCAGCGCGGTCGCGAACAAGTCGCGCGGCGAAATCGCCTACACGCTCATGGATACGGATACCCCGGTGCCGGCGGATATCGCCGCGAAACTGGCGGCGATTCCCGCCGTCGTGCGCGTGCGCGTCATCAAGTAAGACATGGGATACGCGAAAAGGAGTGGCGCGAACCGTCCGGGCGGGCAGGAAACTGTCCGTCCTGCCGTCGCGTCCGCTCCTTCCGCGTCTGCGCCCGCGAAACCGCCGCGGGAGACCTCCATCTGGAACATGAAGCTGGGAGGCGAGAAGGCCCGCACCCGGATGAAGCGCACGGAAGTGTTGCTTTTCACGTCCGAACTGGCGGATCTGATCGAGGCGGGCATGACGCTGGGGCAGGCGCTGCAGGCTTTGGCGGCGCAGGGCGAAGAGGGTAGCGGGCAGCGGTACGTCTGCCGCGACCTGTGCGAGCGGATCGTGCGCGGCGAGAACTTCTCGAGCGCCCTCGCGCAGCATCCGGACACCTTCGAGCCGCTCTACGCGAACATGATCCGCGCGGCGGAAGCGTCCGGCGCGATGGTGGAAGTTCTGCGGCGTCTGGCGGACCATTATGAGCGCTTCGACAGCATGCGCGGCAAGATCAAGAGCGCGCTCAGCTATCCGATGATCGTGCTGGTTTTCGGCGTGTTCGCGGTCATCGCCGCGCTGGTGTGGATCATCCCGAAGTTCCAGAAGGTGTTCGATTCGATGGGCGCGACGCTGCCGCTCCCGACGCGGATCCTGATTGGGATGTCCGACGCGCTGACGGGCTACGGCTGGCTCATGGCAATCGTCCTGGCCGGCGCGGTGTACGCGTTCCGCAGGTGGAAACGCACGCCCGCCGGGCGCCTCAAGGTGGACGGCTGGAAGTTGCGCGCGCCGCTTATCAAGGGTATCGTCGCGAGCGGGGCCTATTCCTCGCTCGCCTATACGCTCAAGACGCTGCTTTCCAACGGCGTGGACGTCCTGCAGGCGCTCAAGATCGCGCAGGAGACGTGCGGAAACGCGGTCATCGGCGCGGCGTTGGGCGACGCCCGGCGGCGCGTGACGGACGGCACCTCCATATCGGGACCGCTCGCGGCGAGCGGGGTGTTCCCGCGCATGATGACGGACATGCTCGCCATCGGCGAACAGGCCGGCGACATGGCCTCCTCGCTCGAGCACATCGGCGTGCGCTACCAGAAGGACATGGACCGCAACATCACGTCTTTCACGAACGCACTCGAGCCGATTCTCATCGTCGTCATCGCCGCGATGGTCGGGTTCGTGGCGGTATCCATTCTCATGGCCGTCTTTCAGGTGTCGGCCACGCTGGGCTGAAAGGAGGCGGAATGAACAATTCTACATTGTCCGACAAAGATGCCATCATCGACATCGCCCGCAAGATGGACCGTCTCGACCTCTGGAAGCTCACCGCGGCGTTCAACTGGGCGATCAAGCCCTACGGGAGTCCCTTTCCCTATTTTTGCACGACCATGCTGTCGGATACCAGCCCCGTGCGCGTGCGTTTTGTGCTGCTCGAAGGCTGGCAGACGATGCACGACTTCGTGCGGATGCGCATGGATCCCGAGTTCGGCTACTATATTTCCTGGATAGAGCTCCCGCAATTCGAAATCGCTTATGCGAGGAAAGACGATCTCATCGTGCCCTCGCGCCACAACCCCGGCTATCTGCCCTGGTTTCTGACGCCCAAGCAGGAAGGGCTCGTCCGGCGCATGCTGTGGGAGGCGTACGGCGTCATGCTGCGCCTGGAGGGGGACCATACCCTCGTCCTGAAGCATGCGGAAGACCGCGCGCTTTTCGCCCGTGTCGAGACGGCGCCCGGGGTTTGGCAGGACGAACCGCTGGAGATACCCGAACCGCCGCCGTACGAAGAGCGCGTACCCGTGCCGCTGGACCTTATCGTGCAAGCGAAAAGTCTGCCCATCCGCCCCGACCTCAAGGTTGCGGTAGACTTGCGTTTTTCGCTCGACCACGAGTCGAAGGACATTCCCCCGCGCGTGCAGTATTCCATGCGGGTCGTGAATCTGGGAACGCGCAAGCGCATTGTGGACGACGCGACCTTTGTGGACCCCCTCCGGGGCGGACTCAAGAACATTTGGCTGGAGATGCCCGGGCAGCTCCTGCGGCGATTCGTCGAGAAGAAGGTCCTGCCATGCGAGATACAGGTCGAGTCCGCGCGCGTTTTCCGGTTTTTGCGTCCCGTCTTTCTTGAATTGCCGGTCAAATTGACGAAACTCGAGGATATTCCGCCGCTGGACGCCTGTTTCGAGGAATGAGCGCCCGCCGGCAGATTGGAGATTAAATGGAACAAACGAACGAAAAGAGACAGATAGTCGTCACGAGCGCCTTGCCGTATGCGAACGGCGACATTCATCTGGGGCATTTGGTGGAGTACATCCAGACGGACTTCTGGGTGCGCTACCAGAAGCTGCGCGGCAACACCTGCGTTTACGTCTGCGCGGACGACACCCACGGCACGCCGATCATGATCCGCGCTCGCAAGGAGGGCATAACGCCCGAAGAGCTCATCGCCCGCTCGCACGCCACGCACCTGAAGGATTTCACCGATTTCCAAATCCGCTTCGACAACTACTACACGACCAATTCGCCCGAGAACAAGGCTCTTTCCGAGCAGTTCTACGCGGCGATGGTCAAGAGCGGGTCGATTACGCGCAAGGTGACGCCCCAGCTCTATTGCGAACACTGCAAGATGTTCCTGCCGGACCGGTTCGTGAAAGGGGAGTGCCCCAAATGCGGCGCGCCGGGGCAGTACGGCGACAGCTGCGACAAATGCGGCGCAACCTACGGTGCGGAAGAACTCGGCCATCCCGTCTGCACGACCTGCGGCTCGACGCCGGTGATCAAGGATTCGGAGCATATCTACTTCGAGCTCGAGCCGCAGCACGCCTATCTGGAGAAGTGGATCCCCGCGCACACCACGAGCGACGTATCCAACAAACTCCTGGAGTGGTTCAAGGAGCCGCTGCGGCCCTGGTGCATTTCGCGCGACGCGCCCTACTTCGGCTTCGAGATTCCCGGCTGCAAAGACAAATATTTCTACGTGTGGGTCGATGCCCCCATCGGCTACATCGCGAGCCTCCAGAACTGGTGCGCGAAAAACGGCCAAGGCGATCTCTGGAACGATCCCAAGACGGAAATCTACCACTTCATCGGCAAGGATATCATCCGCTTCCACTGCCTCTTCTGGCCCGGCATGCTCCATGTCGCCAACTACAAAGAGCCGGAAAAGGTGTTCGTGCACGGCTTTTTGACGGTCAACGGCGAGAAGATGTCCAAGTCCAAGGGGACCTTCGTGAACGCCCGCACCTATCTCGAGCATTTGCCGTCCGACGCCCTGCGCTACTACTACGCGGCCAAGCTTGGCGGCACGACGGACGACATGGACCTCAATCTGGCGGACTTCGTCCAGCGCGTCAATTCCGATCTCGTGGGGAAGATCACGAACATCGCCTCGCGCGGCGGCCAGATGCTGCAGAAAAAGCTGGAAGGCCGGCTGGGGCGGCTTGACGCGGAAGGTGCCGCGCTCATCGCCAAGTGCCGCGCGGCCGGCGAAACGATCGCCCGATTCTACGAAGACCGCCGCTTCAATCAGGTCGTCGTCGAAATCTGCCGCCTGGCGGACGCGGCCAACGAGTATTTCGACCGCCGCGAGCCGTGGAAGACGGTCAAGACGGATCCGGAAGCGACCCGCACGACCCTCACCGCGGCGCTGAATGCGTTCCGCATCATCGCGATTTATCTTCAGCCTATTCTGCCGGACTACGCCGACAAGGCTCGCCGTCTTTTCGGCGAACCCGCCTGGACGTGGGAATCCGCCGGGACGACGCGCGAGGACTGCGCGCTCGGCGTCTACGAGTATCTGGCCAACCGCATCGACGCCAAGCAGGTGGACGCGATGATTGCCGCAGCGACGATCAAGCCCGCCGAATCGGGCGAAGTCGCGCATGAATCGCGCGCGAGCAAGAACAAGGCCAAGGCGCCTGTCGCGCCGCCACTCAAGCCGGAAGTGGCTTTCCCGGACTTCGAGAAGCTCGACCTGCGCGTAGGGACCGTCGAAAGCTGCGAGATTGTCCCCAAGAGCTCAAAACTGCTCAAGTTCGTCCTCGACGCCGGTGCGCTCGGCAAGCGGACGATTTTCTCCGGCATCCGCGCTGCGTATCCAGAGCCCGAAAAGCTGGTCGGCAAGGAAGTCGTCTTCGTCGCGAACCTCGCCCCGCGCAAGATGTCCGTCGGCGTTTCGGAGGGCATGATCCTTTTCGCCGGCGAACCGGGCGCGAACGGCGGCGTTTTGTCGCCTCTTGACCCCGCGGGCGGCGGCACGCCGGCAACCTGACGGACAAGCGAAGGGCATCCGATTGTGGTCTTGAAGGTCGCTTTGACGTTGGCATGGGCGCTCACCGCGGCCGGGCTCTTCTGGTACGCGGCAAACGTCGCCTGCGAGGTGACGTATGTGACCTTGGCGGACGGACGCCGCCAGGCCCGCGCCTTGCCGTTCGTCTTCAAGCTGCTTCTGCCGTTCGCGGGAAACTTCGATCGCCTGCTGGCGCGTCCCAATTTTGTCCAGCCCATCGAAGAGAATGAGCGTACGCTCGTCGCCGCGGGTTTCGAGGGCCTTCTGTGCGGACGCGAATTCGTCGCCCTGGAGTTCCTCTGTCCACTTGTTCTGGGCACGCTATGGAGCGGGCTTGTCCTCCTGCTCGGGATGGCGCTTCCCGGTTCTCTCTTCACGGAGGCGCGGCTCCTCCTGTGCCTGGCCGGATACGTCCTTTTCACCCTCCAGCCCCGCCTCTGGCTGCGAGCCGCCCTGCGCAAACGCCAGGACGCCATCGTGCGGGCGCTCCCGTTCGTGCTGGATCTGCTGACGCTTTCCGTCGAGGCGGGCATGGACTTCATGGGCGCCTTGCAGCGCAACTGTTCCGCGCGCAGGATGGACCCGCTCAACGAGGAGCTTCTGCGCATGACGAAAGAGGTGCAGGTCGGTCTTTCGCGCCGCGCGGCGCTTGCGAACATGGCCAAGCGCGTGCGCCAGCCCGATTTGAACGCCGTCGCGTTCGCCCTGATACAGGCGGACGAGCTGGGCGTTTCCATCGGTTCGGTCTTGCGCATACAATCCGAGCAGATGCGCGAAAAACGGTTCGACCGCGCGGAGAGATTGGCGCACGAAGCCCCCACGAAGATGCTCGGTCCGCTGATGCTGTGCATTTTCCCGGCTGTTTTCATCATTTTGCTTGGTCCCATCGTGGCGCAGGCTTTCAAAGGGCTGTTCTGACCGGAGCCGGGAGAAAGGAGTCGATTATGGAAACGAAGATGGAACTGGTCCAGATTTCCGGCAAGGACGCCGGACGGCGGATGGTGCTTCCCGAAACGGGCCTCCGCATCGGTCGCGCCTCCTCGAACGACTGGGTCATAGCCGACGAGGAGCTTTCGCGCAATCACTGTCTCATCGAGTTCGCGGATGGCGAACCGCGCCTTGTCGATCTCGCCAGTGCGAACGGGACGTATGTAAATGGTGAAGAGATTGGCTCAACGCCGCGCGTTCTGAAATCGGGCGATTTGATCGAGATTGGCAAAACGCGGTTGCGCGTGGTCAATGCGGACGCCGCGGAGAAACCCCAAACGACCGTCGACTTGGGCCTTGAGCCGGCTCCCGCGCCACAATCGGACGCGTCTGACGCATCGTCCGGCACGCGCAAACCGACTGCCGGACGCCGCATGCTCCTTTGGTCCTTGCCGGTTCTCGTGCTCCTTTTGGGTGCGGGGCTCGTTCTCTGGTACCCGTTCGAGCGCGGCACCCCGTCTGCGGATTCCTCCGTCACAAGAATTCCGCTCGCCGTGGAGAAGGGGGGCTTGTTCGCCCTCTATTACGAAAGCGTCGAAGCCGACGCCCGCCACATCTTCCGCTACCAGATGACGATCGGCCCGGACGGCGTGCTGCGCGTCGTGAGCGACGACGTGCCGGGCGAGAACCGTCATATCGACAAGAGCGCGAAACTCTCTCCGGAGGCGCTTGCGCGCGTAAACGCCATTTTCGCGTCCCCGGACTGGTCCGCGCTGGACGCGACCTACAGCGGCATCGCCGCGGCGGACGCGAACGAACTGAAGTCGCGCCGCGTGCGGGTCGTGCGCGCGAACGGTGTGAAGGACGTTCTCGTCGAAAATGCCTCCGAGCCGGAAGCCTTCGCGGCGGTCCGGGAAGCGCTCGAGACGTTCTCCCGAAACGAGCTCGGCATTTGGGCCATCCAATACTCCCGCGAGAAACTCGCCGCGCTGAGCGAGGCCAGCGAAGAAACGGGCGATGCCAAGTGGGCGGACCGCGCCGTGGAATACGGCAATCTGGGCGCGGCGATCAAGGCTTACGAGGAGGCTCTTTTCTATCTGGAAACGGTGAATCCCAAACCTCCGCACCATGCCGCGATCAAGAAGAAGCTGGATGCCGCCAAGACGGAACTCGCCGCGCGCTACCGCGAACAGCGCTTCTTGGCCAACAAGGCAATCAACCTCGGCGATTGGGACGAGGCGCGCGCGCAACTGCGCATCTTGTGCGATTTGATTCCGGACAAGAACGACCCGCGGCATAAAGAAGCGAATGCCAAATTGATCGAAGTCGACAGCCGCCTGCGCGCGGCGAAGAAAGGCGGTGCGAAATGAAAAACGCGAAATACCTTCTAGCCGGTCTGGTCCTTTCGCTCCTGTGCCCCGTCGCAGGCGCCAACGACCCCGTCACGCGCGTCGATTTCAGAAGTTCGCCCAAAGGCGCCAAGGTTCTTGTCGAGGGCGCGATTCGCGGCCAGACGCCCTTGCGCGTTTTCGACATCCCCCCGGGCGACCACCACGCCACGCTCCTCCTGGAGAATTACGAGCCCGCCGAACTCTTCTTCACGGCCACGGAAGGAGCCTATACGTCTCAATTCGCCGAGCTGACGCCCCTGAAGGGTCTCCTCCTCGTGCAGTCCGAACCCGCCGGATGCGACATCTCGCTGGACGGTCTTTCCCTCGGGACGACGCCGCGGCTCATTACCTCGCTCGACGCCGGCCGCAAATACCGGCTTCTCCTCCAGAAGCCCGGCTACCAGCCGCGCACGGTCGAAGTTGTCTTCGACGGCCGCACGCCGCTCGTCAAGAAAGAGACGCTTCTGCTCGACAGCGGCACCCTGCAAATCTCGAGCGACCCGGTCGGCGCGTCGGTGACCGTCAACGGCATCCCCCGCGGTAAAACGCCCGTGCTCGTCCGGCGGATACCGAAAGGACGCGCGACGGTGACCTTGGAACTGGACGGCTATTCCGAAGAAACGCGCGAGTTGTCGCTCAACGCGGGCGAAAGCCAAAATGTCTTCATCCGTCTGCAGGGCTTGCCCGGCACGCTGAAACTCTCGACGGTCCCCGAGACCGCGCGCATTTACGTGGACGATGTCGCGCAGGGCAAGGGCCAGTGCCTGCTGACCGGTCTCAAGCCCGGGACGTACATGGTCCGCGCCGAACTGGAAGGGTATGCCCCCCTTGAAAAGCAGGTCGTCGTGGGCAACGGCCAGACCTGCACCGAAGAGTTCCGCCTCCGGAATATTCTGGGCGCACTCGAGGTCCGGACCCAGCCCAGTGGCGTCAAGCTCTATCTGGACGGACGCTATTGCGGCATTTCGCGCACGGCCGACAAGGTGGCGACGTTCAGCGACCTGCTCCAGATCCCCAACGTGAAGGAAGGCGAGCACACGCTCGTGGCGAAGGCTGAAGGCTATGCGGAATTCGCGCGCACCATCAAGGTGGAGTCCGCCAAGACTCTGCCGCTCAAAATCGTCCTGCGCCGGCTGTTCGTCCCTACAATCGAGATCGAGACGGACACCGGCATCTACCGCGGCATTCTCCAGGGCCAAGACGAGACGTCCATGCAGATAGAGGTCGCCCTGGGCGTCTCGCGCGCCTTCCCGCGCGAAACGATCCGCCGCGTGGAAATGCTCACGCCCGCGGCCGCCAAAACGGAGACGGCCAAGTGAAAAAGCGTCTGGACGTTCTTCTCGTCGAGAAGGGTCTGTGCGAAAGCCGAACCCGCGCCCAGGCGCTCGTCCTGGAGGGCAAGGTGCGCGTCGCCGGACAGGTCGAGACGAAGGCTTCGCGCCCGATAGACCCCGGAACGCCGCTCGAAATCGCCGCCCCGCCCCGCTTCGTCTCGCGCGGCGGCGACAAGCTGGAGGGCGCCTTCGCCAGCTTCGGTCCGCTCGGACTGGACGCGGAAGGCAAGATCTGCCTCGATGTCGGCTCTTCGACGGGCGGCTTCACGGACTGTCTTCTGCAGCACGGGGCGCGGCGGGTGATGGCGGTCGACGTCGGGACGAACCAGCTCGCCTACAAACTGCGGGTCGACCCGCGCGTCTGGGTGCGCGAGAACTTCAACGCCCGCAACATGCGCCCGGCTGATCTGCCCGAGACGCCCATTCTCGCCGTGACGGACGTCTCCTTCATCTCGCTCAAGCTCATCCTGCCCCCGATCGTGGACGTACTCGCGCCGGGCGGTGAAGCCGTCGCGCTCATCAAGCCCCAGTTCGAGGTCGGCCGCGGCCATGCGCCGGGCGGACTCGTCCGCGACGAAAACCTGCGCCTCGCCGCGCGCGACGGCATCGTGGCGTTCGCCCGCCAGACGCTCGGCCTGGAGCTGCGCGGCCTGTGCGAATCCCCCGTCCGCGGCAAGGAGATGGGGAACATCGAATATCTGTCTTACTGGAGGAAACCCGAATGATCGCCAAGTTGGTTTTGGACAAGAAACGCGAAGGGCGGGCGCTCGGCTCGGCCGAAATCCGCGAATTCGTCGAAGGCTTCACCCGAGGCGAAATACCCGACTACCAGATGAGCGCGCTCGCCATGGCGATCTGCTGCCGCGGCATGAACGCGCGCGAGACGGCCGATTTGACCGAGGCGATGAAGAATTCGGGCCGCTGCCTCGACTGGGACTTCCCGACCGCCGACAAGCACTCCACGGGCGGCGTGGGCGACAAGCTCTCCCTCGTCATCCAGCCTCTCGCCGCCGCCTGCGGCGTGGCCGTGCCGTCCCTGACCGGACGCGGACTCGGCATCACGGGCGGAACGGCCGACAAGCTCGAGTCGATCCCCGGCTACAACGCGGCGCTTTCGCTGGACGACTTCCGGCGCGTCGTCCGGGAAGCCGGCGTCTCGATGACCGTGGCGACGGACGAGATCGCCCCGGCTGACAAGAACCTCTACGCCCTGCGCGACGTCACGGGCACGGTCGCCTCCATCCCCCTGATTGTCAGCTCAATCCTCTCAAAGAAGCTCGCCGAGGGCGCCCATACGCTCGTTTTCGACGTCAAGTATGGCTGCGGCGCCTTCATGAAGACACCCGAGGAGGCCCGCGAACTCGCCGAAGCGCTCGTGCAGGGCGCACGGGCGGCGGGGCGCAAATCCGCCGCGCTTCTGACGAACATGGACGCGCCCCTCGGCTACGCCGTCGGCAACGCCAACGAAGTGGCGGAGGCGATCGTCCTTCTGAAGGGCCCCCCGCCGAACCTCGAGCCAATCGCCGCGCTCTGCGTCGAATTCGCCGCGCGCATGGTCGCCCTGGAGCGCGACCTCCCGCTGGACGATGCCCGCGAACTTTGCCGTGCGCATCTCGCGGACGGTTCGGCCTACGCGAAGTTCGCCGCGATGGTCGCCGCGCAGGGCGGTGACCTGGAGGCGTTCGAACGGCGTCTGGCCGAGCCCGTCGCCAAGTTCTGCATCCAGGCCCCGCGTTCGGGCCATGTCGCCGGAATCGACGCCGAGAAAGTCGCGCGCGTCGCCCTCAAGCTCGGCGCCGGACGCGAAAAGGCGGGCGACCGTATCGATCCGCGCGCGGGCGTGACGCTGGCCGTGCGCCGGGGCGACCGTGTCGCCACAGGCGCGCCGCTCGCCACGCTCGAAACCTCGGCGGGCCCCGAGGGGCTCGAAAGCGCCGCGGCGGAACTCCTGAAGGCGTTCGCGTTTTCGCCGAACCCCGTCCCCGAGCAGCCCCTTGTCCTCGCCGCCCTTGATTGAACGCCCGAATGTGGTATAATAGTCCCTCAAGATGAGCATCCAAAGACAGAGCGATGAACTGAATACGCGCAACACCGCGTTCGACAACCGGTTGCGTCCGTCCGATTTCTCCGGCTTCGTCGGTCAGGCCAAGGTGCGCGACCGGCTGATGCTGGCGGTCGAGGCGGCGAAGAACCGCGGCGAATCGCTGGACCATGTGCTCTTCTCGGGGCCGCCCGGGCTGGGCAAGACCACGCTTTCCTACATCCTCGGCGAGGCGATGGGCGTGCACGTCAAGACGACGTCCGGACCCGTCATCACCAAGCCCGGCGACTTGGCGGGTCTCCTCACCTCGCTCGAACCCGGCGACATCGTCTTCATCGACGAAATCCACCGCATGGCCAAGACCGTCGAGGAGTATCTTTACAGCGCCATGGAGGACTTCGCCATCGACATCATGATCGACCAGGGTCCGAACGCGCGGAGCGTTCGCCTCGAACTGCCGCGCTTCACGCTCGTGGGCGCCACAACGCGCATCGGTCTTATCGCCGCGCCCCTCCGTGCCCGTTTCGGCCTCGTCAACCGTCTGGACTACTACCAGCCACCGGAACTGGCGGAAATCGTCACGCGCAGCGCCGCCAAGCTCGGCGTCGACATCGACGCCGAAGGCGCCCTCGAGATCGCCCGCCGCAGCCGCGGCACCCCCCGCATCGCCAACAATCTCCTCCGCCGCGTGCGCGACTATGCGCAGGTCCGGGCGGACAACTTCATCTCCGGACCCGTGGCGACCGCCTCGCTGGGCCTGCTGGAGATCGATCCGCACGGGCTCGACGACATGGATCGCCGCATATTGGAGACGATTTGCGTCAAGTTCGGCGGCGGCCCCGTGGGACTTTCCACGATTGCCGTCTCCGTCGGCGAGGAGCCGGACACCGTCGAGGAGGCGTATGAGCCGTTCCTGATCATGGAAGGCTACCTCGAACGCACCCCGAAGGGCCGTGTCGCCACGCCGCTTGCCTATTCCCGACTGGGGCTCGAGAAATGAAAGAGCCCGTCTCCTTCTCGCCCTGGACTGCGCGCGCCTTCATCTTCGACATGGACGGCACGCTCGTCGACAACTGCGCCTACCACGTCAAAGCCTGGCAGGCTTTCTCGCGCCGCCACGGACGCCTCCTCTCCGAACAGGAAATCGTGGACTGGATGGGCTCCCAGGCGGGCTACTACATCCGCAACATCGTCGGACGCGATTTGCCCGCGGACGAAATAGACCGTCTGACGGACGAGAAGGAAGCGCTCTACCGTGCGCTCTATGCGCCGCACGTCAAACCCCTGCCCGGACTGCGCGCGCTTCTGGACGCGGCGCACGAGAAGGGGATTCCCTGCGCCGTCGCCACGGGCGGACCGCGCGCGAATGTCGATTTCATACTTGACGCGCTCCATCTGCGCGGAGACTTCGCGGCGGTCGTCGACGCGTCGCAGTATACGCGTTCGAAGCCCGATCCGGAATGCTTCCTGGCGGCCGCGACCCGGCTCGACGTGCCCGCGGCGGACTGTCTCGTCTTCGAAGACGCCGTCAAGGGCATCGAAGCGGCGCACGCAGGCGGTATGCGCGTGGCGGTCGTTGTGACGACCAACAGCCGCGCCACGCTCGAAAAGAGCCACCCCGACTGCATCGTGGATACGTTCGACGATTTCTTCCCAGCTTAGCCGACTGGGCACGCAGGACAATCGCGACATGTGGGACGCCTCGACCCCAATCCTGTCGAAAACCCGCTCTCCACGGCCAATATCGTGCGGGCGGCAGTCCCCTGCCGCCCGTTTTGGTGTGAATCGGCTAGGCGCGTCCCCGTCGGCTAGATGCGCGGGTTTTAGACAGGATTTACAGGATAAACAGGATTGTCTGGACGCATCGCGGGCGTCCCGTCCGTCCCGGTTGTCCCGTTAGGCGTCCGACGCGTTGGTTTTTGCGATTGCGCGGGTGCAAGTTTTGCCTAGACAAGGCAAGCGGATAATTGGTATAATAGGGGGCGTAAATTGTCGATTTTTCAACATAAAGAAGGTATCACAACACGATGAGAGAGGTCAATGGCGAGCTTCTGGCCCAGGGATTGAAAGTGGCGATAGTCGTGAGCCGCTTCAACAGTTTTCTGACCGAGCAACTTGTCAAGGGCGCCGAAGACGCCTTTGTGCGCATGGGCGGGCAGACGGACGATCTGCTGCTGGTGCGCGTTCCCGGCGCGTACGAGCTGCCGCTGGCGGCGAGCAAGGTCGCGGCGAAAGGCTTCGACGCGGTGGTGTGTCTGGGCGCGGTCGTGCAGGGGGCGACGTCGCACGCGCTACTGATCAACGAGACGACGGCGCGCGCGTTCAGCCAGATTTCGCTCGACACCGGCGTGCCCGTTCTGGACGGCGTCGTCAGCGCGGAGAACCTGGAGCAGGCGGTCGAGCGCTGCGGCACGAAGCAGGGCAACAAGGGCTTCTCGGCCATGCAGAGCGCGATTGAAATGGCGCGCGTCGTCCGTGCGCTCTAATTTCGGAATTTCCATCCACTAACACTAAGCAGAAAAGACGTAAGCGTATGAAAAAAGAAGATTCGAAGAAAGAAGTCAAGAAGATTGCGTTCCTCACGGCGGGCGGTTTGGCCCCCTGCCTGAGCTCCTCCATCGGTTATCTCATCGACGAGTACACCAAGAAGGCGCCCGAGGTCGAAATGATCGGCTACATCAACGGCTACATGGGGCTTTTGAAGGGCGAGTCGATCCCGGTGACGGACGAGGTGCGCGAGCACGCGCTCGTCCTGACGGAGCACGGCGGTTCGCCGATCGGCAACAGCCGCGTGAAGCTCACGAACGTCAAGGACTGCGTCAAGCGCGGGCTTGTCCGCGAGGGCGAGGATCCGTTGAAGGTGGCGGCCGACCAGCTGGTGAAGGACGGCGTGGACGTGCTGCACACGATCGGCGGCGACGACACGAACACGACCGCGGCGGATTTGGCGGCGTATCTGGCGGAAAACGACTATCCGCTCATCGTGGTGGGTCTGCCGAAGACGATCGACAACGACGTCTATCCGATTCGCCAGTCGCTGGGCGCGTGGACGGCGGCCGAGGAGGGCGCGAAGTTCTTCATGAACGTCGTGAAGGAGAACAGCGCCAACCCGCGTTCGCTGATCGTGCACGAGGTCATGGGGCGCAACTGCGGCTGGCTGACGTACAAGACGGCGCAGTATTATCGCAAGATGCTGGACAAGGTGGACTTCCTGCCGGAGTTCATGCTGACGCGCGAACGCCAGGACGTGCACGCGGTGTACGTGCCGGAAGCGCGCTTCGACCTCGAGGAGGAAGCGGTGCGCCTGAAAAAGATCATGGACAAGTACGACAGCGTCAACATCTTCATTTCGGAAGGCGCGGGCGTCGCCGACATCATCAAAGCGATGAAGGCGCGCGGCGAAACGGTCCCGATGGACGCGTTCGGCCATCCCCGGCTCGACAAGGTCAATGTCGGTCAGTACATCGGCAAGCGCCTCGGCGAGCTTCTGAAGGCGGAAAAGGTTCAGGTCTTCAAGTCGGGCTATTTCGCGCGTTCCGCCGCGCCGAACCGCAAGGACAAGAACCTCATCCACGAGTGTTGCCGCGTCGCGGTCGAGAGCGCACTCAAGGGCGTCTCGGGCGTCATCGGGCAGGACGAGGACGAGGGCTCGAAGATCCGCGCGTGCGAATTCACGCGCATCAAGGGCGGCAAGCCGTTCAACGTGCGCAAAGGTTCGTTCCGCAAGCTGCTCGACGAGATCGGTCAGCCCTATCTGCGCAAAACGCGCACGGCCAACTAAGGACACCTTATCCATGACCGGCATAGAACGGTTGCACGAGATAATGACCCGTCTCCGGAATCCGGAGACGGGTTGTCCTTGGGATCGCGAGCAGACGCTCGCCTCGCTCAAGCCGTGCGTTTTGGAGGAGTGCTACGAACTCCTCGCGGCGATGGACCGTCCGGAAGACAAGGCGAACCACATCGAGGAGCTCGGCGACGTGCTTCTCCAGGTCATGTTCCAGTCCGTCATGGCGGAGCAGGAGGGGCGCTTCACCTTCGACGATGTGGCCAACGCCATTTCGGACAAGCTCGTGCGGCGCCATCCGCACGTCTTCGGGAACGTGGACGCCAAGGACACGGCGACCGTGTTGCGCAACTGGGAGCAGATCAAGCAGTCCGAGCACCGCAAGGAAGCGCGGCATTCGGCGCTGGACGGGGTGCCGGCGGCGCTGCCGGCTCTCCTCAAGGCGCAGCGGACCCAGGAAAAGGCCGCGCGCGTGGGGTTCGACTGGAAGGACGCGGAAGGTCCGCTCGCCAAGATCAAGGAAGAGCTGGCGGAGCTGGAGACCGAAATCGCCGCGCGGAAGTCGACGCGTCCGTGCGATTCGGACCGCGTGAAGGAGGAGCTGGGAGACGTGCTGTTTTCCGTCGCCAATCTCGCGCGGCATCTCAAGGTGGACTCGGAAAGCGCGCTCGAGGGCACGACGCAGAAGTTCGCGCGGCGTTTCCGCGCCGTCGAGGCCGGGGCCAAGGCCGAGGGGCGCAATCTGAAGGACATGACGCTGGCGGAGATGGACGTTTTGTGGGAGAAGGCCAAGCGCGCGGCGCCCGGGGCATGACGTACGAGCTGCTCGAGCCGCGCGGCTTCTGCGCGGGCGTCGCCGGGGCGATTCGCAAGGCGCTGGCCATCCGCGAACGACCCGTCTACTGTCTGCACGAACTGGTGCACAACGAACGCGTGGTGGCGGACTTGCGTGCGCGGGGTTTCGTTTTCGTCGAGACGCTGGCGGAAGTCCCCGCGGGGGCGACGGTTCTCTTTTCGGCGCACGGCGTGGCGCCGCGCATCCGGCAGGAAGCCGCCGCGCGGAACCTGAAGGTCGTCGACGCGACGTGTCCGTTCGTGACGCGCGTGCACGAGCAGGCGCGCGCGTTCGCCGCGCGCGGACTTCCCGTCGTCGTGCTGGGGGACGCCCGGCATGACGAGGTGCGCGGCATTCTGGGCGAAGTTGCGCAGGCGACGGTGTATCCGGAGTTGCCGGCGGCGCCCCGGATAGGCGTGGTCAGCCAGACGACGCTGAACGCGGACGACGTGGAGGCTCTGCTCGCGAAACTGCGCACGAGGTACGAGGTGGAAACGAGCGCGGCGGTCTGCCGGGCGACGAAGGACCGGCAGGACGCGGTCAAGCGTTTCAAGGGCGATGCACTGCTCGTCCTGGGGAGCCCCAATTCCTCCAACACGCGGCGTCTGGCGGAAGTCGCCGTCTGCCGGGCGTTCCGGGCGGGCACGCTGGAGGAAGTGCGCGCGCTGGATTTGCGGGGCGTTCGCCATCTGGGCGTCACGGCGGGAGCCTCCACGCCCAGCACATTCGTGGACGAGGTGGTCGCCTATCTGGATTCGCGGCTCTAGCCGACGCGTCGTTTCAAAACAGGTGTTTTTCTGATGCGATTGTGGTATAATAAGCGTATGAAAATGGATCCGACACAGATGAAAGACTGGCAGATCGCGGAAGCCGCCGAAGCCAATCTCAAGACAGCGGCGCAACTGGCCGCCGAACTGGGCCTCCAGGAGGACGAATGGGAGCCCTATGGGCGCGTTCTGGCGAAGGTGGACGTCGCCAAGGTTCTGGCGCGCACGGGGAAAGGGCGCCGGGGCAAGTACATCGACGTGACGGCGATCACGCCGACGGCGCTCGGGGAAGGCAAGACGACGACGACGCTGGGGCTCGTGGAAGGGCTCGGACGGCTCGGGAAGAAGGTCGCCGGATGCGTGCGCCAGCCCTCGAGCGGCCCGACGTTCAACATCAAGGGATCCGCCGCGGGCGGCGGTCTCGCGCAGGTCGTGCCTTTGACGGCGCTTTCGCTCGGGCTCACGGGCGACATCGACGCGATCACGAACGCGAACAACCTCGCGATGGTGGCGCTGAACGCGCGCATGCAGCACGAACGCAACCACGACGACGCGTGGCTCGCCGCGCGCGGACTGAAACGGCTGGACGTCGACCCGGCGCGCATCCAGTTCCGCTGGGCGATCGATTTCTGCGCACAGGGCCTGCGGAACATCGAGATGGGACGGGGCGGCAAGCTGGACGGCTTCACGTGCGAATCCGGCTTCTACATCAGCGTCGCCTCGGAAGTCATGGCGATTCTCGCGATGAGTCCGGATCTCGCCGACTTGCGCACGCGGCTGGGGCGCATCGTCGTCGCCTATTCCAAGGCGGGCAAGCCCGTCACGACGAAGGATCTGGAAGTGGACGGGGCGATGTGCGCACTCCTCGTGCGGGCGTTGAAGCCGACGCTGATGCAGTCCCTCGAAGGGCAGCCGATGTTCGTGCACGCCGGGCCGTTCGCCAACATCGCCATCGGCCAGAATTCGGTCGTGGCGGACAAGCTCGCGTGCGCGCTCGCCGATTACGTGGTGACGGAGAGCGGCTTCGCCAGCGACATGGGCTTCGAGAAGTTCTGGAACATCAAGTGCCGCTGCTCGGGGCTGAAGCCGGACGCGGTGGTGCTCGTGGCGACGGTGCGCGCGCTCAAGGCGCACGGCGGGGCGCCCGCGGTGAAGGCGGGCCTGCCGCTCGACCCGGTCTATACGCACGAAAACCTGGAGCTGCTCGAGAAGGGGTGTGCCAATCTGCTCGCCCACATCGACATCATCCGCAAGTCGGGCGTGAAGCCGATCGTCTGCCTGAACGCCTTCTACACCGACACGCCCGCCGAACGCGACCTGGTGCGGCGCATCACGCAGGAGACGGGTGCGGCGTTCGCCGTGAGCGACCACTGGCTCAAGGGCGGCGAAGGCGCGCTCGAACTTGCGAAGGAAGTCGTCGCCGCGTGCGACGAGCTGAACGACTTCCACTACCTCTGCGACCTTGCGGAGACGCTTTCGGTGCGCATCGAGAAGCAGGTCAAGGAAATCTACGGCGGCGAAGGGGTGGACTACACGCCCGAAGCCGCGGCGAAACTGGCGGCGCTCGAGGCGGATCCCGAGACGGCGCACCTGCCGGTTTGCATGGCCAAGACGCAGTATTCGCTCTCGCACGACCCGAAGCTGCTGGGGCGTCCGACCGGCTGGCGGCTCCCGGTACGGGACATCCTCCTCTACAAGGGCGCGGGGCTCGTCGTGCCGGTCGCGGGCGAAATCAAGCTCATGCCCGGGACGAGCGCATCGCCCGCTTTCCGCCGGGTGGACGTCGACGTCGAGACGGGGAAGGTGAAAGGGCTCTTCTAGGCCATGAAACGCCGGATCGTCCTTGTTCTGTCGCTTGCCGCCGGCCTCCTGGCCGTCGTCTTGACGCGGCTATTCATCGCGTCCGGTGAGAACGAGATTCGCCGCGAACAGGAGGCCTTGCGCCGGCGCTACGGCACGATCGACGCGCTCTGCTTCGCGCGCGACGTCCCGGAGGGCACGGTTCTGGCGCGGTCCGACCTGGGGCTGCGGACGGTCCCGGCGCTTGGGATGCGCGGGCAGGCGCTGGAACGTGCAGATCTCGCGGATGTCGTCGGGCGGCGCACGCTCATTTCGCACCGCAAGGGCGAGGTCGCCTTCTGGTCAGACGTCGAAGGGGGCTCGCCCCGGGCGAGAGGGCTTTCGGCGGACGTGCGCCGGCAGATGCGGGCGATGTCGATCAATGTAGGCGGGTCCGCGGCGGTTTCGGGGATGGTGCGTCCGAACGACCATGTGGACGTCATCGGGACGTTCAATCTGCCCGATGCGAAGGCGTCCGGCGGCGGACGGGACGAACTCGTGACCTGCACGCTCCTCCAGAACGTGCTCGTGCTCGCCACGGGGCGCGAAACGGCGAAGTCGCAGTCGGCGACGCCGGCCGGTTTCGGAGGCGGCGCCTATTCGACGGTGACGCTGGAGGTCACGCCGCGCGAGGCGGAAATGCTCGCGTTCGCCGAACAGATCCGGGGCCGGCTCGTTCTGACGCTGCGCAACCGCAACGACGCCTCGTACGAGAAGCGCCTGCCGCAGGTCGACTACTCCAAGATCCGTGAAGAAATCGAAGAACTGAACCTCAAGCGCCAGGCGGGAAGGTCCGGAGGGCGGTAATGCTGCGACTCACGACACTCGTCAACGGCGCACGAGAGATCCGCCCGCTTGAGGACGGCGCATGGTTCATCGGCCGCGGACCGCACTGCCGCGTGCGGCTGGACTTCCCCGACGTAAGCGAACGGCACGCCCTGCTGACGGTTTCGCGCGGCGTCGCGTCCATAAAGGACTTGCGCAGCGCCAACGGCACCTACGTCAACGGCGAACCGCTGACGGACGAGGTGCAGCTCGGCGGCGGGGATGTCGTGCAGATCGGCGAGAGTCTTCTGCGCGTGAGCAACGAGGACGTGGAGGAACGCGCGCCGGAGTCCGCACCTGAAGAAACGTCCGCGTTCCTTCCGGAAGAGGACGCATTGGAGCAACCCGCGCCGGAAGCGGATCCGCTGCGCGAACTGCGGCGCAGCGTGCAGGAACAAATTCAGCATGAACTGCTCAAGCGCCTGGACATGAAACGTCTGACGCTGAGCGGTGTCGACCAGGCGGAACTCGAGGCGAAAGCGCGCAACACCATTGGGCAGATCGTCGACGAAGTCATGGCCAATGGCCGTCTGCCGGCGGAGATAGACCCCGGACGGCTTGAAGTGGATGTTTTCAACGAGGCCATGCGGCTGGGGCCGCTCGAGGAGCTGCTGGCCGACGACACGGTGAGCGAAATCATGGTGAACGGCCACGACCGCGTGTACATCGAACGGCAGGGGAAGCTGCGACTGTCGGATTGCCAGTTCATGGATGACGCGAGTGTCATGAGCGTCATCGAACGCATCGTGGCGCCGTTGGGACGCCGCATAGACGAATCCCAGCCCTATGTGGATGCGCGCCTTCCGGACGGGAGCCGCGTGAACGCGATCGTGCCGCCGCTCGCGCTGACGGGCCCCACGCTGACCATCCGCAAGTTTTCGAAGAAGTCTCTGACGGCGGAGGATTTCGTCCGTGTCGGGACGTGGACGCCGAACGCCGCGGAGTTCATGAAGCTCTGCGTGCATCTGCGGAAGAATATCGTTGTGGCGGGCGGCACGGGGTCTGGCAAGACGACGCTCCTCAACCTGCTTTCGGGGTTCATCCCGTCCGACGAGCGCATCATCACAATAGAGGACGCGGCGGAACTTCGGCTCCAGCAGCCGCATGTGGTGCGGCTGGAGGCACGCCCGCCGAACATCGAGGGCAAGGGCGCGGTGACGATACGCGACCTTGTGAAGAACAGCCTCCGCATGCGTCCGGACCGCATCATCGTCGGCGAATGCCGCGGCGGCGAAGCGCTGGACATGCTGCAGGCGATGAACACGGGGCACGACGGCTCGCTCACGACGGTACACGCCAATTCCCCGCACGACGTGGTTTCGCGCCTGGAGACGATGGTGCTGATGAGCGGACTGGAACTGCCCTCGCGCGCCATCCGGGAGCAGATCGCCAGCGCGGTGGACATCATCATTCATGAATCGCGCCTGTCGGACGGTTCGCGCAAAGTCGTCGCGATTTCCGAGGTGACGGGGCTCGAGGGCGAGCGCATCGTCATGCAGGATCTGTTCGTCTTCGAACAGACGGGACTGACGGAAGACGGCCGCATCGCCGGCACGTTCAAGCCCACGGGGGCGATGCCGACCTGGTTCGACCAGCTCGCTGGGCTCGGGTGGCGCGTCGACCCGCGCATGTTCGACCCCGAAGCGGACGTCGATGTGCAGATTCAACGCATCCGGAGGGGCGGCCGGTGATGGCGTGGCTCATAGCGGGGCTTGCCGCGTTCGCCTGCGCCGGGCTTGCGTGGTATGTGCTCGGCGGGGTGAAGATAAAGTCGGGCTGGCAGAACGGCGCCTCGCCACTGGCGCGGTGGCTTGACGCGCGTCGCCGCCGGCGCTTCAACGAACAGCTTCCGGAGGCTCTCGCGACAATGACGAACGCGCTGCGGGCGGGCTTTTCGGTCGCGCAGGCTTTCGCGTCCGTCGTCGAGCGCGGCGAAAAGCCGATGAGCGAGGAATTCGCCATCCTGATACGGCAGATGCAGGTCGGCATGAGTTTTGAGGATGCGCTGAATTCCATGACCGCGCGCGTAGGCTCGGACGATTTCGCGCTCGTCACCACGGCACTTTTGATCAGCCGCAAGACCGGCGGAAACGTGACGGAAATCTTCGACAAAATCTCCGGGACGATCCGGGGACGCATGAAAATCGAACGCAAGGTGCGCACGCTGACGGCGCAAGGGCGGATGCAGGGTATCATTGTATCGGCCATGCCTTTTGTCCTTGGCATGATCATGGTCGTCTTGAAGCCGCAGACCATGATCCCGTTCCTGGCGAGCCCGGCGGGGCTGGTTTCGGTCGCGTGTGTCGTTTTGCTGGTGACGGCTGGTTGGTTGATTATTAGAAAAATCGTGAGAATTGACGTATGAACAAGAAAGATGGATTCTTTTCAAAACTGGACAAGGCGGCCTTTTGGACGGCGACGGCGATTGCTTTCGCGGTCTACTTCTACACGCTAGGCCCTTCCGTGGGGCTCGAGGACTCGGGCGAACTCGCCACGGCGGGCGCGCATCTCGGCGTGCCGCATCCGCCGGGCTATCCGTTCTGGACGCTCTGCAGCTGGCTCTTCTGCAAGATGTTCGCCTGGGTGACGTACATGGGGCACCCGACGCCGGCTTGGGCGATCAGCCTTTTCTCGGCCACGGCGGGTGCGCTGGCGGCGGGCTTCACCGCCATGCTCATCAGCCGCAGCGCGCACGATTTCATCTCCGAACCGGGCGAAGAAGGGGATCTGAAGACGGGGATTCTCGCGTTCGGCGGCGGCGTGGGCGGCGCGCTGACGTTCGCGCTTTCGCCGGTCGAGTGGTCCCAGTCGACGATCGTCGAGATCTATTCGCTGAACGCGTTCTTCCTGATGGCGGTCTTTCTGCTGTCCTACCGCTGGATGCGCCGTCCGTCGGACAAGATCCTGTGGGTCACGGCGTTCGTGTTCGGCCTGGGGCTCACGAACTACCAGGTGCTGCTCTTCGCGATCGTGCCGCTCGCCATCATCATCCTCATGCGCAACGGCGGGCTTTTCCGGGACGTGGTCACCTATCTGATCCCCGCCGCGATGACCTGGCAGCTTCTGCAGATCGGCCAGCTCGCCCAAGCGAACGCCTACATGCAGAGCGACGTGATCGCGAAGCACGATCCCGTCAAGACGACGGCGATGTGCCCCTCGTCGACCATCTTGGCGCTGGGCGGCGTCGTGCTGGTGGGGGCTCTCGTCGCGGCGGCGGTGCAGCGCACGCGCGACAAAACCGACCGGGCCGTCTCGTGCGCGCTTTACGGCGGCGGGACGGGTGCGCTGCTCCTCTTTCTCGCCTCCATCGTCTTTCGCGGGACGAACGCCTGGACGGGCGTGACGGAACCGGTTGCGCCGCTGATCGAGCCTTGGCGCTATGGGCTGGTCGGGGCCTGTGTCGCGGCCAGCGTCGTCGCCGCCGCGTTCGCGGCGCTCCAGCACACAGAAGAGACGCGTTTCCCGCCCCTCGTCAAGCGCGGACTCGCCGTTTCGGTTGTTTTCGCCCTTGTCGCCATTGTCCTGGCGGCGAGCGTGCCGGCGGCTTCCCTGCAGGGCTACGCGGGGGCGGCGTACCCGTGGGCGAAATCGACCTTCGTCTTCGCGGCCTTGCTCGTCGCTTTGATTGCGCTGTGCGCCTTCACCCGCAAAGGACTCGCTTTCGCGATACCCGTCGCCGGTCTGCAGACCGCGGCGTTCATCCTTTTGCGCCAGGGCGCCCTCAACGGCCTCACGCATCCCATGAGCTGGTGGTTCTGGTGGCCGATTCTCTGGAACTTCGTCCTGCTGGCGCTCGTCTGGCTGACGCTCCCGAACGGACGCTCTGTGGCGGGCGCGGCGTTCTTCGCGCAGCTGGGCGTGTCGTTCTACGCGTATATGCCCATCGTTTCCGACCTGCGCAATCCGCCGATGAACTGGGGCTATCCGCGTACGTGGGAAGGGTTCAAGCACGCAATCACGCGCGGACAGTACGAGGCGATCGGCATCCCGTCGTTCCCGTCCGCCGCGGCGTTTTTCGACTTTGTCGGCCGCCAGATGAAGCACTACTTCCAGGACGTCATGGTGCAGTTCACGGACCTTCTCGTGCCGTTCGCGCTGGTGCCGTTCGTCGCGGCGCGTTGGGTCGTCGCGAAGACGCACCGCAAGATTTTCTGGCAGTGGATGATTGCCGCGGCGGCCTGCTTCCTCATGATGAGCTTCCTGTTGATTCTGCTCGCGAACGTGAAGGGCGACGTGCAGGACGGGTTCATCCAGAAGGTGAAGTTCATCTCGTCCCACGCCATGATCGCGCTCTGGATTGGCTACGGGCTCGTCTTCGCCGCGGTGCTCGCGCTCAAAAAGACGAAACGGATCGCCTGGGCGGTCGCCGTGGCGCTCGCCCTGATCGCCGTTTCGACCGTCTATCCCATAGTCCAGAACTATACCGACGAGCGCATGGTTTTCGAGCTGGGCGGCAACGAGCAGAACGGCCACACCTTCGGTTGGCAGTTCGGCGCGTACCAGTTGGAAGGCGCCCAGGCGATAAAGGACCAGCTGTTGGCGGACGAGGAGCCGCTTCCCGACCCGAACTGGCCCGAGCGGATGGAAGACTTCTCGATCTTCTTCGGCGGCACGGATCCGGGGCGGTTCGTCCCGACCTACATGATCTATGCGGCGAATTACCGTCCCGACGTCTATCTCATCACGCAGAACGCGCTTGCGGACGATACCTACATGTCGGTCGAGCGCGACCTCTACGGCGATGAAATCTGGATTCCGTCCAAGGAGGATTCGGCGAAGGCCTTCAACATCTACGTGGATGAGGTCCAGCGCGGCGTACGCCCGGCCAACGGCGACCTCAAGATCGAGAACGGCCGCGTGCAGGTCACGGGAGCCCTGGGCGTCATGGAAATCAACGGCATCCTGACGAAGATGATGTTCGACCACGACCGTCTGCGCCACGCCTTCTATGTGGAGGAGAGCTATGTCATCCCCTGGATGTACGACTACCTCTCGCCGCACGGTCTCGTCATGAAGATCAACAAGGATCCAACGCCCTACGACCCCGCGGTCGCCGCCAAGGACGCCGACTTCTGGGACTGGTACACGCGCCGGCTTCTGAACGACCCCATGTACCGCCGCGATTTCGCCGGCCAGAAGAGCTTCTCGAAGCTCCGCGCGGCCATCGCCGGGCTCTACGTCAAGAAGGGACGCTTTGCGGAAGGTGCGCAGGCGTTCCGCGAGGCCTGCCTGCTCTATCCGGCCTCGCCCGAGGCGACGTTCCGCTACGTGCAGGAGATCCTATTCCCTTCCCGCCAGTGGGACAAGGTGCTGGAGTTGATGGACTATACGGACGCGCTAGATCCCAACAACACCCGTACGCGCGGCGTGCGCGACTATGTCGTGCAGGTGCGCGCGCTCCTGGATGACGTGACGGCGCTCGAGGCGAAGAAACGTGTCCAGAAGACGCTGTCGCGCCCGGAAGACTACCGCCTGGCGCAAGCCTACCGCGCCCTGGGACGCGCAACTGACGCCGCCCAAATCCTGAAGGGCTACGTCGCTTCGGCGACGGACAAGACGGAACTCCTGTTCCTCGCGGCGGTTCTTTCCGAAGGCGGGTATCTGGCCGAGGCCGAACAGGCGCTACTCAAGTATCTGCGCCAGGCGCCGCGCGAGGACATGTCCGCCTGGGCGGCGCTCGCCAAGATCCAGTACAAGACCGGGCGCAGGCAAGCCGCGCTCCGCAGCCTGCAGACGGCGCTCGCGACGAACCAGAAGCAGACCCTCGAGCTTATCCAGCGCGACCGTGAGCTTTACGAAATTGCGGCTCCTCTCTTCCAGAGACGGAACTGATGTGCTATAATATGTAGAGTTGATTTCAAGAAAGGAATTGGCAAATGCCCAGAACTGATATCGATTGGGAGAAGCTTGGTTTCGGCTTCTCGGACGTCAACTGCCACGTGCGGAGCGTGTGGAAAGACGGTGCATGGGGTCCGCTCGAGTTCGTGAAAGAGCCCTACATCACCATGCATATCGGCGCGTCCTGTCTGCACTACGGCCAGGAATGCTTCGAGGGAATGAAAGCGTTCCGCCAGAAGAGCGGAAAGATCGCAATCTTCCGTCCGGACGAGAACGCCAAGCGCATGCACCGCACGGCGGTACGCACGGTCATGGCGCCCGTGCCCGAGGAGATGTTCATCGAGGCGGCGGAAAAGCTCGTCGCCGCCAACGAAGAGTTCGTTCCGCCCTACGGTACGGGCGGGTCGATGTATCTGCGCCCGCTTCTCATCGGCACGGGTCCGCAAATCGGCGTCGCGCCGGCCAAGGAGTACACCTTCCTCATGATGTGCATGCCGGTCGGCGCCTACTACAAGGGCGGCATGAAGCCGGTGCGCGCCGTCATCCTGGACAACTGGGACCGCGCCGCGCCGCATGGCATGGGCGATGTGAAGGTTGGGGGCAACTACGCCGCGAGCCTGTATGCCCACGAGAAGGCGAAACACGATGGCTGGCCGGTCGAGCTCTATCTGGACGCCAAGACCCACACGCTCGTGGAGGAATTCTCCACGTCCAACTTCCTCGGCATCAAGAAGGATGGCACGTACGTGACGCCGGACAGCCACTCTGTGCTGCCTTCCGTCACGAACATGTCGCTGAAGCAGGTCGCGGCGGACTTCGGCTGGAAGGTCGAGTGCCGTCCGGTTCCCTACACGGAAATCAAGGACTTCGCCGAAGTCGCCGCCTGCGGCACGGCCGTCGTCGTGACGCCGGTTTGGGAAATCACGCGCGGCGACGAGGTGATCCGCATCTCCGACCCGGACAAGGTCGGTCCGCACCTCCAGAAGCTTTACGAGACCGTGCAGGGCATCCAGTACGGCGATCTGCCCGACAAGCACGGCTGGTGCCACGAAGTCAAGATCGCCTGAGAGCGGAGTTTCAACTGACGCGGTGGGTTGAACGCGCGGTCGACAAGGCGGCCGTGCAAGGTCTGGAAGCGGCGGGCTACACGCCGCTTCTTGCCCGTTTGTTGGCGCAGCGCGGCGTGACGGCGCCGGACGCGGCGGACTGGTTTGCGCCGTCCGTGCGGAATCTCCGGACGCCCGACGCCTGGCCGGTGTTGGGTCGCATCGCCGACGAGATACTTGCGTTTGCGCAGAAAGGCGCGCCAATCGTCGTTTTCGGCGACTACGACTGCGACGGCGTCTCGGCGACGGCTATTCTCGCGTTGGCGATCCGCGCGGTGCCCGGCGCGCGGGTACGGCCCTTCCTGCCCGAGCGCCTGACGGAGGGCTACGGCATGCAGGAGCCGTCTGTCGCGCGCATGCGCCGCGAGAATCCTGACGTCGCGCTTGTCGTGACGGTGGACAACGGCATCGTCTCGGCGGAACCCATCGCGCGATTGAAGGCGGACGGTATCGCCGTCATCGTGACGGACCACCATCTGCCGGGGGCCGTCCTGCCGGATTGCCTTGTCGCCGATCCCATGGCGGAGATTGCGGGCAGCCCCTGCCCCGCCGAGTTCCGCGGCCTTTGCGGCGCCGGCGTCGCCTTCCTGGTCGCGCACGCCCTCATCTCGCGCGCCAAGGCGCGCGGCCTCGTCAGCGCGTCGAAATCGTACGCCGGCGCGGCGCTTGTCCTGGCGGGCCTGGCGACGGTGGCGGACGTCATGCCGCTGACGGGCCAGAACCGCATCCTGGTGGCGGAAGCCCTGCGCGTGTTCAGGTCGTGCGCCCCCGTCGGGCTCTGCGAACTCTACGACCGCGCTTCGCGCCGCGGGGCGGCGTGCCTGACGGCACGCGATTTCGGCTTTGTCATCGGTCCCCGCATCAACGCCGCCGGACGCCTCGGCAGCGGAATGGACGCCCTCAATCTCGTTCTCTGTCCGGATCGCGAGAAGGCGCGCGACTGGGCGCGGACGATCGATCTGCGCAACACAGAGCGCAAGAACACCGAGCAGCGAATGTCCCTGGAGGCGCAGAAGCGGGTCGTCGCGGGCGCGGCGGCGCAGGTCATCGATCTGCCCGACGGACACCCGGGCGTCTCCGGGATCGTGGCCGCGCGCATCTTGGAGTCGCTCGGGGAGAGCCCAGTGCCGGTGTGCGTCGTCGTCGACGGACGCGGTTCGGCGCGTGCGCCGGAGGGTTACAACCTGCGCGACGCGCTGGATGCGTGCGCCGGCTTGCTGGACCATTTCGGCGGGCATGCCGCCGCCGGCGGCTTCTCGCTTCCGCCCGCGAACGTGGACGCGTTCCGCGAGGCTTTCGCCGCGGCGTGCGCACGGCAGCGCGCGCAGCATCCCGAATGCGCGGAAGGGGTGCTCCATTTCGACGCGGCGGTCGAGGGACCCGAACTGACGCTGGAGCTCGCCGCGGACATCGCCCGTATGGCGCCGTTCGGCGAGGGGAACCCCGAGCCCGTGTTCGCTGCACGCAATCTTTTCCTGCGCGAGGTGCGTCCGCTTGGAATCGAGGGACGCCATCTCGCGCTCACGTTCCGCGACGGGAAAGTGCCGCGGGCCGTCTGGTGGGGGCATGGCGAGCAGGCGGACGAACTTCGCGCGAACGCGGCCAAGCCCCACGAAGCGCTTTTCACGATCGAAACGTCCACGTATGGCGGCGAGCACGTTGAATTGCGTCTGTTGGCGCTGCGTCCGCTCGCCTGAAAGGAGAAACATGAACAAGATACTGTCCGCGGCATTTCTCGCCTGTCTGTGCGGGTGCGCCAGCATCCAACCCTACTACACGCCCCAGCCGGATGTGGCGGAAAGAGAACTCCTGCCGTACACGGGTCCGCTCCAGGCGGAACTCGTCGCCGGGACCAATATCGCCCAGCGCATCGCCCAGCGCGAAGCGGACGACTACGCGTTCATCGGAAGCGCCGCGTTCACCGGCGCGGCGGACGAGAACTGGACGGGCGCGATGGTGCGTCTCGGGCGCGCGCTCAAAGCCGAAAAGATCGACTATTTCACCTGGTACGCGGGAACGGACACGGCGACCGGCGTGACGTCCGTGCCCGTCATGCGCACCTCCTTCGGGACGGTCTGGGGTCCGGACGGTCCGCGCACCGTCCCCGTGACGACGCTGGATACGGACTGGCTCCCCTACAGCTATTCGGTTCCGTGCAACGCCTATCGCGTGCTGTACTACAAGAAGCGCAAGGAGCCTTTGCCGATGGGCATCCGCTACGACTGGCCCAGCGAGGCGCTCGGACGGCAGATCGGGACGCGTAAGGCGCTTGAAATCACGCTCGTCGCGCCGGGCCGGACGGGTTGGAAGAACGACCTGTTCGCGGGCGACGTGGTTCTTGCCGTGAATGGCCGGACGCCGACGAAAGAGCGTATGCGTCGATTCTGCCAAGCTCCAGCAGGGGGAACGCTGAGAATTTGGCGTGACGGTCAAATCATTGAAAAGACGATTTCCGTCGATTCGCCCGCTGTGAGGTAGGGCGAGGGCGATTCCCGTATGCCGCGGAGCGGGGGGTGGCCGTTCCGATGTAGCGGGGGGGGGCGGGCAGGATGTATCCCCCCTGTCCCCGCACGCGATTGGTCGTGGCGAGCGGGCGCTCATGGAGAGGGTGGTGAAATTTTTTTGCGAAAGGTCAAAGACCGCTTGACGGCGGACACCGGAATTTGATATACTATTCACCGTTTTGGAGAGATGGCAGAGCCTGGTTGAATGCACATGACTCGAAATCATGCATACCCGCAAGGGTATCGGGGGTTCGAATCCCTCTCTCTCCGCCACTGCGGGCGTAATTCAATGGCAGAATAGGAGCTTCCCAAGCTTCTTACGAGGGTTCGATTCCCTTCGCCCGCTCCATCCCCCTCTTGAGAAGAAGATGCGAAATCTTCGCTTTGCCTGTCCGGAAAATAAACGCCGCGGAGTAGCGAAGGGCTACGCAGGTTCCGCTTTTAATTGTAGCGGGGAGCAGGGGATGCCGTCCTTACTGCGAGATGGGAGACCCAGCAACCCCATCTACATTTCTGGGCTCGCTACGCTGTTAAAATAGCTATTTTTCGGTTTGCCCAAAGGATCTGTTTTTGTCTACCGAACACCCCACCCTCATGCGGTTTGAAATTCGCCTCGGCTAACATTTGCGCTAATTCGCCATTCTGATGCCAAAACGCGTCAAAATAGCAAGTTATCGCCCCAAAACCAGGGCGCGCCGAAAAAGGGTCCCCGCATGAGGTCCAAAAACATGCGCATGTTAGGGGGTCTCACATGCGCATGTTAGACCCCGTCACATGCGCATGTTAGATACCGTCACATGCGGGGGGTATTGGCGGGGTGTTCCGCGGGGGAAAATTCCCACCTTGCCGCGGGTACGATCCGCCTCCTGCCGCGGGCACGACCGGACTCCTCTCCCGGGCGATAGGGGCTGTGGGGAGATGAGGAAGGGGTGAGGGCGTAAGCGGGACAACCGGGACATCCGGGACGGACGTGACGGGTTTTCTTCGGCTAGAGGTCAACCATGTCTTTTTTCGTTTTCACGGGTTGCCAAGTTTGTCAAATAGAAAGTGTACTAGCGAGAAACGGGGGTGGTTGCTGGTTTGCCAAATACCGTGTGCTCCTTTCCTTCCTGGACGGGACGGGTTCCGGCTTCTTCCCGGCTTTACGCGCGGTTCGTTTTTCAGGAGCCGAGCGAGAGGCTCCGCACGCTTGGGGCGGGGAGCTCCTCTTTTTCGCGCGGTTTGACTTTGTCCAGTATTCTTTCTTTTTGAGCGACTTACTCGCTCCGCTATTCCTCGCGTTTGAGTGCGATATATTCTCGTGCCGTTCGTCTAGACATCTTATGCATGCTCTTTATTTTGCATCGGTATACATTATTATGGCAAAGGCTGTATTGCGTCTTTTGCGTGCCGCCTATCGCAACGAGGCGCGATATTTGGTATAATAGGAGGTCATGAAGAAGAAATTAGCGTTTTTGAGTCTCCTGGGAGCGGGATTCGCCGCGTGCGCGGCGGAAGTGCCGCTGTTCAACGGCAAGGACTTGTCGGGATGGACGGCCGTCCTCGACTACGATGTCACGGGCGGATATTCCGCCGCGGAGCCGACGTGGTCCGTTTCGGACGGGTGCATCCGCACGACCGGCACGCCGTTCGGCTATTTGCGGACGAAGCGGACGGATTTCGGCGATTTCACGTTTCGGGTGGAGTATCGCTGGTGGCGTCCGACGCCCAAGCCGAATTCAGGCGTTTTCGTGCGGCTGACGGGCGAGACGGGGACGTTCATCCCAGTCTGCTTCGAGAACCAGCTCTGCCGCGGCGAGGCGGGAAACGTCTTCGGTCTCGCCGGGGCGGCGATCGCCGGGGTGGCGCCCGATACGCCGTATGTGGCGGGGGACGCGCTCTCGGGCATCCGCAAGGCCCTGCGCACCACGCCCGAGGCGGAAAAGCCGTTCGGGGAGTGGAACACGCTGGAGATCGAGGTCCGGGGCGATACGCTCACGAGCCGTCTCAACGGGGTGGAGATGAACCGCGTCACGGGACTTGTGCCGCGGAAGGGCGCTCTCGCACTGCAGTCCGAGGGGGGCGCGGCGGAGTTCCGCAACCTCCGGCTGGAGACATTGGACGGTTGCGAAGGCGGGGTCTGCCCGGTTCCCGCGCGATGAAGCGTTTCTGGTTTTTCGATCTGGACGGCACCCTCGCCGACACGGAGGGGGATATCCGCCGCGCCTGGAAGGCGGCGCTCGCCGACCTCGGGCTGGACTGTCCGCACTTCGACGACGTGTACACGACGGGGCCCTCGCTTGAAGAGATAACGAAGCGGCTTTTCCCCGACACTTGGACGCCGGAGATGCTGCAGGCCATCCGCGGCAGTTTCGCGCGGCACTACGATACGGACGGGTTCCCGCTGACGCGGGAGTATCCGGGCGTGCTGGACCGCGTGCGCGCCTTGAAGGCGGCGGGGGCGCACGTGGCGATCGTGACGAACAAGCGCCTCGCCGGGGCGCGCGCGATGGCGGCGAAATTCGGCTGGGGAGAGGTTTTCGAGAAGATCTACACCGCCGACATGCACCGGGACGACCCGGCCATCGGCGTTTTGCGCAAGCCGGACCTTCTGCGGCGCGTTCTGGCGGAACTCGACGCCGCGCCGGCGGATTCCGTCATGGTGGGGGACACCGTGAACGATTTTGAAGCCGCGGCAAAGAATGGATTGGAGTCCGTCGCGGTGGCGTGGGGGTACGGCAAGCCGGACGAACGGCGCGAAGCGACGCGCACCGCGCAGGTTCCGGCAGAGATTTGAGGACGAACGAAACCATGATGACACTCGACAATATCCGCAACTTTTGCATTATCGCCCATGTTGACCATGGCAAGACCACGCTCTCGGACCGCATTCTCGAATTGACGAAGGCGATAAGTCCGCGCGAACTCAAGGAGCAGACGCTGGACGCGATGGACCTCGAACGCGAGCGCGGCATCACCATCAAGTCGCACCCGGTATCCATGCATTACACGGCGGCGGACGGGAAAACCTACCTCTTCAACCTGCTCGACACGCCCGGGCACGTGGACTTCGCCTACGAAGTGTCGCGTTCGATGGGCGCCTGCGAGGGGGCGATCCTGGTGGTGGACGCCGCGCAGGGCGTGGAGGCGCAGACGGTCGCGAACACCTACTTCGCGCAGGACGCCAAGCTGGAGATCATCCCCGTCCTCAACAAGGTGGACCTTCCCGGGGCGAACGTGCCGGAAGTCTGCCGCCAGATAGAGGATGTCCTGGCGATTCCGATGGACGAGCCGCTCCTCATTTCGGCGAAGACGGGGCAGGGCTGCGCCGCGGTCCTGGAGGCGATCGTGCACCGCATCCCGCCGCCCAAGACGCGCGGCGTGGACGCTCCGCTGCGGGCGCTCGTGTTCGATTCGGTGTTCGACGAATTCCGCGGCGTCATCGTCTACGTGCGCATCATGGACGGCGCGATCGCGGCCGGGCAGGGCATCAACTTCATGGGGAGCGGCGTTTCGACGACCGTGCACGAGGTAGGCATCTTCTCGCCCACGAAAAAGCCCGTTTCGCGCCTCGAGGCCGGACAGGTCGGCTACATCGTCGGCACGGTGAAGGATCCGAGCGAAATCAAGATCGGGGATACCGTCACGACGACGAAACTGGGGGCGACGGAGCCGCTTCCCGGGTTCCACGACATCCACCCGACGGTGTTCTGCGGCATCTACCCGATGTCCACGGACGAATTTCCCAAGGTCGAGCAGGGTTTGGAGAAGCTGCATCTCAACGACGCGGCGTTCACGTTCCACCATGAAAGCTCGCTCGCGCTCGGGTTCGGCTTCCGGTGCGGCTTTCTGGGGCTTCTGCATATGGAAATCGTGCAGGAGCGCCTGCGGCGCGAATTCGGGCTGGACATCATCTCGACGGCCCCGGGCGTCGTGTACAAGCTGAAACTGAAAAGCGGCGAAGAGCGCGAACTCGACAATCCGCTACAGATGCCCGATCCCTCGGCGCTGGAGACGATTTCGGAACCGATGCTGACCGCGCGCATCATCACGCCGTCCGACACGATCGGCGACATCATGCGCATCGTCATGGACCGCCGCGGGCTTGTGGAAGGGACCGAGACGCTGGACGCCAAGCGCGTGATGCTGCACTGCAAACTGCCGCTCAACGAGATTCTCATCGACTTCCACGACACGCTGAAGAGCGTCTCCCACGGATATGCGTCCATGGACTACGAGCCGGCCGGATACCAGGTTTCGGACATCGTGAAGATGGACATTCTCCTCAACGGGGAGACGGTGGACGCGTTCGCGACGCTCGTGCACCGGTCCAAAGCCCGCACGCGCGGCATTCAGATGTGCAAGGCGCTCGCGGAGGCGATCCCGCCCCACCAGTTCAAGATACCGGTGCAGGCGGCGCTCGGGCGCGAAATCATCGCCCGGGAGGACATCCGCCCGTTCCGCAAAGACGTTCTGGCGAAGTTGTACGGCGGCGACGTCACGCGCAAGATGAAGGTGCTGGAAAAGCAGAAGCGCGGCAAGGCGCGCATGAAGGAATTCGGCCACGTCAACGTGCCGCAGAGCGCCTTCATCGCCGTTTTGAAGGGCACGATCAAGGAGAAATAGGCGAAAATGGAGAGATTCGAGCTGGAGGACGCCCTCAAGGAGGAGATCCGCACCCGGGTATTGGGGGCGGGGTTCATGAAACTCGTGCAGGTCGTGCGCCGGAACGGCAAGACGTTCAAGATAGCCTTGCGTCCGGTCGAAATCGGCGGCGAGAAGAAGTTTCAGGCCGAAATGACGGACGAAGGGCAGGTGCAGGTCAAGAATCTGACGGCGAACGCCGCGGCGGAAGGCCTGGAGGAGATCATCGCCCAGCGGGGGGCGCGCGATTTGCATCTCATGACTTCGACGGGCGACCTGCACGTGCGCGTCACGAAGAAGGGGCACGTTCTCGTGTCGCGCTCCGCCGAAATGGCGCGCGAGGCCAAGGTCGAACCGCACGATCGGGTGAAAAACCTGCCGCTGACGCGGTTCGATTCCGCGGCGCTTTTGCGGGCGATCGGCATTGCGGACGGCGAAGGGCGCATCCGCGCCTCGATGCGCGGCAAGTACGACCAGGTCAACGAGTTCCTGAAAGTCGTGGACGAAACGGTGGAGGCGGGGGCAAAAGGTCCGTTCACCGTGGTCGACTGCGGGTGCGGGAAGGCGTACCTGACCTTTGCCCTCTACTTCTATTTGACGCAGGTAAAGCAGATTCCGCAGGTGACCGTGTATGGCGTGGACCGCCGGGCGGACGTCATCGCGTCCGCCAACAAGACGGCGCAGGCGCTCGACGTGGCGGACAAGGTCAAGTTCACCGTCTCGGATCTTTCGGACTTCAACGTCGAAAAGGCGGATCTCGTCGTCTCGCTCCATGCCTGCGACACGGCGACGGACGAGGCGCTCGCCAAGGGCGTCGAATGGCGGGCGCGGTACATTCTGTCCGCCCCCTGCTGCCAGCACGAACTCCAGAAGACGCTCGCCGACAAGGGTGCGTTCGCCGGGCTCATGCGCCAGTCCATTTTGCGGGAGCGGCTCTGCGACATCCTGACGGACTCGTTCCGGGCGCAGATTATGCGCATTCTCGGCTTCAAGACGCAGGTCGTCGAGTTCGTCTCGAGCGAGGCGACGGCGCGGAACATCCTCATCAAGTGCGAATACGGCGTCAAGGCGGGGCAGCCCGGTCCGGTGAGCGAGTATCTCGAGCTGCGGGACTACTGGCACGTCACGCCCTGGTTGGAGACGCGGCTTTCCAAGTATCTGGACAAATACCTGGAACGGTATGTGTAATCCCGCGCTGCTCGTGCGCCGGGCGGAAATCGTCCGCCGGATACGCGCGTTCTTCGACGGGCAGGGTTTTGTGGAGGTCGAGACGCCCGTCCGCATCGCCGCGCCCGCGCCGGAGTGCCACATCGACTGTCCGCCCGTGGGGACGGGCGGGTTTTTGCGCGCCTCGCCCGAGCTGCAGATGAAGAAGCTCCTCGCCCAGGGGATGGACCGCCTCTACCAGATCGGGCCCTGCTTCCGGGACGGCGAGAAGGGGTCGCGGCACAATCCCGAGTTCACCATGATCGAGTGGTACCGCCGCGCGGCGGATTATTCGGCGATAGCGGACGATTTGACGCGCCTCATGGAAGTTTTGCGTCCGGCGGGCGGCGTACCCCGGAAGTTGACGGTCCGGGAGGCGTACCGGCGGTTTGCGGGGTGGGATCCGTGGCAGGCGTTCGACGCGGACCGCTTCGACTACGATATGGCGACGAAGATCGAGCCGGCGCTGGCCGGGTTGGGCGGGGTGTTTCTGATGGACTATCCGCCCGCCTGCGCGTCGCTCGCGGTGGTGCGGGACGGCGTCGCCCAGCGGTGGGAGTACTACGAGAACGGGATGGAGCTCGCCAATTGCTTCACGGAACTGTGCGAGAGCGCGGAGCAGCGCCGGCGGTTCGCCGCGGCGAAGGCGGAACGTGCCGCGCTCGGCGAGGCGGACTACCCGTTAGACGAGGATTTCTTCGCCGCGCTGCCCGAAATCGGTTCGGCGGCGGGGGTGGCGCTCGGCATAGACCGCCTGGTCATGGTTCTGACGGGCGCACAGACGATCGCGGACGTGCGCGTCCTGGATTAGTCCGGGAAGGCTGCCCCGTTGCGCCGGAACGGTGATGCCGTCTCGCCGGAACGGTGATGCCGTTGCGCCGGAACGGTGATGCCGTCTCGCCGGAACGGTGATGCCGTTGCGCCGGAACGGTGATGCCGTCTCGCCGGAACGGCGATGCCGTTGCGCCGGAACGGTGATGTCGTCTCGCCGGAACGGGCACCCCGTCTCGCCGGAACCGTTTTAGGGTTGGTTTGCCGACTCCGGCTCCTCGGACGGGAAAACTTTTGTAAAGTTTCCCTCATCTTTTACATTCCATGAACAAAATCCTACGCAAAAACGTCCGATAGGGGCATTGGCACGCTTTTTGCTATAAGGTTTGCTGTTGCGTCAGTAATGAACATCCAAAAAGGAATGAAATGAAACTGATAATTGCCTATATTCAGCCTGAGCGGTTGAACGCCGTCAAACAGGCACTGTACGAGAAGGGCGTCTATAAGATGTCCGTTTCGAATGCGCTCGGCTGCGGACAGCAGAAGGGCTATGTGCACCAGTATCGCGGCGCCATTGAGGAGGTCACCCTGCTCAAGAAGGTGCGTCTGGCGATTGGCGTGAACGACGAATACGTCGAGAGCACGGTGGACGCGATCATCGCCGGCGCACGGACCGGCGATATCGGCGACGGCAAGATCTTCGTTCTTCCGATGGAAGAGTGCATCCGCATCCGCACAGGCGAACGGGGCAAGGATGCCATTGGTTGAGGAGTAACGCAAAAAAGGAAAAAGACAATGAAAAAGCTGTTTTTGAGTTGTTTGCTCGCGCTGGGGGTGCTGGGGGCTACGGCCGCCGAGGCGGAACCCACCGCGGCTGACGTGCAGACCAATCTGAACATCGTTTGGACTTTGGTCGGCGGCATTCTCGTGTTCACCATGCAGGCAGGCTTCGCCCTGGTGGAGACGGGCTTTACGCGCGCCAAAAACGCCGCGAACATCATGATGAAGAACCTGATGGACTTCGCGTTCGGTTCCGTCGTGTTCTACTTCATAGGCGCGGCGATCATGTTTGGCGTCTCCAAGCTCGGGGGCGCATGGGGCTGGGGCGGCATGTGCATGCCGAGCGTCTTCGCCGGCGAAGGCACTTGGGACTGGACCTTCTTCTTCTTCCAGACCATGTTCGCCGCCACGGCCGCGACCATCGTGTCGGGCGCGGTGGCCGAGCGCATTCAATTCCGCAGCTACCTCATCTACACGGCGCTCGTTTCGGCCATCGTCTACCCGGTCAGCGGCCACTGGATGTGGGGCGGCCTGCACGGCGCGGAGTGCAAGGGCTGGATTGAGGCGCTGGGCTTCCACGATTTCGCCGGTTCGACCGTCGTGCACTCGGTGGGCGGCTGGCTCGCGTTGGCGGGCGCGGCGGTTCTGGGTCCGCGCATCGGCAAATACCGTCATGACGGCAAGGCGAATCCGATTCCGGGCCACAGCTTGGTTTTGGGCACCCTGGGCGTGTTCCTCCTCTGGATCGGGTGGTTCGGCTTCAACCCGGCCAGCTACACCGCCGGTATCGGTTCCATCAGCCGCGTGGCGATGACCACTAACCTGGCGGCGTGCGCCGGCACCTGCACGGCTTTGGCGACCGCATGGATTGTGATGAAGAAACCGGACTTGACCATGGCGCTCAACGGTTCGCTCGCGGGTCTCGTGGCGATCACCGCTCCGTGCGACCTCGTGACCCCGAACGCGGCGCTTCTGATCGGCGCCATTGGTGGTGTGCTCGTCGTGTTGAGCGTGTTCTTCTTCGACAAGATCCATGTTGACGACCCGGTCGGCGCGGTCTCGGTGCACTGCGTGAACGGCGTCTGGGGCACCCTCGCGGTGGGTCTGTTCGCGGCGCCGACTTCGCTCGGCTACGGCAACAGCCTCGTGGGGCTCTTCTACGGCGGCGGCTTCAAGTTCCTGGGCGTGCAGGCTGTCGGCGTCGTGATGACGGCCATTTGGGCGTTCGGCCTCGGACTGATCATCTTCGGCGTGCTGCGTAAACTGGGCTGGCTCCGTGTGGACGCGAAGACCGAACTCAAAGGTCTGGACGTCACCGAGCACGGACAAGATGCCTACGCTTCCTTCCAGTTCTTCTCGAACATGTAAGGCGGCTTGACAAAGAATCTCCTCCTCACCCGGTCCCGGCCCTGTTTAAAGGGCCGGGACCTTTTCTTTCGCCGCGAAAGGACGCGCCAGGACGCGCGGCGGGTTGTGCGCCGGGTGCGCGGCACGTCTCTCGACGGACCCCGAAGCCCGCGCCGCGAGGGCGTGCGTTTTCGGTGGGAAGCGACAAGAAGCGCCGCTATACAATTAGATAAAATTTTGCTTCCGCTGAGACCTGAAATTTGATATAATAGAGACGAGATGGTACGAGAAGGTTTGATAATCGGTTTGCTGCTCGCCACACAGTCCGTCTGTGGGGCGTGGTGGCCTTTTGGTTCCGACGAGGATGAAAAGCCGCGGCTTTCCACGCTCATGGAGCCGGCATCCCTCCTTATAGACAAGGCCGCCGACTATGCGGACGAGGGGAAAGTCGACGAAGCGGTGGCGGAATACCGCAAGGCGCTCGCGGAGCTCGACCGGCTGGAGGCGGAAAATCCGGAGCGGGCCGAGACGAGCGAATTCGCGACGGTGCGGAACAAGCGGGCGTATGTGAGCGCGGCGATCGATTCGCTCCTTTTGGCGCAAGCGCGGGAGAACGCGAAGACGGTGGCGGTATCCGACACGCGCGAACTGGAGGCGAAACTCGCGGCGGAAAAGGCGGGCGGAACGGACGCGGCGCCGGCGGTGGAGGCGGCGAAGCCGAAACCGGGCGTTTCGGTTCGGGTGCACGAGACGGCGCGCCGCCAGGCGCGGATCGACGCGTTTCAGAAGGCGCTGGCGGCCGATCCGAAGAACCGCCGGGCGCGGCTGGGGCTAGCGATGGAGGATTTGCGTCTGCAGGATTACGATTCGGCGCTCCTGACCGTCGGCGAACTCCTGGAAGAGAAACCGAACGATGCGGCGGCGCTCAACCTGCGCGCGGCCATCGAAATGGAGAAAGGCGACAACGCGGCGGCGGAAAAGACGCTCGCGCAGGCGATCCAGTCCAATCCCCGCAGCTACTACGCCTACTACAACCTGGCGCACCTCTTCCTCAAGACGCGTCCGACGAAGGAAGGGCGCGATGCGGCGCGGCGCTACTACGAGACGGGGCGCGACTATGCCGGCGGCCCGGTTGACAAGGCTTTGGAGAGCGAATTCAAATGATCGGACTCCTTCTAGGCGCGGCGCTTCTGGCGCAGGCTCCGTCCGTCGCGGAAGCGTCCGCGGCGCCTGTCCTGGCGACGAACGCGACCGCGGCGCAAGTCGTGGCGGTCTGCAGGCGGATGATCCCGGCGGACGCGACGATAGAAGGACACATCAACCGGAGGAGCCGCCGGGGGACGGAAGTGGCGGCCTACACCTACAGATTGATTCGTCACGCCGGGAAGACGCGCCTGGAAGTCCGCGACAAGGAAGGCGCCGCGGTCGAGGTCCGTCCGGGCGGGCGTCTGTTGGACACGGACGTCACCTGGAGCGATCTGACGCTCGACTATCTGCAGTGGCCCGACTGCGCGTTCGACCCCGAACGCGAACAGGAGTCCGTCCAGACGGTGACTTGCCTGGTTTTGCTGCTGCGGAACGGTCCGCGCACGGTGCGGGTGTGGATCGACCGCAAGACGGGTGCGCTGATGCAGGCGGAAGAATTGGCGGACGGGAAGGTCGTCCGCCGGCTGTTTGGCACGAGCATCAAGAAGTTCAACGGCGTCTGGGCGCCGCGGACGATCGAAGTCGGGGCGCCGGGCGCCAAGTACCGCACGAAAATAGTCGTGGACAAATTGGAGATCGACACATGAGGAGCATACGGAAAATACTGAAGGTTATGGTCTGGACGTTCGTCTGGGCTCTCGCGCTCGCGGTCGTCCTTCTGCTCGCGCTGCCGCTGTGGATCGGGCCTGTCGGGAAGTGCGTCGCCAATGCGGTGACGCCGGGCATCACGAAGACGGACTTCAACCTGGGACATTTGGCGTTCAACCCGTACAGCGGGCATGTGGAAGTCGGGGACATGCAGCTGGCCAACCCCACGAATTTCACCGTGAAGAACGCGCTCGATCTGAGTTCCGCAACGCTCGACGTCGCGCCGCTTTCGTTTTTTTCGGATACCTACCACGTGAAAGAGGTCGCGATCGACGGGATGCGCGTCTATCTGGACGCCCCCGACGCGGCGAACTTCGTCCAGATCAAGAACAACGTGACGGGCGGGAAACGGGCGGACGAACCGGAAAGCTCCCCAGTGTCCGCGACTGGCGCCGCCGAGGTGACCGCGCCACAGGCGAGCGCCGCGTCACATGAGCCTGCCGCGTCCGCGGCGGACGGAACCGCCGCGGAAAACGCCGCGCCCGATACGGCGGGCGTGAAAGAGAAGCGCATCGTCATAGACCGCATAACGGTCAAGAATGTCGTTTTGCAGTACGGACCGGTGTCCGTCCCGCTGCCGGAATTCGCGATACGCGACATCGGGCGGGATCCGCAGACGGGCGCGGCGACGGGCGCGACGTGGACGGAAGCGGGGCTGGCCATCGCGGCGCAGCTTCTGGACCATGCCCAGGGTCTCGGGAAGGGGCTTGTCAAATTGAGCAGGAAGAGCGTCGCCTCTCTGGCGGACGCCACCACCAATACGGTCGCCGCGGGGCTTTCGGCGATCACGAACTTCACGAATTCGGCCGTGGGCGATTCGGGTTCCGTCACCGGGAAAGTCGACAAGGCCGTCCGCAAGAGCATGAAGCGCGTTTTGAAGGAGACGGACAAGGCGGTCAAGTTCCTGAACAACTTCCTGGACGGACTGGGTCCCAAGAGCGAAAAGTAACGATTTACAAGGCAACGATTTATAATAAGGAGAAATCCCTACTATGGAAAAGAAACATACTCCCTCACGCAAGAAAGATCCTCGCGTCGAAATGACCGTCAAAGGTCTCGCCGAGGATTACGCCTGGCACCTGCGCTACTCGCTCGCGAAAACGGAGGAGCGCGCCACGCCGCACGACCAGTACATGGCGTTCGCGGACGCGGTGCGCGACCGCATCGTCGAGCGCTGGATGAACACGCAGGACCTGTACAGCAAGAAGAACACGAAGCGCATCTACTATTTGTCGCTCGAATTCTTGATGGGGCGTCTGTTGGGGAACAACGTCATCAACCTCAAGGCGGACAGACTCTGCACGGAAGCGTTGAAGGAGTACGGCATCGACTGGAACAGCCTGCGCGACTATGAAGTTGACGCAGGGCTGGGCAACGGCGGTCTCGGGCGCCTGGCGGCGTGCTATCTGGACTCGATGTCCACGCTCGATTTGGCGGGCATGGGCTATGGATTGCGGTACGACTACGGCATCTTCCGCCAGAAGATCGTGGACGGCTGCCAGGTCGAAGAGCCGGACGCCTGGCTGAAGAACGGCTATCCGTGGGAAATGGTGCGCCCGGAATATACGCAGATCGTTTCCTTCGGCGGGCATGTCGAATGCGCGACGATCAACGGCCGCCAGCAGTGGCGGTGGGTCCCGGCCGAACAGGTGCAGGGTCTGCCGTACGATCTGCCGATCGTGGGCTACCGGGACGCGGTCAACACGCTCCGGCTGTGGTCCGCAAAAGCCGTGGACGAATTCAACCTGGCGGACTTCAACAAGGGCAGCTACGTGGAAGCCGTCGAGGGCAAGGTTCTCGCCGAGAATCTGACGAAGGTCCTGTATCCGAACGACAACACGATGGCCGGCAAGGAGTTGCGTCTGCGCCAGCAGTATTTCTTCGTGGCGTGCTCGCTGAAGGATATTCTGCGCCGCTACCGTCGCCTGAACGAGACGTGGGACGCGCTGCCGGACAAGGTGTTCATCCATTTGAACGAGACGCATCCGGCGCTTGTCATTCCGGAACTCATGCGCATCTTGATTGATCAGGAGGGACTGGATTGGGACAAGGCCTGGGATTTGACCCAGCGCGCGACGGGCTACACGAACCACACCATTCTGCCGGAAGCGCTCGAAAAGTGGCCGGTTTCCATGATGGAACGCCTTCTGCCGCGGCACCTGCAGATTATTTACGAAATCAACGGACGCTTCCTGCAGAAGATTTCCTCGCTCTATCCCGGGGACATCAAGCGGTTGCAGCGCATGTCGCTCATCGACGAGAATGGCGAGCGCTATGTGCGCATGGCCAATCTCTGCCTGGTGTCGACCTCGTCCGTCAACGGCGTCGCGGAGCTCCACACCGAAATCCTGAAGAAGTCGCTTTTCAAAGACTTCTACGACTTGTGGCCGGAGCGCTTCCACAACGTCACGAACGGCATCACGCCGCGCCGCTGGCTCCTCAAGGCGAATCCGTCGCTTGCGCAGCTGATCACCGAGAAGATCGGCGACCACTGGATCACCCATCTCGACGATCTCAAAAAACTGGAAGATTTCTCAGGCGAGAAATCGTTCTTGGAAGCCCTCGCGAAAATCAAGCGCTGCAACAAGGGGCAGCTCTCCAACTGGGCGATGAAGAATTTGGGGATCCGGCTCGATCCGGACGCCATTTTCGACGTGCAGGTCAAGCGGTTGCACGAGTACAAGCGTCAGCTCTTGCTGGTGCTCTACATCATCATCTTCTACAACCGTCTGTTGGCCGACCCCAACTACGACCCCGTCCCGCGGAACTTCATTTTCGCGGCGAAGGCGGCTCCTGGCTACTATATGGCGAAGTTGATCATTCGCCTGATCCACGGCGTCGCCAATGTGGTGAACGCGAATCCGAAGACGCGCGGCAAGCTTTCCGTCGCGTTCCTGCCGGACTACCGCGTTTCGCTCGCGGAGAAGATCATGCCGGCGGCGGACGTGTCGGAGCAGATTTCGCTCGCGGGCATGGAAGCCTCGGGCACGGGCAACATGAAGTTCATGATGAACGGCGCGCTCACGCTGGGCACCTACGATGGCGCGAACGTGGAAATCAACCAGCAGGTCGGGGACGAAAACATGTTCCTCTTCGGTTTGCGGACCGAGGACGTGGCGCGTTTGCGTCCGACCTACTGCTCGCGCGACTACTACAACGGCAACCCGGAGATCAAGCAGGCCCTCGACATGATCAAGGCGAATGTGTTCTCGCTTCTGGAGCCGGGGCTGTTCGATCCGATCGTGCGTTCGCTCCTGGACTACAACGACTATTACATGTTGTTGGCGGACCTGAAGAGCTATTCGGACGCGCAGGACCGCGTGGACGCGACCTACCGCGATTCGCGCATGTGGACGAACATGGCGCTCGTCAACATCGCGCGTTCGGGGCGGTTCTCATCCGACCGCGCGATTCTCGAGTACGCGAACGATATTTGGCACATCAAGCCCGTTCAATTTTCTTCAACGCGTGCTTGAGTTGCGTGAAGGAGGGCGTGGAAGAAAGCGAAAGCCTCAGAAACGCCCCCTTCGCCAGGCGCATAGTCGAAAAGCGATCCGAGTGGCAGACGATTATGCCTGCCGCTCGGTATTTTTCTTCCACTTCCGGACCGTGCCCTTCCGTCCCCGGCAGGGGATAAACGCGGAAAAGGCGCGTGTCGCCGGGCGTCGAGGGCAGGTGGAAGCACGTGTCGAAAATGTCGTTGGCCTCCTTCGCCAGCCTGGCTTTCGCCGCGAGGATGCGTTCCGCCTCGCCTGAAAGCGTGAGTTCGCTTATGATTTCTGCATCCAGCGCGCTCGCCTTGATGGAGGTATGGTGAAGGCCGGCGAGGAGGCGCTCCGAAAAGCGCTTGGGGTAGGTTACAAACGCCGCGCGCAGGCCGGGCGAGATAAAGCGGGTGGAGCCGGAAAAATGGAGCACGTTTTCCGGCAGACGGGTTTGGAAGGGGGTACGGACCGCGGCGGTGCAGTCCAAGGTCGCATTGTCTTCCAGTATGAGGAGTTTGTGCCGTTCGCAGACTTTGGCCAACTCGTCGCGCCGGTTGTCGTCCAGGGTGATTGTCGTGGGATTGGCGCATTCCGGCATGAGAAAAACGCCGCGGAGGTTGTGTTTGCGCGCGGCATAGGCCAATTCATCGGGAATCATGCCCTGGTCGTCGTTCTGAATGGGCAGAAGTTTCACATGCGCCAGACGTGCGAGACTAATGAGGTTCGCGTAGGTGAAAGGGTCCGTCGCGAGCGTGTCCCCGACGGAAAAGACGGAAAGCAGGGTGGTGGCGAGGGCGCTTTGGACGCCCGGGAAGACGGCTATTTGCTCGAGCGGTACGTCTATCCCCGTGCGTCTCAGCCAGATTTGCCCGGCGCGGCGGTGGCGGGGGGCGCCTTCCCGGTTGGCATAGGAGAAAAGCTTGCGCGCGCTTTCGCGCGAAAGGACGGCGCGCGCCGCCGCTACGATCTCGTCTTCGCCAACCTTCGGGAAGGCTTGGACCACGCCCAGATCTAAAAGACGCGCCGCGTGCGGATGGACGCTTTCTTCGCCGCGGGCCGCGACAAACGTGCCGCGCCCGATAATGCCGTAAATCAGGTTTTTGGACCGGCATAGGTCATAGGCGCGCGTCAAGGTGGTGAAATTGACGTCCAGATAGTCCGCCAACTCCCGTTGGGGCGGCAATTTCGTCCCTGTGGGCAGTCTTCCGGAGAGAATGTCCGCTTCAAGCGCTGCGGCCAGGGCAAGATAAAGCGGACCGGTCGGCGCAGGGGCTTCGCCGCGGCACCAGGGCGGAATCCAATTAAGTTTGTAATTTTCGAATGAATTGACTGGCATGCGGATATTATATCAAAAAAGCGTCCGTTTTTGTTCCTTCTATTTGAACACCATCTGAACGCCGCGCCGGTCGGTGAGGTGCGGGGCTTCGGTCCGTGGTAGATTTGGCGTTCGCGCTTGCATAAACGACGGAAATAATGTAAAATATACTTTTGTTTATCGGCTTGAAGAGGGCTTTGAGCGCAGATAGACGAGACAAACGAGAGAAGAGAATACCTATGAAACGACTATTGCTTTTTCTTGCGACGAACCTGGCCGTCCTGGTGACGTTAGGGATTGTCGCGAACGTTTTGGTCGCCTTGCTCGGCACTTCCGTCGCCGAATTGATTGGACCGGAGTGGTCGGGACTGGCCATTTTTGCGTTTGTCTACGGCTTTATCGGCGCGTTCATCTCGCTTCTTTTGTCCAAACCCATCGCGAAGTTCGCCTGCCGCGCCCAGACGATAGACGGTTCGGAAGGTCCGGCGGAACGCTGGCTGGTGGACACGGTCGGGGAATTGGCGCGCCGTGCGAATGTGAAGATGCCGGAAGTCGCGATCTACCCTGGTACGGCCAATGCCTTCGCGACGGGGGCGTTCCGCAACCATGCGCTCGTGGCGGTTTCGTCCGACATACTCGGCCAAATGTCCAAAGAGGAATTGCGCGCCGTATTGGGGCATGAGATGAGCCATGTCGCGAACGGGGACATGGTGACAATGACGCTTATTCAGGGCGTATTGAACGCCTTCGTTATCTTTTTCTCGCGCGCTATCGCCACGCTTGTCGCCAATGCCGGGAACAATGACCGGGAGCGGCGCAGTTCGAATTCGGGGCTCTACTTCCTCCTCGTGATGGTGCTGGATATCGTCCTGGGGCTTTTGGCCACGCTGGTCGTCTGCGCATTCTCGCGCCGGCGCGAATTCGCCGCGGACGCGGGTTCGGCGAAATTGCTCGGTTCGCCCAGTCCCATGATTGCCGCGTTGCGCCGGTTGGGGAATCTGCAACCCGGCGTCCTGCCGGACTCGCTCAAGGCCATGGGAATCGCCGAAGGCGACCATAAGACGTCCGTCTGGGCGACCCATCCGTCGCTTGGCGCACGCATCGCGGCGCTTCAGGAGGCGCAGAACACGCCGCCCCGCGTATGAGATGGGTTATCGGGTTCGTCCTCGCGGCGGTGGCGGTGACAGGGTTCGCTTCCACATTCGTGGCGGGGTCCGCACTGACGCGGGATTACGCGGTTTCGCCCGCGGTCCTTTCCTTTCTGCGCTTTCTGGCGGCGGGCGGCGCGCTTCTTGCCTTTGAAGCGGCCTCGCCAAGCGGACGCCGCGCCTTGCGGGTGCCGGCGAAGACGAATTGGTTCGCGTTTTGCCTGCTCGGCGCGACCGGAACGAGTGTCATGGCGTGGTGTGTTTTCGCCGGATGCCAACGCGTAGGGACGGCGAATGCGTCCTTGGCGGATGCACTGGCGCCGCTCATGATCTTCCTCGCGACCGCGTTCCGTTCGCGGCATGTGGGCTGGAGCGGCGTTATCGGCCTCTTGTGCGGTTTTATCGGGGCACTTCTTGTGATTAAAGTCGTGACAGCGGACGGATTCAACCTCGAGACCTATTCCACAGGAGACCTCTACATTCTCCTCGCCGCGCTCACCTGGGCCATCTACACGGTTTGGGGACGCGCCTGCGTAGCGCGGATGGGTTCGGCGGCGTTTTCCGTCTGGACGATGCTCGCCGGCGCGGCGATCATGGGGCTTGTCCTGCCGTTCGGCGATTTTGTCTGGCCCCGCACGCCTCAGACCTGGGGGCTCGTGGGGGTTCTCGCCATCTGCTCCACGCTGATTCCCTACTGGGCGTGGAATGCCGCGCAGAAGTACCTTCCGCTTACGGTTCTGGGCGTGAGCGCCTACTTTACGCCTGTGGCCGCGGTCGCTCTCGCGGTGCTTTTCCGCGGCGAATCCGCTACGGGATTGCAATGGGCGGGTACATTTTTCATTTGCGCGGCGGCCTGCGTCGAAACGCACCGGATGCGGGGGGCGGCGAGAAAGGATGGGGCCCAAACATGAAAATCGGACTGGCTTTGGGGGGCGGCGGTGCACGCGGACTCGCCGATTTGGGGATTCTGAAAGCTCTCCGCGAGATGAACATCCCCATTTATTGCGTGGCAGGCACGTCCATCGGCGCGATAATCGGCGGCGTATTCGCGTCCGGAAGACTGGATCCTTTGCTGGCGTGGTCGGCGGAATCGAACTGGCGGAAGCTGCCGGAACTGTTTCTCGACCCGCATTTGACCTCGAAGTCCCTGATCAGCGGCGACCGCATCGCGAAATTCCTCCGCCGGATGATCCCGCCGGCCACGTTCAAGGATTTGTCTGTCCCGCTTGCGGTCGTGGCCACGGATTTGCAGTCGGGCGAAGAGGTGGTCATCCGGGAAGGGGCGCTTCATTCCGCCATCCGTGCTTCCATGTCCATCCCGGGCATTTTCAGTCCGGTGGAACGCGAGGGGCGGATATTGGTGGACGGGGGGATGGTGGACCCGCTACCCGTCTCGATTTGCCGGCAAATGGGGGCGGACTGCGTCATAGCCGTCGACCTTAACGTGCAGCGTACGAGTCCGAATGCGCTGGACTACAACAGGCTGAACATCCTTTCCGTCATAGACGAGACGTTTCGCGTCGTCATGAACATCGCCCGCAAGCGGCGGCATCCGGATGACGAACCCGATCTTCTGCTTGTCCCGCCCGTCCAGGACGCCAAATTGCTCGATTTCCACAAATCGGCACGCCTTGTCACGGCGGGTTATGACTATGCCTGGCGCGAAGAGGCGCGTCTCAGTCGCTTCCGGCAGGTCTAGCGGACAGACCGTCACGGCGGGAAGAGGAGGATGAAATTTAACCGTTATGGATATAGGGAATTGATAAATCCATACGGCAAAACGAAGAAAAATATGATATAATATAGGAACTATGAACCTATTCGAAGATTTGAAAGCGCGTGGGCTCATCGAGGCCTTGACGGATCCGGAGATTGAAAAGTCGCTGGAGAAGCCGCTCACGCTCTATTGTGGATTCGATCCTTCCGCCCGCAGCCTGCAGGCGGGCAATCTGGTGTCCATCATGGTGCTGAAGCGCTTCCAGCAGGCGGGGCATCGCGTCATCGCGCTGGTGGGCGGGGCGACCGGGCTCATCGGCGACCCGAGCGGGAAGTCGGCGGAGCGCAACATGCTGACGGTCGAGCAGGTCGAGGAGAACAAGAAGGGCATCCGCGAGAATCTGGCGCGCGTGCTGGACTTCGACGGTCCGAACGCGGCGATTATGGTCGACAACTACGACTGGTACAAGAACACGAGCGCAATCGCGTTCCTGCGCGACATCGCCATCAACTTCCGCGTGCCGCAGATGCTGGCGAAGGAAAGCGTCAAAAAGCGCCTGGAGGCGAGCGAAGGCGCGCTGACGTTCACGGAATTTTCGTATCAGATCCTGCAGGGGAACGATTTTCTGCACCTGTTCGACACCTACGGATGCCAACTCGAAATCGGCGGTGCCGACCAGTGGGGCAACATCACGGCCGGGACGGATCTCGTGCGGCGCATGCGCGGCAAATCCGCCTACGGGCTGACGTTTCCGCTTCTACTGGACTCCACCGGACGCAAATTCGGCAAATCCGAAGGAAACGCGCTCTTTCTGGACGAATCGCTCACGAGCGTCTACGATTGGTACCAGTACTTCCTGCGCTCGGCCGATGCGGACGTCATCCGCTATCTGAAGGTCTTTTCCATGCGTCCGCTCGAGGAAATCGCCGCGCTGGAGGCGGAAATGAAGGCGCATCCCGAAGCACGCATCCCGCAGAAGGCGCTCGCGGAGGAACTGACGCGGCTGATCCACGGCGAGGCGGGGCTCAAAAAGGCCCAAAGCGCGACGGAAACGCTGTTCGGCGGCTCTCAGGCCGGGAAAAGTGCCGCGGAACTCGAGACCATCTTCAAGGACGTGAAGAGCGCGACGGTCAAGCGGGCGGAGTCGGTTGGGCGCACGGTTTGGTCCGTCGCGGCCGCGGCGGGGATGTTCAAGTCCAATGGCGAGGCGCGGCGCATGGCGCAGCAGGGCGGGCTTTCCCTGAACGGGGCGAAGGTCGACGACAAGCGTCTTCTGGAGGAAAGCGACCTGGTGGAAGGGCGGCTGGCCGTCCTCAAGCAGGGCAAGAAGAACAACTTCCTTCTGAGGGTCGAGGGTTGAGGACGCTCGAACGCTACGTCTTCCGTTCGTTTCTGTCGAGTTTCACGCTCGCGTTTCTCGTCCTGAGTTTCGTGCTGACGATCGGGCTCATGGTGCAGATCGTCAGCCTGATTCTGGATGGCGTGTCGCTCTCGCTCGTCGGGTCGTTCGCCGCGGTCAGCTTTCCGGAGACGATGCAGTGGACGATTCCGCTCGCGCTTCTGGTCTCGGGAATACTGGTTTTTTCGCGCCTGAGCGCCGATAGCGAAATCGCCGCGATGCGGGCGTGCGGCGTGAATCTGCTGTCGATCATGAAAGGTCCGCTCGTTTTCGCGCTCGTGTGCACGCTTCTGGGGGCCTGGGTCAACAACGAAATCGTCCCCAGGGGGCATACCGTGCGCCGCAATCTCAAGACGAAGGTTTCCGTCTCGACGAGCCTGGATGTCCTCGAGCCGGGCGTCTGGATTGACGAGTTTCCGAACGCCAAGCTCTATTTCGGCGAAAAAGAGGGGAATATCCTCAAAGACGTGCGCGCAGTGGACTTCTCGAATCCGAAAGTGCGGCGCTTCATCACCGCGAAAGAGGCGCGCGTGACGGAAGAAGGGCGCGATGTCATACTCGATCTGAGCAGGATGACGGTCGATCCGGTGGACGAGAACACGCCCGGCATGATGTCCGTTGAGACGTATCGCTATCGTATCAAGGACGCGTTGCGGAGTTCGCACTACACGAAGAAGATCAAGGACCTGCGCTTCCACGAGATCCGGCGGAGCATTCGCGAACAAGAGAAAGCTCTGGATGTCCTGCGGGCGCAGAAGGCGGACGCGGGAACCGTCAAGGCGGCGCGAAAGGCGCTTTCACGCACGAAAGTTGAGTTTTCCAAGCGCTTCGTCTTCGCCTGCGCGTCCATCTGCTTCGTTTTGGTCGGCATTCCGCTGGGCATACGCGCCCAACGCAGGGAAAGTTCGATTGGCATGGCGATTGCGCTCGCCGTGGCTTTGGGCTACTATCTGCTCGTCATCTTGATGTTGAGCCTGGACCGCACGTATGCCATCCGCCCGGATCTTTTGATTTGGCTGCCGGTTGTGGCGTCCGTCGCGCTCGGGGGCGTGCTTATCCGCAAAAACCTTTAAGTCAGGAGAATATCATGTTGAAGATACATCCAACAGCAATTGTCGAAGATGGCGCCCGACTGGGTGCGGACGTCGAAGTGGGTCCTTATGCGCATATCGGCCCGCACGTCAATATCGGCGCCGGCACGACGGTCGGACAGGGCGCCATCGTCGACGGACACACGACAATCGGCGAGAAGTGCCAGATTTTCCCCTATGCGCTCGTCGGCATGAAGACGCAGGACCTCAAATACCAGGAAGGTTCCGTCAGCTACGTCGAGATCGGCGACCGCACGGTCATCCGCGAATTCGCCACGGTGCATCTGGGCACGGCGGACGGCGAAAAGACGATCATCGGCAGCGACTGTCTCTTCATGGCGTATTGCCATGCGGCGCACGGGTGCATGCTGGGCAACCACGTCATCTGCTCCAATGCCGTCCAGCTCGCCGGCGACGTGCATCTGGCGGACTACGTGATTGTCGGGGGCGTGACGGGCATCCACCAGTTCTGCCACGTGGGGCGGCACGCGATGGTCGGCGGCGCGGCGAAAGTGCGCCAGGATTTCCCGCCCTACATGCTGGGCGACATGGTGGAAGGTTCGCTCAAGGTCATCGGCCCGAACGTGGTCGGCCTGACGCGCCGCGGTTTCTCGCGCGAGGTCATCCAGGCCCTGAAAGAAGCCTATCGCTTCCTGTACCGCGACGGACTCAACCGGACCCAGGCGCTGGAGCGCGTCGAAAACGACATCGAGCCGCTGCCCGAAATCAAGGAGCTCGTCGCTTTTTACCGCGAATCCAAGCGCGGCGTTTCGTAATTTCGCCGAAAATATGATATAATAGTGGAAGTCAATTTCTGAGAAAGGCTAATCAAATGAGACCAGTAGTGCTAATCATCCGTGACGGCTGGGGTGTCAACCCCCGCAAAGAGGGCAACTCGGTGTTCGACGCGAAGACGCCGGTCATCGACCAGATTCGTGCGCGCTATCCGCATTGTTTGCTGGATTGCTGCGGCGAGGCGGTGGGGCTGCCCAACGGTTACCAGGGCAGTTCGGAGGTCGGCCACCTCAACATGGGCGCCGGGCGCATCGTCGTGCAGGAATTGAAGCGCATCGACGACGGCCTGTCCTCGGGCGAGCTCTTCAAGAATCCAAAGTGGGAGAACATGATCGCCCAGTGGAAGGCGCACAATTCGCAGTTCCATTTCATGGGTCTTTTGCAGGATGAAGGCGTCCACGCCCACCAGGAGCACCTCTTCAAGCTGATGCGCCGCGCGCGCGCCGAATTCCCCGAAGGCCGCATCGTGGTGCATCCGTTCCTCGACGGACGCGACACGCCGCCCCGTTCCACGCTTGAGTACGTCGCGCGCCTGAAACAGGAACTGGCGGCGATCGGCAACGCCAAGATCGGCACGGCCATGGGCCGCTACTACGGCATGGATCGCGTCAAAGACTGGAAGCTCACGAGCGAAGCCTACGACTGCATCGTGGGGTGCAAGGGCAAGCACGCGGCGACGGTCGAGGAAGCCGTCAAGTACGAGTATACGAATGGCAAGACGCCGGACGGCACGCCGATGACGGACGAGTACATTCCGTGCTACACGATCGGCGATTACGCCGGCGTGAAGGACGGCGACGTCGTCATGCACACGAACTACCGCCAGGATCGCGCGATCCAGCTGACGCAGGCGTTCGTCTGCGACGACTATCCGGGCGAGCGTTGCGCACGTCCCAAGATCACCTTCTTGGGCTTCACGCGCTACTGGGACGAATTCACGGACTATTTGCTGGGCGCGATGGGCGCCGGCGGCGGCATGAACAACCTGCTCGGCGAGGTCGTCTCCAAGGCGGGTCTGCGCCAGCTGCGCATCGCCGAAACCCAGAAGTTCCGCCACGTCACGAGCTTCTTCAACGGCAAGTCCACGACGCCGTCCCCGGGCGAAGACCAGGTGGAAGTCAAGAGCCGCTTCGACCCGGCGACCTTCGCGAGCCATCCGGAGATGGACGCCTACAATGTGACGGATGAACTTCTGCGCCGCCTGGAGAACAATCCCTACGGCATGATCGTCGTCAACTTCGCCAACTGCGACATGGTCGGGCACACCGGCAACGAAAAGGCCGCGGCGCGCGCCGTCGAAGTGACGGACGAGTGCATCGGCAAGCTGCTGCCGCGCCTGCTGGAGCTGGACGCGCACATTCTCATCTACGCGGACCACGGCAACGCCGAGCAGATGGTGGATTACCGTACGGGGCTCGTCAAGACCTCGCACACGCTCAATCTCGTCGACTGCTTCTACGTGGCGAACGACGCGCCGGGCGTGCGCCTGACGCCGCTGGCGAAACTGTCGGCCATCGCGCCGACCGCGCTGCAGCTTCTGGGCATCCCGGTCCCCTCCGACATGACCACGCCTTCGCTTTTGGCGGGCAAGGAAGAGTGGAGCAAGACCGCCCTCAACATCTAAAGGAAAAAGAAACGATGAAAGTCTTCAATTCGCTTACGCGCTCGCTCGAAGAGCTCCATCCGCTTGTTGGCAACGAAATACGGCTCTACACGTGTGGACCGACCGTTTACAACTATGCGCATATCGGGAACTTCCGCGCGTACACGTTTGAAGACATTCTTCGGCGCGTCATCCAATTCAACGGTATGAAAGTCCGCCAAGTGATGAATTTGACGGATGTGGACGACAAGACCATCCGCGGCGCAAACGCCGCGGGTGTTCCGCTCACCGAATACACGAAGAAGTACAAAGACGCGTTCTTCGCCGACCTCAAGACGCTCAACATCCAGCCGGCGGAAGTCTATCCCGCCGCGACGGACCACATCCCCGAGATGATTGCGCTTATTTCCAAGCTCATTGAGAAGGGCGTGGCGTACAAGAGCGAGGACGGGTCGGTCTATTTCAACGTGCGCGCCTTCCCAGGCTACGGGAAGCTCGCGCATATCGATTTCGACAACCAGCGCACGGGCGAACGGTGCGCGGCGGACGAATACACGAAAGAGAATGTCGGCGATTTCGCGCTCTGGAAGGCGTGGGAACCGAGCGACGGTCCGGTTGGATGGGATTCGCCCTGGGGGCGCGGACGTCCGGGCTGGCATATCGAGTGCTCCGCCATGAGCATGAAGTATTTGGGCGAGACGTTCGATCTGCATACGGGCGGCATAGACAATCTTTTTCCGCACCATGAAAACGAAATCGCCCAGTCCGAGGCGGCGACCGGCAAGCCGTTCGTGAAGTGCTGGATGCATTGCGCACACTTGAAGGTGAACGGCGAGAAGATGTCCAAATCGCTCGGGAACTTCTTCACCCTGCGCGATCTTCTCGCCAAAGGATGGACGGGGCGCGAAATCCGCTATGTGCTCATCAATGCGCACTATCGCACCAGCCTCAACTTTGCGTTCGACGCGTTGGAGGACGCGCGCAAAGCCCTGTCCCGCATCGACGCCTGCGTGGACAAAACGACGTCGGGTCCCGCGCCGGCGTGGGCGCAAAAGTATCTGGACGACTTTACCGCCGCCGTCAACGACGACTTGAACATGCCGCGCGCGTTCGCCGCGCTCTTCGGTCTAGTGCGCGAGACGAATGCCCATGGGGGCGGTCCGGTGCGGGATGTTTTCGCGCGCATGGACGAAGTTCTGGGCGTCATCTTCTTTGACCGTCCGGAGGACGCGAAGATCCCGGCCGAGATTCAGGCGCTTCTGGACCGCCGCGCCGCGGCGCGCAAGGCGCGCAACTGGGCCGAGTCCGATAAATTGCGTGATGAAATCGCCGCCGCTGGGTGGCTTGTGAAAGATTCCAAGGAGGGACAAACATGCTTAAAGAAGTAAAGACAAACGAAGAGTTTGAATCGGCCATCGCGAACGGGCACGTTCTTGTCGATTTTTGGGCGCCGTGGTGCGGCCCCTGTCGCATGATGGGCGAGACGATTGCCAATGAAATCCTGCCTCAAATGCCCGAGCTGACGGTCGTGAAGGTGAATGTGGACGAAGCGCCCGTTCTGGCCTCGCGTTTCGGGGTGATGTCCATCCCGACCCTGCTCTGCTTCTCGAACGGACAAAAGGTCGCCGAGTTCGTCGGTGTGACGTCTGCGCAGGAAATAAAGAACGCCTTTTAATATTCCCCTCTACACATGGTGTCGCTACTTGTCACAGTCGCGTATATCGCGCTTTGTCTCCTGCTGTTTTCGCTCGCAATCGCCATTCATGAATTCGGTCACTTCATCGTCGCGCTCAAGCTGGGCCTGCGCGTGGAGCGTTTTTCCATAGGTTTTGGTCCGGCCATCTGGAAGAAGACCGTAAACGGCGTTGAATACCGTCTGAGTTGGATTCCGCTGGGTGGTTACGTCTCCATTCCCGACGTCGACCCCGAGGGGACGAAGGCAATCGAGGGAGGTTCGGATAACGCCGCCTCCCCGCGCGCGCAGATCCCGGCCTGGAAGGAGCTCCTCGTCGCGTTTGCCGGCCCCTTCATGAATCTTGTCCTGGCGGCGGTCCTGGCGGTCGTCCTCGCGCTGATTCCCGGCGTGCGCTTCGGCGAATTGAAGGCGATCATCGGTTCGGTTCCGGAGGAAGGGCCCGCCGCGGAAGGGGGGCTCAAGCCGGGTGATCGGGTCGTTTCCGTAGGCGGACGTCCCGTCGATACGTGGGTCGAGATGCAGACTGAGGTCCAGATTGCAGGCGAAAAGCCTACGCCCTTCGTGATTGCGCGCGGCGAAGCGGAGTATACGCTCTCCATTACGCCGCGGCGCGATCCGGTCACGGGCGCATGTTTCATCCTCGCGCTCAGCCAGACGAATACGACCGGCGCGGCCATGTGGATGCCCGACCGCAATCCGCTCCGCCAGCTGGCGTGGGACGCGGGCAGCATTTTCCGCGTCTTGAAGGGTCTTGTCACGCCAAAGGAAATCGCGAGCACGAGCCGGGCGCTGGGCGGCCCCGTCATGATTGCCGAAGGAATCTACGCGGCGATTCGGCGCGATTTCTTCGACGGACTGGGATTCTTGCGCTTTCTGAATGTCAATCTGGCGATCATCAATCTGTTGCCCCTGCCGGTCTTGGATGGCGGTCTCATCTTTTTCGCGCTCATTGCGCTTGTTTTCCGCCGGCGCGTCCCGGCAAAAGTGGTGGCCGGGCTCTCCATGGCGTTCATGTATCTTCTGATGGGTTTGATGGCCATTTTGATTTTCAAGGACGCCATGCGCAGTTGGCGCATCCACACCTTTGACCCCCAACCGGCGCTTGAGGAGAGCGCGACCCATGACGTCCCGAAAACAGACGCGAACCGTTGACGTCGGCTCTGTCCCTGTTGGAGGCGGGGCGCCTGTCAGCGTGCAGTCCATGTGCAATGTGGATCCGCATGACGCGGAAGCCCTCTGCTCCCAAATCGATTGGTGCGCGGCTCTTGGATGCGATATCATGCGCCTGACGGTGCCCGATCCGGCGGCGGCGGAGACCTTCCGCGCCGTCCGGCGCCGCTCGCCCCTCCCGCTCGTTGCGGATATCCATTTCGACTATCGCCTGGCGCTCGCCGCGATTGACGCGGGCGCGGACGCCCTGCGGTTGAACCCCGGCAACATCGGCGGGCGCGAGCACGTGCAGGCCGTCGTGCGCGCGGCAAAAGCCGCACGCGTCCCCATTCGCATCGGCGTCAACTTCGGCAGCCTCGAAAAAGACCTGGACGCGGAAGTCCGCGCCGGGAAGCTGCCCGTCCCCGAAGCCCTGTGTCGCTCGGCGCTGCGCCATTTGAAGCTGTTGGAAGACGAGGGATTCTTTTCGGCGGTGATTTCCGCCAAGGCGTCGAATGTCGCGGACACGCTCGCGGTGTACCGCCTGCTGTCCGAACGGACGGACTGCCCGCTTCACATGGGCGTCACCGAGGCGGGGACGTTCCTGCCGGGGACCGTACGCAATTCGGTTGCGCTGGGCATTTTGCTTTCCGAAGGGATAGGCGACACGATTCGCGTATCCTTGACGGCCGAACCGGAGAAAGAGGTGCGTGTGGGAACGGAAATCCTGCGGGCGCTGAATTTGCGCGCGCCGGGTCCGTCCATCACGTCCTGCCCGACCTGCGGGCGCACGCGCGTCAATCTTTTCAAGGTCGCGGCGGAAGTCGAGAACGCACTTGAGGCGCTGGCGCGCGAAAGGGGGCCGCACGCCAAACCCCTGCCCCATGTCGCGGTCATGGGCTGCGTGGTCAACGGTCCGGGCGAGGCGAAGAACGCGGAAATCGCCCTCTGCGGCGGCAAGGACGAGTTCCTCCTTTACGTGAGAGGGCGTCCGGTCGGCAAGGTTTCAGAACAAAATGCAGTGGAAGAGGTGATGAAGTATGTCGTTTCTCTATGACAACATAGCCACATTGGCCGTCGCGGCGCTTGTGTGCACGTTTGCCTGGCTTTTCGGCGGTACGCGCGGGGATTTGCTGATGCCCACCATCCCGTGGCTTCTCTTTTTTCTCGCGGAAATGATGATTTGCTTCCCGCAGCGCCACCCGGGCGAGCCCACCGTCGAGGCGCGCGCACGCGTCTGGTCCGCGCTGAGAAAAGATCCGCTGACGTGGGTCAGCGTAGGATTCCTGCTTCTTTTGCTGATTCCCTTCCTCAACAAAGGGCTTTGCCCAATCTGCGACTATGCGGAAATCACGTTCCAGGGCGCGGACCCCAAGCCGCCGATCCCGTTTCTGCCGTACTGCGTGAACCGGCTCCACCACCTCAACGTCTGCCTGTGGTTCTTCCCCGCTTTGACGGCCATGCTCGCGGTGAAGCATGCGCTGGTCGGACGCGGCAAGCGCCTTTTGCTCGAGATTGTCGTCTGGAACGGCGCACTTCTGGGCCTTCTCGGTATCGTGCAGACGGCGACAGGCGCGAAAGGTCCGCTCTGGATAAAATCGATGGTCATGCCCGGACACTTCTTTTCGACGTTCGGCTACCCCAACATGGCCGGAGACTACTTCACCACGCTTTTCGGACTTTCCATCGCGTTGTGGCGCTGGACGATTTCCCAGGACGACAAGGTGGGCAACCGCGAGGTGCGTACGGCGCACAAGGACTTCTGGCTGCGCCATATCATGCTGATTCCGGCGCTCATCTGCTTTTTCTCGGCGCTCGCGACCCTTTCGCGTGCGGCCATTCTCCTGACGATTTCGCTTGCAATCGTCTTCATATTGCATGCCTACGCCAGTTTCTTCAAAAAGATGTCGCGCCTGAAACGCGTCCGCGTGCTTTTTGCTTCGCTTGTCGCCGTCGTGGCGCTCGTTTTGGGGCTCATCCTGTGGACACCGCGCGATTTGCAGCGTGAAGTGAACACGCTGAACACGACCAAAATCCTCGATCGTGTGACGGGACGCCAGCAGTATCATGTGCGCGTGGCGACCGAGATCTGGAAAGAGAACTTCCTCTTTGGTTGCGGCGGCTGGGGCTACAAGCACCTGTGCATCCCGAAGATGACGAAAGCCGAATTGCGCCAGATCCAGATGGTCGGCGGCATAAACGTGCACAACGACTACCTCCAATTCCTCGCCGAACACGGCTTGGCCGGCTTCGGCTGCCTGGTCGCGATCGTGGTCCTGCTGGTCCTGCCGATCGGGCGTGCGTGGAACAGACTCATGAAGGCGGCGCGCTTTTTGCCGGCCAAGGACGCCCCGCCGCGCCCCTATGCCTTCTTCGTCCTGCCCGCGCCCGTCTTTTGCATCTTATTGACGGCGCTCGCGACGCTCATTCACGCCTTTGGCGATTGTCCGTTGCGGAGTCCGGCCGTGCTGACGCTTTTCTTCGTCTCGCTTGCGGCGATGCCGGGTTTTCTCCCCTATTCGATCGTGGAGAAGTCCTGAGCGCGCTCACGGCACGATAACGACGCGCGTGCCGATGCGGCAGAGCGCGTAGAGCCGCGCGGCATTCCAGTTCGCCACGCGAAAGCATCCCTTCGATTCGGCGCGTCCGATGCGTTCCGGCGCGGGGGTCCCGTGTATGCCGTATCCCGGGAGCGAAAGCCCAATCCAAGCCACGCCGACGGGATTGTTCGGCCCGGGCGAAAAAATCTGCCGCGCCGGTGCCTGGCCTCCGCGGCGCGCGGGCGTGTAGGTGTAGTTGGGGTTGGGGATGAGCGAGACGACCTTCAGCTCGCCCCGCGGCGCCTTCTTTTTGTCCTTGGCGATGGAACAGGGGAAAACGCCCAGCAATCTGCCGTGCGCATCATAGGCCTGAATTTCGAACCGCGCCAGCGAAATCCGCAGAAGGGTGGCGGCCGGACGCTTGGAATCCGCCGCCGTCAGGCCCTTGCCGGCTTCCAGATAGTCCGCCGCGCGCGGAAACTTCGGCAACCGTACGCGCGTCCCCGCGCCGACCGTCCGCCAGTCGAGCCGCGGATTCAGCCGCTCCAACGCGCGCCGGCTGACGTGTCCGCGTTCGGCCAGCATTTCGGCTATGGACTCATACCCGAGCCAGTCCAATTGGGCTTTCGCCGCCGGATCGTCGGGGAGCGTGCGCAGCGCGGCGAAATCGCCGGCCGTGAGCGTCTCCCAATAGAAAAGGTCTGTTTGGGGCTTGAAATAGCGGTCGTAAGCCTCTTCGGGGGTGGCGGGGAGCGGACATTTTCGTTCCCTGCAATAGTTTTCCAGGGCGGCCTGCGATTTTGCGCCCCATTGTCCGTCGATGGAGTTGCACGAATACCCCAGGCGGTCCAGTTGGATTTGGACCGTCAGCGTCTTCGTCTCGGCGAAAGAAAGCGCCGCGGCAAAAAGAATGGATGCACCAAGCATGCGGATATTATATCAAATCCGCGCCCCCACGGCGAGGGGTCGGAGGCCGTCCCCTGCGTTCCGCCCCTAACCCAACGGTAGTGGTAATTTAACCGTGTAGAGAATGTAGAATAAACTCCGAGGAGCAACAAAGGGCTACGCTAACGCTTCGCAGGTTTCGCTCTCGAACATAGGCGAAGAGGATTTTAGATAGACCGCTTCGCGGTCTAGAGGGGGGGGAGGATGGGCCGCAGGGGACTGCGGCCCCTACCATTGGGTTGGGGGGGGGTGGGGCGCGCGAAGCCAGCGGCGAAACGTTAGTGGAGCCTTTTTCGCCCCTTGGAGTTTCTCTTCTACCCCGAGTTTATTTCTTACGCAGAGATACGCAGAGCCACGCAGAGGAATCCCCCATACTACATTCTCTACACGGTTAAATTACCCCCTGCCGGGGTTGGGGCGGGCGAAGCGAGTGGCGCAGCGTTAGCGAAGCCTTTTGTCGCCTCTCGGAGTTTTTTAGCCGCGTAGAAATGTAGAGGGTGCGCGCCCTAGATGTATCCTACGCGTCCCACATGCCCTAATCGTCCTAGTTGTCCCGACCGGTTCCGGGGGCGGGACAACTAGGACGGGTGGGACGAGTAGGACGCGTGGGGTCTACTCGTCGCTCATGCTCTGGCTGGATTGTTGACAGGATTTGGGTGCGGGACGTGGGCGCGTTTGTAAATTAGAAAGTGTACTGGCGAGAAACGGGGGTGCGGTTTGCCAAATACAGTGTACTCCTTTCCTTCTTTATATTCTCGTGCCGTTCGTCTAGGTATCTTATGCATGCTCCTTGTTTTACAATGGAACATTATTATGGAAAATCGCGCCGTCCGGGGGGGGCGGAACATATGCTGGCTTTCTGCCCGATTTTTGGTATAATATACGAGCAAAAAAGAATCGGATAGGAACTATAAGGGCACTATGCTGGATTTCAGAAATATATCCGTCCATTATGGACATCAGGACGTTTTGACGGGGGTCACCTTTCGTGTGAACAAAGGCGACCGCGTGGGGATTGTGGGTCCGAACGGGAGCGGCAAGTCGACGCTTTTCAAGATCATTCTGGGGGAACTTTCGACGGACTCGGGCGAACTCGTCGTCGAGCAGAATCCGCGCATCGGCTGGACGCGGCAGAACCCCGCCCCCGACACGCCCGGCCAGACGCTTCTGGACTACTCGCTCAAGGGTATCCCGGGGCTTTCCGAGATGGAGGCGGAGTTGACGGAACTGGAGACGGATTTGACGGATCCGGCGAAGCTGAAGCGCTACGGCGAACTCCAGACGAAATTCGAGCATCTGGGCGGGTACGACATCGAGACGCGCGTCAAGATCGCCCTGGGCGGGCTGGGTTTCACGACGGAAGACTTCCAGAAGCCGTTCATGAGTTTCTCGGGCGGCTGGCGCATGCGCGCCGAACTCTCGCGCGTTTTGGCGTCGCGTCCGGACCTGCTTCTCTTGGACGAGCCGTCGAACTACCTCGACCTGCCCGCCGTGGAGTGGCTGCAGAAGTTCCTGAAGGCGTACGAGGGAACGCTCATGCTCATTTCGCACGACCGCTACCTCTTGCGCACGCTGACCTCCATCACGGTGGAGGTGGACGCCGGCACGGTGACGCGCTACGAGGGCGGTCTGGACTACTATCTCGAAGAGCGTGAGGTCCGCTACCGCCATCTCAAGGCGGCCAAAGAGAACCAGGACCGCCACCGCGAGCAGCTCCAGCGGTTCGTGGACCGCTTCCGCGCCCAGGCGACGAAGGCCGCGCAGGCGCAATCGCGCCAGAAACTCATCGACAAACTGGACGAAGAGCGCATCGTCCTGCCCAAGCGCTACACCCAGTCCGGACGCCTGCGGCTGGCGGAACCGCCGCCGAGCGGACTGGAGATGTTCCGCTGCGAGCATCTGGGCTTCTCGTACGACGGGAAGAAGAAGGTGCTGGACGACGTGAGCTTCCAGATCGTCCGCGGCGACAAGGTGGCGCTCATCGGCTACAACGGGCTGGGCAAGACGACGCTCATGCGCATCATCGCCGGCACGCGCCAGCCGACGAGCGGGCTGGCGGTCCTGGGGCACAACGTGATTCCCGGCTATCTGAGCCAGGAATTCGCCGAGACGATTCCGCCGGACGTGTCGGTCTACCGCAACGCCAAGAACGCGATTCCGCCGGGGATGAACGAGAAGAACTTCCGCAATCTGGTGGGCGCGTTCGGGTTCGACGAGAATGACGTGGAGAAGCCGGCCGGGGTGCTCTCGGGCGGAGAGAAGATCCGCCTCGCGTTCCTGCGACTTTATCTGTCCGCGCCGAACTTCCTTTTGCTGGACGAACCGACGACGCACTTGGACCTAGACGGGCGGCGTCTCTTGCAGGAAGCTCTGCAGAAGTACACCGGCACGGTCCTTCTCGTCTCGCACGACATCGACTTCGTGCGGGCGACGGCGACGAGCATCCTCGAGATTACCCGGGAGGGCATCCGCAAGTACCCGGGCGGTTACGACTACTACCTCGAAAAGAAGGCGGAATTGGAGGGAGGCGGACAGAAACCGTCCGAGAGCCGTCCGACGCCCCCGAAAGCGGAATCCGCCGCGGAAAACGCCGCGCCGGCGCTTTCGCCCAAGGAATTGCGCCGCCGCCGTGCGGAGGAGCGCGCCAAGACGGCGCCGCGCCTGCGCGAGCTGAAGAAACGCGTCGAAACCGCCGAGAAGAAGGTGGACGAACTCCAAAAGGCTCTCGACGCGGCCAGCGCGGAGCTGTTCAACCCCACCCCGACGACGGACTTCGCCGAGGTCAACCGAAAGGTCCGCACGCTCCAATGCGAAATCGACCGCTATACGGCGGACTGGGAAGCCGCGGCGGACGAGCTCGAGAAGTTCGCGCAGAGCCCAGACTGAAAGCCGGTTCCGGCGGAGAATACCAAAGGAAATGCGAACGTGCGGCTTGCGCCAAGCGGGCGAAGCCGCACGTATTTGCACCTTTTGCACCCTTAGTCCGGAAAGTTTTGCGGTGCGCGAGAAAGGGTTTGACTTTAATCCAGAAGTGCGGTACAATATGTGTCGGTTTTTGAAATAAAAGATAGAGCGGAACAAAAAAAACGAAAGCGAGCGCGAAAAGAGATGAAGCGGAAGATTTGGGTGGGCGCGGCAGGCGCCGTATTGGGGATTGTGACGGCGGGGTCAGTCGCCTCCACGGTGTGGATTTACCAAAAAGTGCGACAATTTGACGCCACCTACGGGTGCCGCGTCCTTTCCGGACTGTCGCCGGATCAACTGAAAGCGGACGCGGCCGTGTGCCGCGAGATAGCGCGCGAGCAGCGGCGTCTGCCGTCTTCCGGATCTTCCGCCGCAGAACCGGCCGCGACAAACCTGACGGTTCAGGGCGTGGAGGTGAGGCCGGGCGGGGTGCTTCGGGTGTGGCTCTCGGGACATCCCGACGAGACGGTCATGCGGGATTACGTGACGGTGGAACCTCTGATCCAGGGCGCGATCGGGATTTCGCCCTTGCGCGGCGAAGACCCCGGCGTGCAGATCAGCGGCGATTTCGCCTACCGGACGAACGTCGTCCTGCGTATCCGCAAGGGGCTTCCCGCCAAGGCGGGGGCCGCCCAAGGCGCGCTTTTGGCGGACTATGTCTACACCTTCCAGCGTCCGGACGCCGAACCGTATGCGAAATACGCCGCGCAGGGGCGGTATTTGCCGTCCGTCGGTTCGCATGCGCTGGCGGTCGAGACGATGAACGTAACGAATCTGCAAACGTCCATCTGCCGCGTGGAGCCGGCGAACGTGGTGCAATTGCTGGCGCGCGAGGAAGGGGTGTACAGGATGTATCTCCCGATGGACAAGGGCGCAACGGCGCAACTGGCCGGGGAAGCGTCCGTCCAGACGAACGCGTGCGGGGGTGCCCCCAACACGCTCCGACGGACCTTGCTCCCCGTCTCCATCCGGGACGGAGGTCCGGCGCGCGGCATTTATCTGACGGCTCTCCTCAATGTCGACCGTTCCTATGAATACAGTTGGGAGAAGGAATGCGCGACAGCCTATCGGCTCGTCTGCGTGACGGACTTCGGTCTGAGCGTGCGGCGCGGCAAGGAGGCGCTCCACGTGTGGGCGACTTCGCTGACGACGGGCCGTCCGCGTCCGGGGGCGGTCGTCGCGGTCTACTCCTCCGCCAACGTCCGGCTCGCCGAGGGGGTGACGGACGCGCGGGGGCGGTGCGACCTACCGCTTTCGGCGAAAGGCGAGCCGTTCGCGGTCGTCGTTTCCGAAAAGGACGGGTCGGATCGTGCGTTCCTGGCGCTCCGCGACTCGATGAAGGTGGACGAATCGACGGAGAAGGGCACGCTCCCGGACTATCTCGCGCCTACGGAATGTGCCGCGTTCGTGTGGACGGAGCGCGGCATTTACCGGCATGACGAGCCGATCTTAGCGCAGGCCCTGCTCCGCAACGGACAGCGCCGGGCGCCGCGTCCGTTCCCGGTCGAATTCGCGCTCATGAGTCCGGAAGGCCGCCTTTTCGCGACGAAAACGTGCCTGCCGGACGCGCAGGGGGCGCTTGCGTGCGACAAGTTCACGGTTCCCGCCGACCAGCCGAGCGGACAGTGGCGGATTGTCGTGCGCACGCCGGGGAAGGACGGACGCGAGCTGGGCGCACAGACGGTCAAGGTGGAGGAGTTCGCGCCGCCGCAAATCCGGGTCCGGACCACCCTGCCGGAGAGTGCGGAGTTGACGAATTTCGCTTTTACCGTTGCCGCCGAGCACCTGTTCGGCGGTCCGGCGCGGCGTTTGAAGACGGAAGGCGCCCTCGTTTTCGAAGACGCCCCGTTCGCGCCGGCGGCTTGGAAGGCGTACGCGTTCGGGGACGAGAACCGGGGGCTCAAGCCGAGTTTCCGCCGCTTGGGGGCGTCCGTCCTCGACGAAGAGGGCCAGCACGCTTTCCGGGCGCCGTTTTGGGCGTCTTTGGGTTTCCCCAAGGCCTGCGTGCGCGTGACGGTGCAGGGAACCGTTTTCGAGGATGGTGGACGCCCGGCGACGGCGCGCGCGTCGAAACTTTTCCACTATTATCCTTATTATATAGGCGCGGCGCTTCCGTCCTGGCTGAAGAAGCCCGTGGCGGGACAGCCGCGGATCCCCGTCGTCTGCGTCCGGCCGGACGGGAAGCCGCTTTCGGGGGTGCGCGAGCTTTCCGCCTGCATCCGCCGCGTGGATACGGTGAACACCTACAAGGTGAACGCGTCCGGGACGGGGGAATGGGAATCGACGCGCGTGGCGACAAAAGTCGCGGAATTTCCTTTCAAGACGGATGCACAGGGCGCGGCGGATTTGGCGCTCCCGATCGTGGATTGCGCCGACTATACGCTGACGATAGCCGACCGGGAGACGAACGTCTCCTTCAGCCGCGCTTTCTACCTCAGCGATTGGGGGGATGAGGCCGTCCGCACGCCGCTGGGACGTCCGACCGAGGTGACGCTCACGCCGGACAAGCCGTACTACCGTCCGGGAGACGTGCCGCGCCTGACGGTCCGCGCACCCTTTGCGGGGTGGGGATTCCTGACGGTCCAGCGCGAGAAAGTGCTCCATGTCGAGGTTCTGGAACTCACGAACGCGACAAGCGAAGTCGTTCTGCCGCGGACGGAAACCGCCTGGGCGCCGAACGTGCATGTCACGCTTTCGGTGGTGCAGAGCGTGGAGGCGAACGTGCGGCATTTGGCGGCGCGCGCCCACGGCAAGGTGGCGCTCCCCGTGCGGCCGGCGGAAGACGAACTGCCGGTCCGGGTGGCGGCGTCCGTCCGTATGGCGCCATCGGGCGAAAGCCAGGTCGTGGTGGACGTCTCGGCCGCATCCGCTTCGGCGACGGGGCTGGTCGCGTCGGTTGCGCTCGTGGACGAGGGCATCAACCTTCTGACGGACGGCAAGACGCCGGATCCGGCCGGGTGGTTCGGGAAGCTGCGCGAAACGGAGCTGCCGCTCTACGATTTGTTCGATAAGGTCCTGCCGGTCGCCGGCGAAATCCGGCACGCCGGCGTGAAGACCGGCGGCGGCTTCGGGGCGGAAATGCTGAGCCGGGTGAGCCCCGTGCCCACGCGGCGGTTCAAGCCGCTCGCCCTCTGGAATGCGCGGGTCGCGCTGACGAACGGGGCCGGGCGGACGACGTTCCAGCTGCCGGAATTCGCCGGCGAAGTGCGCGTGACGGCGGTCGCCTGGTCGGCCACGGCGACCGGCGCGGCCAAAACACAGTGCAAAGTCGCGCCGAAACTGGTCATGCAGCCGGACGCGCCCCGCTTTGCCGCGCCCGGGGATCGCTTCCAGGTGACGCTGCCCCTCCACAATACGACAACGGAAGCGGGCCGGATAACCTACCGTATCGGCGCGGTGTCGGGCACCTGCACGCTGGCCGGGAAGGGGGCCACGAACATCGTCGCGACCGTGACGGCGCCTTCCGTGCCGGGCGAGTGGTTCCTCGCGTTCGCCGCGGAAGGCTTGGGCGAGAAGCACGTCCAGACGCTCCACATCCCCATCCGCCCGGCGGTTCCGTGGGAAATCGCCGCCGGACTGGTGCGACTGGAGCCGGGAGAGACGCGGACGTTCGCCGCGGAAGGGGCCGGGGCGCGCCTTGCCTTCGGTTTGGAGGGCTCGCCCCTCGGCGAACTTGCCGCGGCGCTCGAGTGGCTGGCGGACTACCCCCACGGGTGCCTCGAGCAGACCTGTTCGCGCATCTTCCCGCTCATTTCGGCGGGCGGCATCTTGAGCGCGGTCGGTTCCGCGGCGGCGACGAACCGGCTGGAGTACGTGCAGGCGGGGGTCCGCCGCGTGGAGTCCATGATCCGGGCGAACGACTTCACTATGTGGCCCGACTGCAACGAGGCGCCGTGGGACCGGGAAGTCTCGCTTTATGCCGCGCATTTCCTCGTCGAAGCCGCCCAGGCTGGGGTGGAACTGGTCCCGGCCGGACAAAAGCGGGTTTTGGACTTCCTTCGGGAGTGGGCGAGCGAAACGAATACGGCGACGGCCGCCTACGCGTGCCATACGCTCGCCCTGGCCGGGACGCCCGACCGGGACCGCATGTTCCGCCTCTACGACGGCCGGGCGAACCTGTCGGCGCTTTCCCGTGCCCGCCTGGCGCGCGCGTTCGCGTTGTTGGGCGATGTGCCGCGCGCGAGAGCGTTGCTGGCGGAGTCCTACGAGCCCCAGTCCGTCACAGAAGCCTCCTTCACGCTTTTGGCGCTTCTCGCGGTGGATCCGGACGATTCCCGCATCCCGCCGCTGCTTTCCTATTTGCTGAAAAAGCGCGACAAACAGCGTTTTTGCTGGGGTACGACGTCCGAAAATGCCCAGGCGCTCCTGGCGATTGGTGCGTATTGGCGGCATCATCCGCCGAAGGAAGGGACGCCGCGTGTGCGGATTTCGGCGGCGAACGGGGCGGTTTGCGAGCTTTCTAAGGGCGCCCGGCGCGTCTGGGAGGGTGGTCCGGTCGCGGTTTCCAATACCGGGTCCGCGCCGGCTTTCCTGAGTTGGGAGCGTCGCACGCTGCCGGACGCGGCGGCGGTCACGAACGTTTCCAGCGGACTCGTCCTGAAGCGTCGCTTCTTGCGTCCGACAGGCGAAGAGGCGTCTTTGGACGACATCGCCTGCGGGGAGATGCTCGTCGTGGAGCTTTCCCTCGGGACGACGGCGACGCGGAAGGTGTCCGACCTCGTGATCGAGGACCTGTTCGCCGGGGCGTTCGAGCCGGTCCACAGCGAACTGGACCCGAGCGTCTTCCGGGACCGTTCGGCGGAGTGGGTCCTGCGGAAGGATGCGCGGGACGACCGGATGCTGGTTTTCTCCAAGGAAGTCACGCTGAAAAAAGGCGATGAAGTCAAGATTTGCTATCCTGTCCGGGTGGTTTCGGCGGGCGATTTCGTATTGCCGGGCGCGGCGGTGGAAGGTATGTACAATCCTTCTCTGCGCGCTCGCTGCGCCCCCGCTCGTCTTGTGGTGGACCGTTGATTGGCCCGAAGCCGCGGCGGCGGACTACCCCGGCGGACTCGTCTTGCGCGACCGTTCGGGGGAGGTCCTGCGCGTCACGCTAGGGCCGAACGACACGGATTGCCGTCCCTATTACACGGCCGACCCGTCCGATTGGATTGTCCGTGCGCTCGTAGCCGTCGAGGACGGCACGTTTTGGACGCATTGCGGGGTGCGGCCGCTCTCCATTCTGCGGGCGGCGGGGCAGAATCTCTTCTACGGACGGCGCATTTCGGGCGCCTCCACCCTGTCCATGCAGACGGTGCGGCTCATCAAGCCCCACCCGAAAACCCTCCTCTGGAAGGTACGCGAGGCGATCATGGCGCTGAAGATGGAGCGCGCGAAGGACAAGATCTGGATTCTCTCCCAGTACCTGAACCGTGCGCCGTTCGGGTCCAATCTCGTGGGCATAGAGGCCGCCGCGCAGGGGTGGTTCGGCAAGTCCCCGAAGGCGCTTGGACTGGGGGAAGCCGCGCTTTTGGCGGGCATGGTGCAGGCACCTTCGCGCTTCCGCCCGGACCGCAACCTGAAACGCGCCCTCAAACGCCGCGATTACGTGCTGCGCCGCCTGGGGGAACTGGGCTGGGCGACCCCCGAGCAAATCGCCGCGGCGCGGACCGTTCTCCCCGAAATCCGCCGCGCGCCCCGTCCCTTCAAGGCGCCGTTCTACTGCGATTGGTTCGTGCAGGAGACGGGCATCACGCACGGCGACGTCACCACCCCCCTCGAGGCGGATGTCCAGTCCGCCTGCGAAGCGGCGGTCGACGAGGCGTCCGCGGCGGGCGGGTACGCCGCCTCCGCCGTCGTTTTGCGCGTGGCGGACGGGGCGGTTCTGGCGCTCGCGTGCAGCGGGGACTATTTCGGGGCGAAGGACGGGCAGGTCAATACGGCGCTCGCGCCCCGTCCGGCCGGCTCCACATTGAAGCCGTTTCTGGCCGCCCTGGCCCTCGACCGGGGGCTGGTCACGCCCGAAGAACGCCTTTTGGACGCCCCCGTCGCCTTCAAGGGGTACCGTCCGGCCAATTTCGACAACCGCTACCGGGGACGCGTCACCTTGCGGGACGCGCTCGTTCTTTCGCTGAACATACCCTTCGTGCGCCTGCTGCACAAAACGGGTGCGCCCGCCTTCGCGGACAACCTCCGAACGCTGGGGTTCCGGCATCTCGGGGCGCAGGCGGCGGAAGGGGGGCTCGGGATGGCCATCGGCAATGTGGAAGTCTCGCTTCTGGAACTCGTGCGGGCCTACGGGACGCTCGCCCGGGAAGGCGGCGGGGTCTATTCGCCCGAAGCGGCCTGTCTTGTCGCGGACATGCTTTCCGGTCGCGAACGGACGGGTGCGGCGCTGGGGCATGTGGCGGACGTGGCGTGCCCCCGTTTCGCCTGGAAGACCGGGACGTCTTCCGCCTACCGAGACGCGTGGACGGTGCTTTGGAACCCGGAATACGTGGTGGGCGTGTGGTGCGGACACAAATCCGGCGGATTCGGGGATACGGCGCTCGTGGGGGCGAAAGCCGCCGCGCCGGTCGCCTGGAAGATTGCCCGGCGGCTGTATCCGGCCGGGTCCGGACCGTGGTACGGGGCGCCGCCGGGGGTGTTTTGGCGCACAATCTGCAGTCTGACGGGGCTGGCGGCGACGGCGGACTGCCCCGAAACGGAAGAGGGACGCGCCCTCCGGGGGCGCACCCCCGCCACGCTCTGCGCGGCACATCGCCGAAACGCCGCGGGGAGGCTCGTGCGGACGGCTTCCGCCGCGGAAGCTTCCGTGCGCATTTTGTGTCCGGAAGCGGACGCCGTCTACGAGTGCGCGCCGGGACGGGAGGGGGCGGAAGTCGTCTGCTCCGCGGCGGTTTCGGGGGCGCAGAACGGTCCGTTCTACTGGTTTGTGGACGGACACCCGGCGGGGCGGTCCGAGCCGGACCGTCCGTTCGTGGTGGAATTGGGGGTGGGGACGCATACCCTGACCTGCGCGACGGAGGCGGGCGATTCGGCGGCGGTTTCCGTGACGGTGCATCCGTTCGGGACGCCAAACGGGAAGCGTGGTCCCGTTTCCCCACGGGGCCTGGGACAAATTGTCCCGGGGGCAAGAGGGAGATGGGAGTAAAAGAATGTGCGCCGGTCCTTTCGGGACGGGCGCACAGGGGTTCGTCGCGTTCTTTCGCGCGGAAAGATCAGGCGACTTTCGCGTGCTTGCGGCGCAGGGCCAGCATGCCCGCGCCGAGAAGGAGCATCAACCCGCTCGTTGGCTCGGGAACGGCCTGCAACGTCATATAGCCGGCGTCCGTACCTTGGAAGTCGATCCTATACGTTCCGCCATTCTGGGTCGCGTTCCAAATATCCACCCACTTGATGGTGCCATTAAAACGGTCATTATAATCTCCTCCCTTCGCACCAGTATGCGTGAAACCCACCCAATTGTCATCGCTATCTTCACTCCAGATGCCGAACTTAAATTTGTCGCCCCCACTACCCTCAAGATTTATCGTAAAGTACCCCCCGTTTTTGTCATAATCAGTACGCGAGAACGAATTTTCCACAAGGGCTGGAGAATTTTTAGCGTACCCAGCTCCCGTCCAGTTGGCATACGCGACACCATCAGCAGCCGAACCGGATCCCGGGTTGATAACCCACTTGAACGTGTCGGCCGAGGAGACCGTAGCGGCCACTACCGCGAACGCGGCAATCATTGTTTTCATGTTCATTGTTTCTTTTTCCTTATTCTGGATTTTGCTTTGTTTTGGGGGGGGGGGGGGGGTTTGGGGG